>SDBT01001274.1_pt1 | contig 43847 bp, 67 predicted proteins | sample 2277101 | NCBI WGS metagenome assembly SDBT01 (sample SAMN10404973, study PRJNA504765) | marine sediment metagenome | isolation source: marine sediment core GS10_PC15, 103 cmbsf | place: Arctic Ocean: Southern Knipovich Ridge | collected 2010
ACTGCTGAAGTAACGGCACAAGTAGATACTACTAATAAAAAATTTGGCACTGGTTCAATGTTATTGGATGGAAATAGTGATTATGTTTGGGCTGGTGATCATGATGATTGGAACTTTGGAAGTGGTGATTTTACTATTGATGCTCAGTTATGGATTGATAATCTTACTCCTGCTTCTAATATGGCTATTGTTTGTCAGGCAGAAGATTTAACTAATAGATTTTTATTCTATTGGAATGGTAACGGTCTAGGATTTTACGCTACCAATGGTGTTTATACTGTGAATTTCGCTGAGTCTGGCGGTAGTTATAGTGCTGATACTTGGTATCATGTAGCTTTAGAAAGATATGGAAATGAGTGGAATTTATATAAAAATGGTGTTTCTGTTGCTAGTACAACACAATCTGTTACTCTTGATGATTTATCTGCTCAACTTCAAATTGGACATCAAAATGATGGTAGTTTTCCTGAATGGGTAGAAGGTCAATTAGATGAAATAAGAATATCAAAAATTGCAAGGTATGAAGATAGTAATTTTACTTCACCTTCAGCAGAATATCCAGACACTTCAGAATCAGCTTCACCATCAGCTTCATTATCTGCCTCACCTTCAGCTTCAGAGTCTGCTACTGAGTCTGCCTCACCAAGTGCTTCAGTTTCAGAATCTGCTTCTATTTCAGCTACTGAATCCGCATCACCCTCAGCCTCAGAATCTGATTCTCTATCTTCTTCAGAATCCGCATCACCTTCAGCATCTATTTCTTCAACTCCTAGTGCCTCTGAATCTTTATCACCATCTCCAGGTGCAGTACCCTGGTATTTAGCATCAACTTTAACTTTAACTACAGGTGATTTAGATGGAGGTGTTTTAGAAGATACTTATGAAGAAGATGATAATGACTTAGTTATTGGTGAAATAGGAGGTACTCCGGGGTATGAAATTGATTTTATTTTTGGTGAAGATGATTCAGTGCCTTCTTCTGATTTAAGTTTATTTTTAGTAGGTAATTATTCTGGTAATCCTGCTCATAATGTAAAACTCCAACAGTGGAATTATGATTTAACTCAATGGGATGATGTAACTGCTGAAGCTCAAGATTTTCCTTCTGAAGGATCAGAGCAAACTTATCAAATTCATCTTTTAGATGATGTTGATCATATTTCTGCTGGTCAGATTCAAATAAGGATTTGTCATGTTTCTGCTGGTAATCCAACTCATACTTTTAATATTGATCATTTGTACTTAGCTTTACATACAAGTCTTTCTGCTTCTCCGTCAGTATCTGTTTCTTCTTCTCCATCTGCCTCATGGTCTGCCTCCCCCTCAGTATCCGAGTCAGCTACAGAGTCAGCCAGTCCTTCTTCTTCAGAGTCTGCATCACCTTCCGCCTCAGTATCAGAATCCGCTTCTATATCTGCTACAGAGTCAGCCAGTCCTTCAGCCTCTATTAGTTCTACCCCTTCTGCATCTCCAAGTGCAGGTTATACCGGATATACAAGGGGTGATGAAAATGTTTTACCGGCTGATGATACTGATTTAGAAACTACTTATTCAGGGCAGAATGTAACAGATGTGGCAACTAAAAATAATGTAAGAGTAGATCAAACAGCAACTGAGGAATATATGATTCATCAGTATAAGAATTTTGTTAGTGACAATAGTGCTTGTCAATTAGAGTGGGAAGGTCAGACAACTTTAGCTCCGGCTTCATCTATTGTTTATTTACAAATTTATAATAGAAATTCTACAACTTGGGAAAATGTTGATAGTGATAATTCATCAGCAGTAGATACTGATTTTATTTTAATAGGTGAGATAGCAGATTTAACAAATTATAAAGATACAAGTGATGTGATTTCATGCAGAATTTATCAGGAGGCTTTATAGTATGGCAGATATTGGATATGATACAATCCCAACAGATAGTAGTGTAGATTGTCATGATAGGATTTCTGGAACTTTATTTACAGCAGGAGCTAGTGGAAATGTTACTAGTATTACTGCTCGTTTACTTTGGAATTTTGAAACTGTTTATAATTTTAAATATGCTATTTATGATTCTAGTAATAATTTAGTTGGTGAGTCTGTAGAAGGGGCAACTGATGGGACTCTTTCAGAAGATTGGTACACTTTAAATGCTAGTGGTACATTTTCTCTTACGAGTAGTCAAGATTATTTTTTAGTAGCTTGGGCTGAGGAGGCTACTAGATTTCTTTATGATAATGATGCTGGCGTTACTTCGTCTTATGATACTGAAACTTATAATGGATTTCCTAATCCCTGGGCTGATACAGCAGATAATCAGAAGAAATTTGGAATTTATGCTACTTTAGCAGGTGGATCTTCAGAATCAGCCTCTCCATCAGCTTCTATATCTTCTACTCCTTCATCAACAGAATCCGCCTCACCTTCTGTATCAGAATCAGCTACTGAGTCCGCTAGTCCTAGTTTATCTGAGTCCGCTAGTCCATCCGCCTCAGTTTCTGAGTCTGCTTCTATTTCTGCAACTGAGAGTGCCTCTCCCTCCTCTTCAGAGTCAACTACTGAATCATCCTCCCCTTCAGCTTCAGAATCTGCAACAGAATCCGCCTCACCAAGTAGTTCAATTTCAGCTTCACCTTCAGCTACCCCATCAGCACCATCAGAAGAAACACTGGCTACTGATTATTGGGAAGTAACATTTCCCGGTAGTTCAGAATCTGCTTCTCCTTCAGCTTCAGAATCTGCAACAGAATCCGCCTCACCTTCTGTATCTGAAAGTGCTACTGAATCTGCTTCTCCCTCAGCTTCAGAATCTGCAACAGAATCCGCCTCACCTTCTGTATCTGAAAGTGCTACTGAATCTGCTTCTCCCTCAGCTTCTGTATCTGAAAGTGCTACTGAATCTGCTTCTCCCTCAGCTTCAGAATCAGCCTCACCTTCAAGTACAGAATCCGCAAGTCCAAGTGTTAGTATCTCTGCCACCCTTTCAGCCTCACCTTCTGTATCTGAAAGTGCTTCTGAATCTGCAAGTCCAAGTGTCACTGAATCCGCTTCAGAATCAGCTACTCCCTCAGCTACTGAATCAGCCTCACCTTCAGCCTCAGTATCAGAATCTGCCTCTATTTCCGCAACTTTATCAGCCTCACCTTCAGCAACTGAATCCGCTTCAGAATCAGCTACCCCAAGTATTACAGAATCTGCCTCACCCTCAGCTTCTATAAGTGCTACTCCATCCGCTTCAGAATCCGCAAGCCCATCAGTTAGTATTTCAGCCTCACCATCATCTTCAGAATCTGCATCAGTTTCAGCTTCTTTATCTGCTTCTCCAAGTGTATCTCCATCACCACCGGATTATACAGATAAATATGATGTTCAAAGCACCGCCTATACTAATAAATATGATGTTCAAAGCACCGCCTATACTAATAAATATGATGTTCAAAACACTGCCTATACTAATAAATATAGGACATGGAGGTAAATCAATCTAATTTGATAAGATAAAAATATGCCTATATTTGTAATTGATTCTTTTACCGGTTTAAGTAGTTTCTCTGATAGAGGTCATAGAGGAGCATTTCTTTTTGGATCTAACATGGATGTTAGAAAAAAGATTGATAGTTTATCCTGTAGTCAAGCTTTAATAGATGAAGGTTTAGATGAGGGTAGATCACCATCATCTTCTGTTTCTCTATCCGCTAGTCCAAGCAGAAGCCCATCTAGTACCCCTTCAGCTTCAGCTAGTGCTACAGATTCACCAAGTGCTTCAATTTCAGCTACCCCATCTGCTACCCCCTCAGGCTCTATTTCAGCAACACCATCATCTTCTATTTCAGCTACCCCATCTGCTTCACCAAGCATATCAGGAGCATTAACAACAGTTTATGATGATTTGGTTATAAAATTTGTTAAAGCAACTGATGGATATACTTATCAATTTGGAAATTCAGGCTCTATTTATAGAAGAGATACTGATGGTTTTGTTCTTAAAGTTTATGATGATGTGGATGAAGCAATTAAAGGTGCAGGGGAAAAACCCTCATCAGATGGTAAAATCTGGTTAATTTGGGCTACTGATAAAACAGTTAAGAGAAAAAGAATTGATGATGCTTCAAGTTGGAATAATGTAGAAACAGTAGCTGAAGATTTATTTTCTGCTGATTGGCATACAATGAGGCAAATTGGCGGAGCTATGTATATCTGCAATAAATCTTATTTAGCTATGATTGGTTATGATGATTCTTATACTAACAATATTCTTGATTTAATTCCCGGTAATATTGCTAAAACTATGGTTGAAAGAAATGGTAGAGCAATTATTGGTACTGGTGGAGCTTTAGATTCAAACAGAAGCATTAATGCCATGATTGATTCAGAAAAGCCATTAGCTCAAGTAGGAGTTGATGGTGAGATATTTTTCTCTGATATGGTTAATTCTATGCCTGTTAAAACTCTTCCGGGTGGTGGTCAAGTTAACCCTAATGGAGTTTGCAATAAAGCAATTCAAGCTAATTTCTTTGAATGGAATGGTATAGCTCAGTCTTGGTTAGATAAAAAATCAATTGGTAACTTAGCTTTATTTGCTGTTTATGATGCAGATACAGGTAGGGGTGGAATTTATAGCGGTGGCAGAAAAGATAAAGATGCTGATTTTACTTGGAATTTAGATCATGTTTTAGATGCTGATGAACTAGGAGCAATTGAAAATGTTAATGGTACGATTCTAGTTAGCTATAAAGATGGGGTTGATTATGGAGTTAAAGCAGTTGATCAAAATGCTAAGGCTACTGCTATTTATGAAGGTTTAGAGCTTCATGCTTCAGTAAAGGGGAAAAAGCCTATTAATATTACTAAGTGGACAACAGCAGAGATTTTTTGTGAGCCTTTACCTGATGGATCTAAAATTGAGTTCTTCTATAAGAAAGATAAAACCGGTAGTTTTCTTCAAGCTACAACAGGTGTTGATGCAGATGGTAATGATATTACAGCTTATCGGGCTAATAAAGGCACTAAGGCAATATTCTTAATGGGTACTGATGCAGATATAATTGAGCCTAGAGTAGTCCTTACTCCAACTGGTAATTCAACTCCTGATGTTAGGCGTATCAAATTACACTTGGAGTAAAACATGACTGATGAAATTTTAAGACCAAGAGTAATAGAGTCTGCTCCGTTTCCTAATGAATTAGAGAGTAGTGGAATTGGATCAGTTACTCAAACAAGTGGTGGTAATTCAATTCCTAATACAACTCAATCAGTTAGGATGCCAACAAGAATAATAGCTCATGAGGTAATTTCTTCAACATTAAATACTAAGTCAAAAAAGATTTTGGGAGAGCTTGAGTTTGAGCAAAAGGGAGCATTTCAGATAGGTAAATATGTACCCGGTGTTTCAGGAGATATTAGAATGACCTCAACTGGAATTGTTATGCGAGATAAAGATGGCACTATAACTGTTGCTCAATATGCTGAAGATGGATCAGCAGTTTTTAAAGGATCAATTCAAGCAGGATCAATTATTACTGGTTTATTAGCTCTTGGAAATAATAGTATTGTTCTTGATGGAGAAGCTGTTAGAATGGTTTTTTATGATAATGCTAATGGAAAAGATAGATTACCAGTAATTGTAATCGGAAATGCTTAAAATATGCCTCAAGTTTTTAAAATAGCATTAGAAGGATATAATGCTGAAACAGATACTGATCCTAATCATTTTTCTCTTTATGTAGATCAAGAAGTTGATTATGTTTTAATTAAGGAAAAAGTTAGAGATAGTATAGAAGTAGCAGGATCTGGTGGTAGTGAGGTAATAGCACATGGATTAGGATATGTACCATTTATTTTAGGATTTTATGAATCTTCATCAGGAGTACAAAGAAAAATACATGGATCAACTAATCCTGCTAGTAGTGATCCATATTTTGAAGTTGATAGTACAAATTTAACTTTAAGAAATCCTAGTGGAAGTGCTGTTATAATGAGTTATTATATTTTTTATGATCTAGTAGCATGAAACAAGTTGTTAAAATAGCTAAAATAGGTAAAAATGCACATACTTCAACTGATCCTAATGATTTTATTTTTCATTCAGAATATAATACTTTTAAAATAATTGATCAAGGCATTAAGTCAGTATCTCATGATGCTTCACCAAATACTCAAATATTTACACAGTCACATGGTCTTTGGTTTGTACCATTTATTTCTGCTTTTATTAAAGTTGATGGTGAAACTCAAGTATATGCACCAAACGCCTCTGGGGTTTTAGTCTTTTCAGCTAAATCCATGATACTTAATGGAGTAAAATTTAATTATGTAGAAGCTGATAATACAAATATTATTTTTAGCATAACAGCAACAGCAAGTAAAGATATAGACATAAGTTATCTTGTATTGGAGAAAATTTAAACTATGGCACAAATAGTAGATAGTTATTCAGAAAGTAATTATTCATCAAGCTCTTTTATTATATATAGTAGCCAACCTGCTTATGGTCAGGTATTTACTGGTGATGGTGGAATATTACAAAATGCTAAGTTTTATTCAAGAAAATTTGGATCTCCAACAGGCACAGGATATATAAAAATATATGCTATGACTGGAACTTTTGGTACTGATGGCAGACCAACAGGAGCAGTTTTAGCAACTTCTTCTTTTGATGTATCAACTATAGGAACATCTTTTAGTTTAGAAACATTTATTTTTACTGGTGCTAATAAGATAACTCTTACTAATGCCACTAAGTATTGTGTTGTTCTTGAATATACAGGTGGTGATATTAATAATTATATAGGGATGGGTTATGACGGAACTTCTCCTACTCATGATGGAAATCTTTGCTCTTATTCAGGTGGAGTATGGAGTGGTGCTGATTATGGTGATGTTTGTTTTTATGTTTATAAAGATGAGTCTAGTCCTTCAGTAACTCCTTCAGCCTCTATCTCATCTACTCCAAGTGCAACTCCAAGTTTAACAATTTCATCTTCACCATCCGCATCACCTTCAATAACCCCCTCTGCTTCTATCTCAGCCACACCATCCGCATCACCTTCAATAACCCCCTCTGCTTCTATCTCAGTCACACCATCCGCTAGTAATTCTCCAAGTCCTAGTCCTGCACCACCAGAAACAATGAAATTAGTGGTTGCTAAAGATGGTGAAAACGCATTAACAGAATATGATCCAACTAAATTTAAATTTCATTCAGATTATGGAACATTAAAGTATTATAAAACTGGTACATTAAATTTTACTATTGATGGTGATCTTGATGGTAATTTAGAAACAGGTGGTAAAGCAACTACTTCTCATGATCTAGGTTATTATCCTTATGTTGAGGTTTATCTATTGAATCCTATAGGTAAATATGAGTATTGCCCGACATATAATGGAGGAGCAGGTACTTCTTGGCAAACTTGGTTTATTGTTGGAACTACTGGAATAACAGTGTATGCTTATATTCAGGGATTTTCTCAGGGTGGGGTAGAATTTACCTTTAAATATTTTATATATAAAAATAATTTAGGATTTTAGTATGAATAATATAGAAAAAGCAGAAAAGAAAATACTTAATGTTTGTAAGCGGTTTAATGTAGCAGTTGATTGGAATATAGATTTTCCCAACTATAAAGGCAAGCCTCTTCCTAAAGAATTAAAACGTGCAATAGCGTTACTTGGCAAACATGAAATGAAAGTTTTGTTTACTCTTAAAGACTTAACTCCTCCAACAAAACCAATCATAGTAGCTAAAAAGTAGTCTTAATACATCATCACTACTACTTGCTATAATGTAACCTAACTTGCCATAATAAGCTCATGGATTCTTTATCTGATTTTCGTACAGCAGTCCAGTCCGGTCTTAATGTAGGGGCTAATAGTTCTTTATTTACTCCAACCATTGTTGATAGAGCAATAAATAGATCATATATTAAGTGTTACCGGTTGTATCGCTTCCCTCAATTAAAAGATGCAAAATTAACTACTACTCAAGCTAATGTAGCTTATTATGATTATCCTGATGGTTGGCAACCTGATTCAGCTTATCGTTTAACAATAGATGGAGATACTAATCCTTATGGTGATACTCCTGATTTTAGTCCTATGGTTTGGGAAGATTGGCTAGATTGGAAAGCAAATAGTAGCAATACCAGTAGCACAGATAAGAAATGGACAACTCATGGGAATCAATATTTCGCTACTCCAACTCCAACAGTAGCTAGTTTAGTAATTAGTATTTGGGGATATAAAAATGCTGATGCTTTAGAGGATGATGATGATGAAACTATTTTTACAGGTAATATGCCTGAATGTAATGAAGCGGTTGTAAATGAAGCTCAAGCTATTCTTAAACATAAAGGTGAAGATAATAAGGGTGGTCAATTCTTTTCAGTAACTGCTCAACAAATTTTAACAATAGCATATAGTAAACTTAAAGAAGAAAAACCTAAGTATGAAAAAGAGAATCCAATGTTTCAGGTAAAAGATATGTTTGGAAAAGCAAGCGTAACAGATCAGATAGGGAGGTTTACCTAATATGCCAAGTCATTATGAGCAAGGCGGTTGGTACGAAGGAAGACAATATTGGGATGGTCAGCTTGGTCCAGTAAATCAAGTAATGAATCCTGGGGAATCTGGTTTTGGTCAACAAGTTAGTGAAGAAGTTGTTAAGCAGACTGATCCAGCTAATTGGGAGTATATTCAACAACAGCAAGCAAAAGAGTCTGTTTCATCTTCAGCTACTAATCAGCCATTTAATCAACCATCAGCCCCTTCATCAGCTTCTGCCGGTGATATTTCAGGGGCTTTTCAAGCACCAGAAACTCTTGATATTACTAAGATGTTTGCTAATCTTCATGAGCAATCAGGAGTATCAGCCTTAGAAGCTGAATTAGCAGAAAAAGAGAGAATATTTACTGAAGCAAAAGGTGATGTTACTGATAATCCTTATTTATCTGAAAGCTCAAGAGCCGGTAGAGAAGCTTCTTTGATTAAGCTACATGGTGAAAGAACTAAAAATTTAAGAGATGAAATTGCTGTTAAAAAAGCTGATACTGAAACTAAACTTAATCTTGCTCTTAAACAATTAGATATTAATTCTCAGGCAACTCAACAGGCATGGGATCAATTTAATTCTCTACTTAATGCCGGAGCATTAGATAATGCTTCAGGTGAAGATGTTGCCGGTCTTGTTAGAGCAACAGGAATCCCAAGTAGTATGATTTATAGTGCTATTAGTGTTAGTAGAAAGAGTAAAGAAGAAAAAGCTAATACTCAGGTTATTCAATCTACTGCTGATTCTGGTGAAGTTACTGTTAGTGTAATTAATTCTGATACTGGTGAAATAATTAGTCAACAAAGTTTAGGTATGATTGGTAATAAGCAGACTGGTGGTAAAACATCTCAAGCTGAACAGGTGCAATTAATTAAAGATGATCTTATTAATGAAATTAGAGGCGGTACTAATATAGAAACTACCTTTCAATATGGTGGAGCTTCTCTTGATCCTAATGATATTTTAAGACTTTATAATTTATATAGTCCTTATGGTGTTGCTCAAAGTTCTGATGAGGACTTACTAGAAAGCTATGGCGTTAAGTTTTAAGTATGACTTTACTAGATTCTTATCAAAGAAACAAACAGCGAATACAGGGTGGATCTCAAATAACAGGATCTCAAAGCGGTGGATCAGTTTATGATTCTTATCAAAGAAACAAAAGTAGAATAATTAGTCAGCCCAAAAGACAACCTAAGCAAGTATCAGCTTCTCAGCCTCAGCAACAACAGCCTCAAAAAAAGAAAAGTGTCTTTTCTAAGGTTAAAAGCTTTTTTACTAAACCTGATCTTATTTCACCAGTATCAGATTTTGAGCCACCTAAGCAGACACTTCAACAGAAAATAGGTGCATTTAAGTTTAATGTTAAGCAGGCATTTAAAACAATTAAAGATAGAGGTACTAGAGAAGAACAGATTAAAAGAAGTTGGCAAGATGTTGGTGTATCAGTTGCAGGATCAGTTTCAAGTTTAGCTGATAGTTTAACTAAGTTTTATGAAACAGGATCAGATAAGATTGAGAAAAAGAAAGGTGAAACTCTTAAATCAAAAACATTTAAAAAAAGTTCAGATGTAACTAGAAAAGTATCAAAAGCAATTAATAAATGGTCAGAGGAAATAGTACCAGAAAATCCTGATTTTATTGATTCTTTAGTGCAGGGCGGTGGATCAATTCTTACTTTTGCTTTTATAAGTAGTTTAACTGGCGGTAGCTCTATTGCTCCTGCTATTACTGAAGCCTTAATGGAATCAGGACCAGTTTATGAAACTAATAGAGCAAAAGGAATGAGTATAGATGAAGCTTCTAAAAGAGCAGATAGAAACTTTGGAGTCAATCTAGTTATCAATTATCTTACTGATAAATTTGGTATATTTGGTGATAGATCAGCAGGATTAAAAAAGATGTTGATCTCTGGTCCTTTAGAGGGTATTCAGGAAGCTTTACAGCAAATATCTTCTAATATAGAAACAGACAATGATCCAATGGCAGGAGTGCTGGAGTCTTTTCAAGTAGGTGGTATTTTAGGTGCTATTGTTTCTCTTATTATGCCCGGTAAAGGAATGAAAGTGTTTAAAAAAGATACTAAGGGTGAATTAAATACCGGTCCTGTTACTCCTGATGAAGCTATGAATTATGTTACCAGTAATGATTTAGGTAAGACTACTGAGGGTAAAGAAATAGTTAAAGCAGTATTAGAAGCTAAAAGACAGGATAAAAATATTGATATTACCTTTAAAGAAAATGGAAAAGTGATTAAAACAGAGGTAACAGGAGTAACAGAGGAAGCTGACACTCCCCCACCGGTCCAAGAGAAGAAGCCTCTTGAGGTGAAGAAACAAGAGCCTATAGCGGGGGAGAGTAGGGAAGTGGTCCAAAAATACACTTCTGCTAAAGATTATGCAGAAGCTGAATTTGGAGCTAAACCAGAGAATCAGATGGGTGAAGTTGATGCTGAAACTATTATTGCTAGGGATGAAGTTGATGTTAAGTCAGATAGATATATTAAGCTAAAAGCAGATATTGAGAAAAATGGCTTTCAAGAGTCAATTAGAGTAACTATTGAAAAAGAAGGACCGGTAACAACTGAGGGATCAAATAGAGTTACTATAGCTAAAGAATTAAAACTACCTATTCCAGTAATAGTTAATAAAGGGCAGATTGAAGGACTAAAGACTATTCAAGAAGTTTATGATGAGCTTTCAGTTAAAGAAGATGTTAGATCAGCAAATGAAATTAAAACTCAGGTCCTTAAAGATCAATCTAATCTTAAAACTGAGAAAGATCCTGAAAAGATTAAGACTTTGAAAGAAGATATTAAAAAGAATGAAGTTTTACTAAAGCAAGCAGAAGCTAAAGAAACTGAGAAGCAGAAGCCACTTAAACCGATTCTAGAGAAAAAGAAAGCAGAAATAGAAAAGAAAATTGAAAAATTATCTGATAAAGGTAAAAAATTAGAAACAATTAAATTTGATAATTTGCCTGAAATAGTACAAATAGATATTGCAGATCAAATAAATGCAGATATATATGGAGATCTTAGTAAAATTGATTCAAAAACATTAAAAGATTTTTTCTTTAAGAATGATGTTGATATTATTGAAATTGATCCAAAAGTATTAAAATCAGCTTTTGGAACTGGAAGAAGAACAAATAAAATTGCAGTTGAAAAATTTACAAATTTGATTTTAAAAGGAAGTAAGCCTCCACCAGTTTTAATTGCAAATGAAAGATTTGTTGATGGAGGACATAGAGTTGAATCTGCAATTAAAGCTGGAGAAAAAACAATAAAAGCAGTTGATATAACTTCTGTTCTTAAAGATGCAGAAAAATTTGCCAAAGAAGAAGATATAAAAACATTTATTAAAGCTAAGGATGTTGGAGATATACCTAAGCCTAAAAAAGAGGTTGTAAAGAAAAAGCCTGTTAAGAAAGCAGAAAAACCAATACCAAAAGGATTTAAAGAAAGCCGGGCAGTTCAAAGAGTTAAAGACACCTTAGCTGAAACAGTTGATCTTGATGAAACTCTTTATAAAACCTTATCTCTTGATGATGTAGCTAGAAGGTCTGTTGAATTAGTTAATAAAAATCCTAAACTAGCTCAAGATATTATCTCAGGTCATGCTGTAGTACCAGAAGGCTTAACTAAAGCCGGTGTATTAATTGCTTCAGCAGAACAGGCGAGAAAAGCTAAAAACTATAAAAGTCAAAAGGATCTAATACTTCAAAGGTCCTTCATGCAGACTAGGCATGGTCAAGAAATAGTTACTGAAAGGTTGGTAAATGACCTATCTTCTGATAGATTTATAAGAGATGTATTAAAGGTAAGAATGGACAAAGCAATTAAAAGCGTTAAAAAAGGAACTTCAAAAGCTAAGGCTTTTTCTGATAGAGTTGCTACCGGAGCTAAAGGTGCTACTAAGAAAGTAACTAAGCAAGTATTAAATAAAGTTCAATCAGCCCAACAATTAATTAATGATCTAACTTGCCCTTAAAATATGGTGTTTTGCATACCTAAACCAATAGCTGAAAGATTAAAACAAGCCGGTAAACGGGGAGAGATTAATATTCAAGAGCTTTATGATATGACATCAGCAGAGAGGCGGTCCTTCTTTGAATTTTATACAGACTTACCTACTGCTAAAGGAATTAATGCCGGATTTGAAAGAGCTATGGTTAGTGAGCATAAGAACGCTTTAAAGGTTTGGGTTAAGAATACATTTAATGCTAAAGAGAGAAGAACATCTAAATATAAAAACTTACTAGATAAGATTAATGAATTATCTAATGATAAATTACTTAATCCTGAAGATAGGGATGGATTCATGCAGGACCTAGTGGCTGAGAAGCTTGGGGCAACTGTTACTGTTGAAGAAGCAACTAAGATTAATGAATTATCTGAGGTCCTACAAAAAGAATATGCTAAGGGTACTGATAAATATGGTTTATTAGAAGAAGGATATTGGAAAGCTAGGCTAGACATGGACAAGTATTTGCAAAAGATAAATCCGGCTTCAAGATTAAAGATTGCTACTTCTACTGTAGGAAGAGCAGTAATGTTAGCTTCTCTTAAATCCCCTTTCCTAAATATTACCGGTAATACTATTCAGGGATTAGAGCAAGCTATGGAGAGAAGAGTAGAAAATACTAGATTTTCAGGCAGAGTAAATAAGAAAGTTTTAAAAGAATATAGGAAAAAAGTAAACAGAATTTTTAAAGTAAGTGGTTATGATGTATCAAGAATGGCAGACTTGTCTACAGGCAGGAAAACATTAGGAGAAGATATAACTCATTCTCAGGGTAAGGGAGCAGTCCGGTTTATTGGAAGAATAGCTGAAAATACTGTTTTTAAACAATTACTTGGTAAACCAGACGTAGCTTTCTCAGCTATGGCTTTTAGTGATTCTGCTAATTTAACTGCTACTAAGATAGCTCAACAAGAAGGCTTAAAGGGTGAAGCTTTAAAAAAGAGAGCTACAGAGCTATTTAAAGATGGTACTAATTTAAGTCCAACTTCAATTTCTGGTAGAGTGGTCCGATCTCAAGCTATGTCTGATGCTATGATTGCTACTTATACTGATGATAACTATATGTCTAAGGCTAATATGTCAATTAGAGATGCTATAAATACTGCAACTGGTGATCTTAGAGTTGGTGATCAGATAATGCCTTTTGTTAAGACTCCTGCAAGTGTAGTTAAAATTACCTTAGATGTTAGTGGTTTAAGTGCTATTAGTGGCTTAAAGAAGCTCCCAGAGGCTAGAAAACAGCTTAAAGAGGGTGATGGTACTCTAATGAGGAAGGTAGCTAGAGAGTTTTCAAGAGTAGGGTTTGGAATGACAATTGCTTTTATTCTTGCAGGATTCTTTGATAAAGATGATTTTATTGGTGCATACCCTACTTCTCAGAAGGAAAGAGAATTGCTTAGGACTAAAAACGCTAGAGCAAATTCTCTTAAAATTGGTGATAAATGGGTAAGTGTTGAATATTTTGCTTTTCTTGGTGCTCCCCTAATTGGTCTTCTTTATGCTAGAAAATATAAAGATAATATGGCTGAGGCTATGTGGAATTATGTAGCTGGAGCATTTACTCAGCTTCAAGAAATACCTGCTTATGATCCAGTCCAAGATGTACTTAATTTTATTAGAGATATTTCACCTGAAGGTAAAGTTGACATGGAAGATCTACCAGAATATGTAGCTAATGGAACTATTGATTATATTAGAGCCAGAACAATACCGGGTTTATCTTATGATCTAGCAAAATCTTTTGACGCAGTTGAAAGAGAAGTTGATTACAAGAATCCATTAGATAAGGTTAAAAGCACAATACCGGGATTAAGAAATACTCTACCTGAGAAAATTGATATATTTGGTGATGTAGTTAAGGGTGAGCCACTCTATTCTAATATTTTGTTTGGAGCTAGAGTTAAATCAGCTAGAGATAATCAGATTGTTCAAGAACTGGACCGGTTATCAGGAACAGGTAATTTACCGGCAATTACTAATCCTCAAAGGACAAGCACCAGGGTTAAAAACTACAAAAATCAAGTAACACCGGAAAAATTTAAGAGTGTTATGGACAAATTTAGATCTGAATATAAAAGTAAGTTTATTAAAGAGATTGAGTCAAGAAGCTATCAGAAAATGACTGATGAAGAAAAGAAGAAAGAGTTAGATACAATTAAAAATGATGCTCTTGATAAGGCATTAAGGAGAGGAAGATATAAAAAGCCCAAGAATTAGTTGACTATGATCAACTTGGTCCTTTACACTTAATGTATGTCAAGGTTTAAAACATTTATAACTAATGGAGAGTTTGATTTTTGGAAGTTTGCTATTATGACTTTGATTTCTATGGCTTTTTCTGCCGGAGTTCTTTATGCTACTTTTGGTAATGCAATTAAAGCTAATGCTCAGGGATTAGTTAATTTTGAATCAAGAGAGCAAAACAATAAAGGTCAGTTTTTTCAATTAGTTGATGTAGTAAATGATATAAGATTAGATATGAAAGAAGTTAAGACTGATGTTAAGTGGTTAGTAAATAATAATTAAACATGAATCTAATTAAAAAGATTTTAGGTAAGAAAACAGTTTGTCTTAATGCCGGACATAGTGTTAGTGATTCTGGGGCATACAACAAAAAAGAGAATTTAAAAGAAGCTGATCTTAACATGGATATAGTGGCTAAGACTGCTGAGATTTTGAGGATTCATGGAATTGACACTTTAACAGTACCGGATAATTTATCTTTAGTAGCTACTATTCAATGGATTAATGATAGGTCCAATCAAATTGATGTAGCTGTTGCTTCTCATGTTAATTCAGGTGGTGGTCATGGAGTTGAGGCTTGGCATTATACAGGATCAGCTAAGAGCAAGGAATTAGGTCAGTTTATGGTAGATGCTATAGTAGCTGAAACTGGAATGAAAGACAGGGGAGTTAAAGATGAAACAACTAATAGGCATGGGAAGTTAGGCTTTGTGCATGACACTAATCCCCTAGCCGGATTAATTGAAACTGGCTTTATTAATTCTGATGAAGATTTAAAATTACTTAAAACTACTAATGGTAGAATGAGAATTGCCAAAGGTTTAGCCAGAGGAATACTAAGTTACTTAGGAAAAGAGTGGAAGCCGGATCTTTTAATTACAAAATTACCTCAAGGTAAGCAAATTACAGAATTAAACAAGACAATTAAAAGGCTTGAAAAGACTATCAAATCAATGAAAACAGAGAAAGAGAAGGCATTAGCAAAGCAAAAAGCAGAGTGCCAAGATAAAATTAAGAAATTCAGGTCAGCAATTACTAAATATATAAAGGAATACTAATATGGGTGATAAATATTCAGAAAAGAAAATCATGGCATGGAGATTCGGTAGAACTTTCTTGTCAGTGTTTTTGATCTTGTTTGGTACAGGATTATCAGAAGTTGATGATGTAGGTATGGCTAAGGCGTTAGCTGTTTCTGCTCTCTCAGGAGCTACAGTAATGCTTGGTAAGGGAATTAGAACATACTTCAAACATAAGAATATTGATTTATATCAATCAATTGTTAAAAAGTTACCAATATAAATAAACGGGGATGCTCTAGCTAGAATGATAAGCCTTCGGGTAATCATGACTCAGGTTCAAAACCTGACATCTCCACCAAGTGTCTAAATTCTGTGCAGGCGTTTAGGTCACTTCCTTTCGGACTGCTATCTTGATTTTTCTTGGTAGCAGTCTTTTTATGTGATAAAAACTAATAGGTACTCCAGTACCTATTAACTTTAGATTGATACTAAAGTCTTATCTTATTTGATGGCTATGTGATGGGATTTGAAAACTTGACAACTATCCTATTTTGTGTGCTATATTGAATGTGCTGATAGGTAAGCTATCGGAAGTTAGCAGGTGCATGAAGGTAAGATCCTTTTGGAAAGTATCGTATTTTTACCCCTTCAAGTACGGTACGATACCTTCCAGAAGGATTTTTTTATGACAGATAAGAAGAAACAGAAATTTAAAAAAGATTGGCAAGGATCAGGTGATGGTATGAAGAAACTGGAGATCATCAATGGATTTTATGCTTGGAGATATGTTTGTCAACAATGTGGAGAAAAATCAATTACAGAGGGTGATGAGCTTGAAGAACATAAATGTATAAAGAAAACTAAATATAAACCTGAAACAATATTAAAGAAAGCAATAGAGAAAGCAGTAGCTAATGGGTATGATTTTATTTTGATTGATAAAGAAGTTGACGGACATAGTTTATGGACACTTATGACTGGCGGTAATGATTCTGGTCCTCAATATCCTTTAATCATCTTCTCCCATGACTTTGCTAAAGCTTTTTGGGGAAAGGAAGGAATAAGCAAATATGGATATACGCAAAAAGAATATGATAAACATCAAACAATAGATGGAAGTGGTTGGATGGAGAAACAGAAAGCTTGGAAACACCACCTCCAACAAATGGTCCTAGAAAAAGATCCTATTAAATACCTAGAGAAGTTTTTATAGCACCTTAACAACTGAATACTGAAGGATGTAGATATTAGTTAGTGATTATGCGTTTGGGTTTAGCATCCCATCCTAACCAAGCTTTGATTCACTGGCTGAAAGGCTTTGCTAACCTGTTTCATAGTTGTTTGTGATTAATTTTTATTCATATTTCTGCATTTGCAACGAAAGTTGACCTTCAGTATTTAGCTGTTAAAAGCTAATATAGTAGTTCAACTGGATGCCCGGTTTACTGTTAGAAGCATCCGCTAACATTAAAAAAGTAAACAAAGAGTAGATAGCCAATGTGAAAGTCATTGGTACTATCTTCAAAAAGCTCTGGGTTGAGTATAAGCCTATTAAGGTCGTAAGCCTTATATATAGGATAGGAGATTATGAAGAAACTTAAAAAGAAACTACCAGAAGGATTTTTTACAGAATGTTGCAGGACTGATTTTGATGCTCTTGGTCTTGAGAAAGAGCCGGGTATTTATCAGGAAAGATGTTTGAAATGTAAAAAGTTATGTGAGCCTAAGTGGTTTACTGAGGGAGAAAAGGCTACCGGTATTGCTAAGCCTTTAATGTAAAGTATGAAGCATAGAATATCAGCAGAAGAATATAGAAAGTTACATGGTTTAAGCCCGGTGAAGTCAAATAAGAAAAAGCCGGCTCAGACAAAGCCGGTGGGGTATGGGAAGAAAGAGAAGGATATTCAGAACGCTATATTAGGTAGGCTTAAGTTTGTTAAAAACGGTTTTTTCTGGCGTGAGAACAGTGGGATGATCAAAGCAGAGTATAAAGGCAAAGTGAGAATGTGGCGGTCCGGCATTAAAGGGATCAGTGACATTATGGGAATCTATAATGGGATTGGAGTAGCTATTGAAGTTAAAAGACCGGGCAATAAGCCTACACCTTTTCAAATTGCCTTTATGGAGAGATATAGTCTTTGTGGTGGTATAGCTTTTGTATGTGATGATGATAGTAAAGTTTTGAAGCAGTTAGAAGAGGCTTATCAAAAGGGTTTCTAGTTACCTCTGTTATTTTCCCTATTGACAAACAATATCCTTAACCCTTATACTTAGTTATTGTAAGTAATAGTTATTAACATATTAAATAGAAAGGAAGATATGTCATATAAGAAATTAACAAAAGCATGGGTAAGGATTAAAGCAAAAGATAATGGAATGTTTAAATCTAGTGAATATAGGTATGAGGAAGTAAAAGTTTTAGGTTATAGGTCAGTATATGATAATTATAGAAATTCTAGTGATGGATATTATTTAGTAAAAGATAAAGGAAATCTTATATTTGAAGTACATGAAGATAATTTATTTAGAGGAGATATAGAATAATATGAAAGAAATCAAATTTTACATCAAGCGACAGTATGGCAGGGATGATATGTATCTAATAGAGTGTGCTGAGGCTGAGGATATTTTAAAAGTAACTGGTAAGAAGAGGACATTAAATAAAGAGCTTCCTATTTCTCATGATGAAATGAATGGTTTAGAGAGCCTGGGTTTAAAGTTTATTCAAGTAGGACAACCAATTATTAAATAGAAAGGAATATATGAGTGAATTAAAAACAGGGGATAGAGTAAAAGTTTCTAAAGATGTTTTTACTTATCCAGGAGAAGAAGGCGTTATAGTTAGCCTTAATGTGTATTCTGACAAATATAAATGTAGTTTTGATTGCCTTATTGATTTAGGTCATATCAAAGAGCCATATGATGAAGAACAGTTGACTTTAGTTAAATTAAAAGCAGGTTGTCCTGTTAAAGCTAAGAAAATTAAATTCATAGCTCAGTATGATTTAGTAGATGGTAATCCAGTCAAAGAGTTCTACTCACGCCCAGAGCTGATGAAATGGCTTGAAGAAGCTAAAAAGAATGAAGAGATTGTATGGGAGTCTATTAAGATCTACCCGGTAGATAAAGTATGGAAGCCAAAAGCAAACATTAAGATTAGTTTAAGGAACATTATTAAATAGTTGAAACTGAAAGGACAACTATATGACAAAAGATTTAGTAAAAACTGAAACTTCAGAGATCAGCCCTGAAGTTAAAGAATTTCATAAGAAAAACGCTGAAGCCGGATCTGGGAATATCTCGGCTCAATTACCTCAGTTAAAAGTTACTGAGGCTAACTCAAAGAATGAAGGGTTAGATGGTCAACATCTACCTGAAGGATCATTTTATTATGCTCCTACTCAAGCAGACTTTAAAACAGTTGAGGTGAGTATCTTAACCATTTCAAGAGGATTCTGGGCTATGAATAATCAGGAAAAGCCTGAGCCTAAGTTTAATCAGCTTGTAGGTGGAATGATGCTTGAATCACTTGAGCCATTTGTGATGTTCATGGGTGGTACTAGGCTTCAAAACCTATGGGATTTTGGTAAAGAGATCAAGCCTTTTACCAAGAGTAAAGATAATCCTTTTGCCATGTTAGGCTTTAGGGTGATGCTAAGCCTTAAAAAGATTGAAACTAACTATGGTAAAAACCATATTATTAATTTTGATCTTATTAGAGATAAGAAAGGTCAGATTCAGGTTTTAAATGATGCTGAGCTTCTTAATATGCTTAGGGGTGGTGTAGATAAGAATGAAGAGTTGTTTGAAAGCTTTATTAATCAGAAGGAAGTTGACCGCACAACTGGTCAGCCAATTGCTGAAACTCTTGCTAAGACAGCTAGAGAGGTGTTTACACCTAATCCTCCAACACCTGTTGATGATGGAGAGCCAAGATAAGAATTAAATCCGGCAGGATTAAACCCCTGCTGGGAGTTGAAAGGAAGATATGTTAAAAGCAGATTTAAAAAGAAAATTAGTATTATATAAAAAGGCTCTTATTAGATTTAGGAGTAATGAAGAGCAGAAGAGGAAAGAATTTACTAGGGTATTAAAAGGAATGAAAATAGTTACTAGGGGAATAGTGGGTATGAATGTAGAAGATGAAGAGGAGCATAACCCCTTGAGTTGGGGTGAGATTTTCTTTTTAGTTGGTAAATTGGCTTCTAAGCATGATTTAGTTAAATTACAAGAAGGTTTTGAAGTTCTTGAGCAGTCCATGAAGGAAACTGAGAGAGTTTTTAGAGAAAAAGAAGAAAAGGAAAATAGGAATAAATCATGAGTGAAATCAACCTAATAGGCAACCAAGATCTAAAACTAGGCATAGTAGCCAGAATGAGAATCTATGGTGGTAGCTTTGTTAAATCATTAGCTGAGTGCATTATGAGAGCAGATCCTGATAACTTAAAGAAGCTTCAGGATACATTTCAGCTTTATTTGAAGCAATATCATATAGATAATTGGGGGAAGAAATGAAGTTTAAAATGTGTAAGAGTTGTAATCAAAAGATAAAATCGCCAAGAGATAAGAAGATAGCCGGGCTTGTAAAAAAGAGATATGAATTAAGAGGCATAGATGAATATACTAGTCAGGTTAGAACTGCAACTGATTATCATCATCCAAGGCATGATTTATTGATTGCAGTAGAGTCTTTGTGGAGAATAGAGAGAGATAGATTAAATAAGGAACTAGAAAAATACGGGCAAACTAAAGTATGAACGACAAAACTCAACTATACGAGGCTAAAACACTAATGACAGGCTATAAGATAGGCTTAAAGACTCCTCATCTTTATATAGGAGTGCCAGAGAAGAATGTTAAAGGCGGTGGGTGTTTTGCTAAATTTCAGGATGAGGTTAGAGGTTTTTCTATTGATAAGTGTGTTGGTAGGGAGAAGTTTAATGATAAGTTTAGACCGGGAAAGAAATATACCCTCTGTTACTTCTTATGGAAGAAGGTTAGCAAAGGACCGGTTAAGTCTGTTGTAAGTGGTCCTGATATTCAAGATACTAATGAGGCAGTAGCCGGGGTTAAGATTGATAAGTCAGTTGTGAGTCATCAAATGAAATTAAAAAATATAGATGAAGGGAAGATAAAATGAAAAGAATTAAAACTATTCAACAAGCTAGAAAATATATAGATAAAATTATTTACTATGTAGATGCAGATAAAACAAAACCAACAAAACTATATATTGGTGGAGTAAACTTATTTTATAATAGAATTGATTATACTGTGATTGGGTTTACTGTTTATCAGGATAAGGGTTGTAAAAACTGTTGGGGAGATATAAAGTCCGAAGAGATTGAAACCAAGTTTGAAGAAGATAAAAGACATCATATGGTTTATGTATTTTCTCTTGAATTAGCTAATCATTATTTATCTTATTTAAAAGCTGATCGGAAAGAATGGGATAAAAGAATGGCTATTAAGGGAGCTAAGCAGTTACTAGATGAACATAAAATAAATTATGAAATATTTGATTAATTATGATTAAACTAACAGATTTTTTACTTCAGGTAGTATTTCTTATAGCTTTAGTATTCGCTATATTTGCTGTATGCCTATTAATCTTATTAATTAGTCAAGCTCTAGGAGGCTTATATGGCTAAACGACACAAAATGACAGTTGAAATTCCTGTCAAGTTACATAATAGAGTTAAAGAGGAAGCCGGCAGGGTTGGCTTATCTCAGAATGAGTATACTAGGCAGTTGTTTAAAGGCGAGGTAGATTTTCATAAAGCAATAAATAATGAATTAATGAAAATTTATAGGAGATTAGGAAAGCAAATTAGGCGTAGGGTTGCTTGGCGTGGATTAGCAATAGCTATATTTGTTGGCTTAATGGTTTGTATTGCTTTATTAGGCAAGCTCAACAAAGACTACATCAAGCTCTTTAATGAGGGAGTGCCGGTATCAGAGGATGTTAGCATGGTCCAATATTATAAAGCGATTATTAGCAATAAGTGTAAGATAGAGGCGAGATGAAAAAAGATCAATTCAGATACTGGCGTGACAGGATGCTTGATAAGCTGATGAGTCACTCTAGGACAACTCAGGATGTTATGAAGAATCTTTTAGATAATGCTGAGCATATTAATCTGAATGTAACAGGGATTAAAAAAGCAATTACAAAGCTGAATGAAGCCTACATTGATCTTGAGAAAGCAATTATGGCTAGTAGGAGTAAGAAATGACTAATACAAAGGGGAGCATGGAGAAGAAGAAGGTAAGGGTTGAACCATACAGAGGCGTAAGGAATGATGCCGACTGTTTAGGATGTAAAGCAGAGTGGGATATTCACGGACAAGATACTCTTAATGAGATTAGAAGCCATGTTAAAAAAACTGGTAGAGTAAATGATGTAGAGAGTAGGTTTGATATTAAAGATTTCAAAAAGATAGACGGACAATGGTTTGTAGAACTTGATAGAAAAGCAAATAGAGTTGTTACTCTAAAATATATCTTTCAACAGTTGCTAAAAGCCAACGATAAGAAGTCGGAGGAGCGAGAGAAAAAGTATCATGAGTTGCTTTTAGCAGTTGGCAATAAATATAAAGGTGAAACAAGACATCAAACAGCATTAAGATATATCAGGCAAGCTGAAACTAGTGATAGTAAAGCTAAAGTATCTCAAGATAACCTACTACAAGGAGAAGTATGAAGATTACAAAAGTTATATTTTTTCCAATAATTATACTTGATACTTTGTTTACTAAATTAGCTCGTTGGATTTTGAAAAACCTATGACATCAACAACTAAGTGGGAGAACAAACAAGAAAAAAAACTTTATAAAATAACTCCTGATTTTGCAGAAGCTATATTGGTACATTGTATTACTGTAAAAGAGAAAGATGAAAATGGTAAATTGATAATGAACTATAAGGCTTTACCTATTGGATGGTTAATTGAATGGATACCAATAATTCTAACCAAACAATCCAATGAGCTAGTATCAAAGATAAAGAAAAAAATTTATGCTTATGATGAAGCCGAAGATAGTGGTTATGTTGAGTGGAAAGATATTAAAGCATTAGTGGAGGAGAAGGTATGATGATTTGCCCTCACTGCGGAATGTATATGAAGCCTATGGGGCTTAATTGTGAGTTCTGCGGTAAAGACATAAGTTCTATGTTTCCATCTAAACCTGGAAAGAAATGGAAGAGTAAAAAGAAAACTAACAACACTTAATAATTATATAAGGAGAATATGAAAAAATGTAAACAATGCGGAAAGCATAAGCAGTATGATTCAAATGGACTATGCTCTATCTGTAATTATATAAAAATGTTAACTAAATCAATTAAATGAAAACACTTATAGGAATAATTATCAAGGAGGTAATATGAAGCAAACACTAATTTGTAATGAAGATGGCGAAGTAGTTGGAGTCAGCACCAGCTATGAGAACGAAAAAGACTGCTCTGATAGCCAAAATCATGATATGGAGTATTCGCAAACATTAGGGGTGGTTGGTGGTCAATGCAATGACTGTGACCATTCTACTTTATGAAAACTACTATAGGTATAATTATCATGTTAAGAATGGTATGGAGGAGTTTACTACTTGACAATAGCAAGCGGTTGGTATATACTAAAGGTAATATCAAATAAATAAGGAGAAGATATGACAGAATCTAAACTAAGAAAACTAAAAAAAGAATTAAAATGGTTTACTAATAATAATATAGATAACTGTAATGTTCATGTTATCGCAGGAATTAAAACAGAAATAAAGAAACTAGAGGAGGTTAAATGAAATCACAGTGTTGCAAGGCAAAATTAACAGCAGTAGGTAACGTTACAAAATACTATAAATGCTCTGATTGTGGAGAGGCAACTGACCCAATGGAAAAGATTAAACAACAATTTATTAAAACTTGCAAGAAGAATGGCAAAGCATAAATGAGTATGTGTAAGTATTGTGAAAGAGAATTTAATTATATTTTGACTAATAAATGTTGTGGCGATTGTTTAAGATTTCTTAAAACAGTTAATAAAATAGAAAAAGAAAGATGGGCATTTTTAGGATTAGAACATAGTGATATTTATCATGACTAATAAACATGCCAAAGCCTTAGGTAAATTAGGTGGTAACCAAACCAAAAAGAGGGGTAAAGCTTACTATTCAAAAATAGGAAAGCAGGGAGCTAAAAAAAGATGGGGCTTATGTGGATGTTGTGACAAGCCAGCCCTACCAGAAAATATAGTATGCAAAGACTGTTTATAAATGATTAAAATACTAATACTATTCGCTATATGATCTTTTTAATTAAATTAATTGCTAGTTTAGCTTTTATAGTGTTTGTGGTTGATTTTATCCGGTCCGACAATAAAGTAAAATTCTGGTGTGAAATATGGAATCACAAGTGGGTTACTAATGATGGATCTACATTTTGTTTAAGGTGTATGGAAAATAAGGCTACTTATGTATCACAACAGAGGAAAAAGCTTTTAGAAGCGAAGATAGCGAAGCGAAAACAAGAACGAAAGGCGAAATATGAGTAAAAATGCTTTAATAATAGAATTTAGAAAGAAATTTGGTCATTATCGTGGTCAAAGACCTGATGGGAGTAATCAGTTAGAAATAGAAGAATTTGTTGGTAAAGTTTTTGATGAAGGAAGAAAAGGGGCAATAGAGGATGTAAAAATGCTTAATAAAGATGCTTTAAATGATAGTGAAAAAGAACATGGAAAAGCAATTATTTATGCGTTGAAAGGTGGTGAGTAATAAATGAATGATCAACCAAAACCTAATGTAATAAATAAACCATTAGAGGGTGATAAGCCAATACCTCCAACTCCCGCTTCATTACCAATAACTAGTCCAGTACCCGCTTCAGCAAAAACATCAGCCGGGCATAGCCCAACACCTAATGCAAAAGCTTTTAATTTTAAAACTGCTTTAGATAGAATGATTGAAGGGAAGAAAATAACTAAGTTAGAGTGGAAGAATAAAGATTATGGATTTATCAATAAGAAGTTTGATAAGCTATATATTTTTAGAGAAGAAACCGGAGATCATCAATGGATTTTATGCGTTGGTGATATTATGGGAGAGGATTATGTTATAGTTAAGTAATAAAAATTTTGACTATAAGATGGTAAAAACTGCCGATCTAAATTTTAAGCCCATTAGCTTTTTGCAACAAGAGATAATGGGCTTTGTGCATGAATGGGTAGTTAAAGAGAAAACTCCAGTGCCTCAGCGAGAGATTTTAATCTTTATGAAAGGCAGGGGGCATAAGAAATCAACAATAGTTTATTCATTACGCTTTTTGCTTCGTGATGGATGGGTTAGAGAAGCAGTTAGTAGATCTAATAGGACAGAGTATGTTGAATGTAGGACAATAAGCCAGTCAAGCTCATTTAAAGTTGAAGGAATAATTACTAATGAGGGAGCAAAAGGATTAGTACCCTTTCCAAAAACTAGACAATGACTAATCTAATCTGCTATTCTTAATTAATTAATTACCTAACCCTTTTTAAAGGACTGGAAGGAAAATATGAAGTTTGAAAGTAATATCCCTAAAAATTCTGTTTGCATTGTTTTTAATAAAGATAATAAGTTGAGTTATGTGGCACGAAAGATTAACTGGAAAAAATCCTCAGCAATAAAAGTTTTAAAAATGTTTTTAAAGGTAGTGTTTTTAGAGCAGAAAGGAAAATATGAGTAAGAAAAAGATTGTTGGTACTAGATACAAGATTAAAGATTTACGAATAGTAGCAGTTGAAGCTAGAGATAAGATAGGGAATTGGCAAGCAGATATTAAAAAGGGTGAAAGAATAATTAGCACTTTTGATCCGGATTCTTCTTTTGAAACATTTATTTTTGTAGGAAAATTAATAGAGGAAGAAGAGAGGAAAATATGAGTAAACCGCTAAACCCCCGAAATAAGTTATTTTGTAAACTATATGCAAGCCCTGATAGACAATTTTTTGGGAATGGAGCTGAATCTTATAAAGAAGTTTATGATAAAGTAGATGATTCAACTGCTAGAGCTAATGCTTCAGCTTTACTAACAAAGCCTAACATTTTAGAAGAAATTAATAGACTATTGGACATGGAAGGCTTCAATGATGCTTTCGCTGATAAACAATTATTGTTTTTAATGACTCAAAATGCTGATTTTAGAGCTAAGTTAAGTGCAATAGCTGAGTACAATAAACTTAAAACTAGGATAACTCAGAAGATGGATCATACCTCAAAAGGTGAATCAATTGGTGGCTTTAATTATTTAATTCCTAAAAAGAAGAAAAAAGTAGCCAAGAAAAATGATATTCCCAACGCTAAAGCCAAGTCTTAAACAACATTTAGCATTTAAGCATTTAGAGGATAAAATAACTAGATTTCTTCTTTTTGGTGGTGGAGCAGAGGGTGGTAAATCATGGTTAGGGGCAGAGTGGTTGCTTACTAACTGTTATAAATATCCTGATACTAAGTGGTTTATGGGTAGGAATGAGTTAAAAAGATTAAAGGCTTCATCTTTTGCTACCTTTAAGAAGGTTTGTAAATTTCACAATATACCTCCGAGTGATTGGAAATTTAACGGACAGGATAATTACATAGAGTTTAAAAATAGTTCAAGGATAGATCTTTTAGATTTGATCTTTAAGCCTTCAGATCCTCAATTTCAGAGATATGGATCAACAGAATATACCGGTGGATGGATTGAAGAAGCCGGTGAGGTGCATTTTTTAGCTTTTGATGTTTTAAAAGGAAGAGTAGGTAGATGGAATAATGATCAGTATGGGCTTAATCCGGCAAAGATATTGTTAACTTGTAATCCTGAGCAGAATTGGCTCTATAGAATATTTTATAAACCTCATAGGAAGGGAACACTTAAACTTGGCTATGCCTTTATTAAGGCTTTGTATAGTGATAACCCATATACAGCAGAACAGGCAGAAGAGAGGTTAGATCAAATAACTGATCCGGTGTTAAGAGCTAGATTGAAATTAGGCTTATGGGAGTATTCATCAGGAGATAATAGCTTGGTTGATTATGATTCAATATTAGATTTATTTACTAATACTCTTGAGGTAGATGAAGATGTGAAGATGGGTAGAAAAGAGCAGGATAAATTCTTTACTGCTGATGTGGCTAGATATGGTAGTGATAAAATTGTGCTTGGTGATTGGAAGGGATTGGAGCTATATAAGATAATTTGGAAGCAAAATAGGGGAATAGATCAGACTGCTCTTGATACTAAAGAAGAGCTTAAAAAAGAGAAGATTCCATATAGTCATTCAATTGCTGATGATGATGGTGTTGGTGGTGGAGTGGTTGACATAGTTAGAGGGATTAAAGGCTTTGTTGGTAATAGCTCTGCTGTTATGCCTGATGAAGATGTTGGAGATCCTAAGAAACCTAAAAGACAGAATTATAGGAATTTAAGATCTCAATGTGGATTCATGTTAGCTGATTATATTAAGACTCATAGAATAGCTATAACTGCTCCAATTACTGAAGCTACTAAGGAAATGATTATTGAGGATCTTCAACAATTAAAGAAAAAAGAAACACCAACTGAATCACCTCTTCAATTAATCCCTAAAGATGATATTAAAGAAGCATTGGGTAGATCTCCTGATTTTGGTGACATGATGATGATGAGAATGTATTTTGAATTAGATCACCCTCAGAAAGTAGTAGAGGAGCAAACAGATTTTGGAGGAGTAGATCCTCTTATTCCGGGTATGTTAGCTTGACTATAACTAACCTAATTATGTTAAATAGACAATATGCCATTAGAATTTGAAAACATTGATCCTGAGTTAGAAATGCTCCAAAATAATAAGAGAGAGGGGTATAATTATCGTGAGAGAAGGCAACAACAGTGGTTAGAGAATTACACATTAGCTAGGGATAATATTATTACTAACCGCTTGACTCAAAGACAGACAGTAAACCTTCCTTTAATGAAAACTGGTTTGAAATCTTTACTGAAAGATGTAGATGATAGACCAGTGATTTATTTTGAGAACTTAGATAATGATAAACAGGCTGAAGTATTTGAGAATGAGTTTTGGAAGATAACCGGAGATCAGGATAATAATAAGTTTGATCTTCAGGATATTATTGATAAGAAGCAAGTGTTTGCTTTTGGCAGGAGTTTTGATCAATGGCAGATTATAGATGGTAAGATTAAAATGACTGTTCAAGATCCTCAAGATATGTTGGTTGATAGATATTGTGATCCAACTAATCTTAATTCTTCAAGGTATTTAATTCATAATCATATATTTGAAACACTAGCTTCTATTGAGGCTAATCCAATGTATGACAAAGGGGCAATTGCTAAGTTAAAAGAATATTATTCTAGGGAAGAGGGCATAGTTAAAGTTGCTACCAGTCAGCAAATGTTGATTGAGAAGAATAGGAAATTAGCTCAGATGGGAGTAACTGATGTTGAAGCTCCAGTATTAGGGGCAACTCTTGTTGAGTTAAGTATTCATATGGTCTTTCAAGAGATAGAAGGTATGGATCATCAGATCTGGGTTTATATTGAGGCTGAGGATAATGTAATCTTAATGAAGAAACCATTAGAAGAGATTATTGGTAAGACTCCTGATAATTGGTGGAGAAATCATTATAACTATAATTCATGGGCTGATGATGTTGAAAGACAAGACTTTTGGAGTGATGGTATAGCTGATGTTTTGAGAGGTCCAAACAAAGTATTAAATGCTTGGTTTTCTCAATTAGTTGAAAACAGAACACTTAGAAACTTGAATATGAATCTTTATGATTCAACCATTGAAGGCTTTAAACCTCAAACATGGACTCCTAAAGCTTTTGGAATGTATGGAGTACCAAGACCTAAAGGTGGCAAGTTAACTGATGTATTTGAGCAATTGAAAGTAGCTGATCTATCAGAATCATTAGATGAAATGAAGTTTTTAATTGAGATAGCTGAGAAGGCTTCTGGGGCTACTACTGCTCAACAGGGTGATACTGAGGATAGGCAGATAACATTAGGCGAGGTTAAACTAGCATTGGGTGAAGCTAAAGAGAGAATTAAGGGAATGAGTAAGTATTACACCCCTGTTTGGCAACAAAGAGGAATGATGTTTACTAAGCTTATTGAAGCCGGTCAGGGTGATTTAGATGCAGTTAAGATTTATAAAGAAGGTAGAAATACTAAGAAGATCTTTGTTAGAGAAATTGCTCCAAAGGATTGGATGACAAAAACCGGATCAAGAATTAAAGTCTGGTCACAAGATGAAAAGGAAACTCAAGATACTATAACTATTCAGAAACTAATAGCTACTAAACAGATGATGCCATTGAATAAAAAGCTAGATGAAATTACTAAGCGAAAGATGCTAGAATTTGATAGGCTATCACCAGATGAAATTAATGCAGTTATGGAAGAAGAAGAACAGATCCAAGAAGCAATACAAAATAGTGTAGGAGATCAGGCTGGTATAGAGAATGTGCCTCAAACGCAACCTCAACCTAACCCTGTTACACCAAATGGATCAAATAGACAAGTTGCTTGAAAAAACAGGCTTAAAGTACGAAGAGTTAACCCCGGCTGAAAAAGATACAATCAATGAAATGGTTGATGTTTTGGAATCAACTAAGATTGGAATTGAAGCAGTTAAGAAGTATATCCTTAAAATGAAGGAAGGCGTTGAAGAGGAGTTGACTAATCAGAATATGAGTAAGTTTTCATTCTGGTCATTCTTATTTCAGTGGAAAAAAGAACATGGTTTAAAGATGAGGCTAAAGAACTATATTCTTTTAGAAGCTTTATTGACTAGCCATGATAGAGCTAAAGAAGTTATTAATAATCAAATGTCAAGCTTTCTTGATAAGAAGGATAATTAAAGTTGACAGTAATTAAAGTGGTTAGTTAAACTGTAATATTATCAACTAAGATTAAAATATTTATGCCAGATAAAAAAATAGCAGTAAAACCAAAGTTCATTGAAGTATTAGAAGGGTATCTTGCCCTTGAGGTTGATGCCTTAAATGAAAATCAAAAAGAGTTTATAAGAGGAAGAGAGTCTTATATTACTGATCCTGAAGTAAGAAAGAAATTCAAAAGTGTTTTAAAAGGTAAGAGTGTTGTTGCTGAGAAAGCTGAGAATCCAATTGATGAATTTCCTCCTGTAACTGAAAGTAGGAGAATAGCCAGAGGAGCTAAGAGAAAAGCAGATAAAGCTAAGGCTGATGCTGAAGTTAAGAGAGAAGCTCTAATTAAATCTGATAAAAAGATTACTGCAACAAAGGTTAAAGAAGCTGAGAAAAGCGTTGAAGAGTTACAAGAAGGCGTTAAGAAAGCTCAAGAAAAAGCTAAAAGCCTTGGTGATGCTCAAGCTAAGAAAAGAGTTAACGAAAAGAAATAAACAATATTATTAATTACCTAACCCTTATGAAAGGACTGGTGTATGAAAGACCGACCAAAACCCCCAACTGCTGAAGATGAGCAGAAGAAATTAGATAAAACAATTGCTGAGGCTGAGAAGCTGAAGAATAAAGGCAAGAAAGATATTGATGATCTTCCTGATAACCCGGAAGATTTAAAGCCTAAGCCTAAAGATAAAGATAAGCCAAAGGATAAAGACAAAGATAAGGATAAAGACAAAGATAAGGATAAGTCAGAGGATAAGGATAAACCCAAAGACAAAGATAAGGATAAGGACAAACCAAAGACAAAGGATCAGCCTTATAGGAAAAGATATATTGAATCTACTAAGGAAGGTCAAGTGCTTTATGCTAAGAATAAAAAGCTTACAGAAGCCTTTAAGAAATCAAAAGAAATACCTGAGCCTACTGAAGATGAGTTAAAAAATGAATATTCTGATTGGGAAGATTTAAGTTCTGATGAGCAGAAGAGAGCCAAAGATGCTTTAACTACTACAAGAAGGTTTAAAGCTCTTGAAGGTGTTACTCAGGAATTTGAAGATATTGATAAGTGGCAAAAGAAAGTAAAAGACTTTGTAGATGATCCGGCTAACTTATCTAAGAATCCTTTACTTGAGGGGAAAGAGTTAGAGTTTACAGCTTTTGCTTCTAAGCCTACCAGGAGAGGTGTTGATTTTGAAGATCTTGTTAAAGCGTTTCTTTTTGATGTTTCTACTGATGAAGAAGGCAAGCCAATTAAAAAGAAAAAAGGTAAGCAGTTGCCAACTGGAAGCGGTGGAGATAAGAATCAAAAACCAAAATCCGGTAAGATTAGCGTTGATGATGCTAGAAGGTTAAGAACATCTAATTACTCTAAATATAAGAAGTATTTAATGGCAGGAATGATAGAAGATGAGTTTTAGTACTTGACATGGTATGAAACAGCTTTATATCATTGAGTTAATCTTCCTAACTCCTTTTTGGAACTGGTAAAGAAAATACTAAGTTTATAAAAGGAGTAATTATGTCTGATTACGGCACAAAGCTAGCAGAAGGCTTTTCACAAAAAGTAATGAAAAAGTTTTATGATAAAAACTTGATTAATACTATCTGCAATAGAGATTATGAAGATGAAATCAATGATGTGGGATCTAAGTTAAACATCTTGAATTTTGATGAGATCACAGAAAAGACTTATACGAATACTGCTATGACAGCAGATGATTTAACTGAGAATAATTCTCAATTGATCATAGATCAATATAAGGCTTTCTACTGGAAGGAAAAAACATTAGCAAGATGGCTATCTTATATCAAGAATCCTCATGCTAAGATCGTTGAACAAGTTTCTGCCTTGAGAGGCAAAAATGTTGATACATTTGCATTAGGTTTATATGCAGATGTCGGAGCAGGAAATCATGTCGGTACTGATGTTACCGGTACTTTAACTAGCATCACAGTAACAACTGGTGCTGTTGTAAGTGCAGGTACTGAGTTTACCTCTGCTATGGTTGGTCGCCCATTTAAAGCAACCGGTCATACTGAGTGGTATAGGATTAGTGCCTATGCTACTACATCAACAATTACGATTGAAGATGATTTAGATGATGTTAGTTCTGCATATACCGGTGGAGCTATCGGTGCAGTTGCCTTTACGATTAGAGGTGCAACAGTTTTAGCGGTTACAACTTCTAACTTGTTAGATACTATTGCTACCATGAAGCTTAGGCTTGATGAAGCTGAGAATGAAGGTCATTCTGCTGTATCTGATGAAAATCGTGTATTAATCGTACCGCCTAACTTTGGTCCTATTTTGGTCAAAGCCTCTGGTGTAGCCCTTCATGTACCTGATGTTTATTCAGAACTTGTGAAGAAAGGTATGATTACTATGCTTCAAGGGTTTAAAGTATTCCAATCTAACCGTCTAACTGGTGATAACACTGATGGTTGGAGAGTATTAGGCTTTCATCCTGACTGGCTAACTTTCGCAGAGAAAACGCTTCAAGTTAGAATGGAAGAAGATCTACCCGGTGACTTTGGAACAGCGTACAAAGACCTCTTTGTATATGGTGCTAAAGTAACTGATTCTCGCAGACACCAAGCTGTAGAAGCTTTTGTCACATTTTGAAATTAATAATTAATAATTATTTAACGGAGAGGGTGGGATAACCGCCCTCTCCAGAGCAGAAGATTATGGGAGTATTTAAACTCAAGACTGATTTAGATCAGAGAACACAAGATGAGTTAGCTAGAATTGAAGCTATCTCTTCTGCTCAAAGGAATGATACTGAAGCTGATTTTTTAACTGCTCTAGCCCCTTATAGAACAAACAGAGTCCTTCGTTATCGTAATCTTGGCGGTCTTATTAAAGATGAATCAATAGATGCTGACACTGATTATATTTTAGAAGCTGAGGGAAATACTGTACCTGAAGGTGATTCAGGTTTTATTAAGGGTGCTAAATTTTATGACTTAGATAAATCCGGTTGGAATCTTTATACCAATGTTGGAGATGAAACTACTTCTGTTTGGCAATTCTTTGGTGATGTTAGTGCTTCACCATCTGCTTCTATATCTGCTACTGAAAGTGCTTCACCATCAGTTTCTGTTTCTGCTACTGAGTCTGCCTCTATATCTGCTACTGAAAGTGCATCACCATCTGCCTCTGAATCTGATTCACCAAGTGCCTCTATATCTGCTACTGAATCAGCAACCCCATCTGCTTCACCAAGTAGGACTGGTACTGCCTCAGAGTCTGCCTCTATTTCAGCAAGCCCATCTGCTTCACCAAGTAGGACTGGTACTGCCTCAGAGTCTGCCTCTATTTCAGCAAGCCCATCAGCTTCACCATCAGCTTCACCAAGCGAAACTTCATCTGTAAGTGCCTCTATCTCAGCAACCCCATCTTCTTCTGAGTCCGCTACTATATCTGCTTCACCATCAGCTTCTATTAGTGCTACTGCAAGCCCATCAGCTTCACCATCTGCAAGCCCATCAGCTTCACCATCTGCCTCTGTTAGCAGAACAGGTACTCAATCTGAATCTGCAAGCCCAAGTGCTACTCCAAGTGCTTCTATTAGCTCTACTCCATCTACCTCTCCAAGTGCTTCTATTAGCTCTACTCCAAGTGCTTCTATTAGCTCTACTCCATCAGCTTCTATTTCTGCATCTCCATCTAGTACTGCAACTCCATCTTCTTCACCATCTGAAACATCATCTGTATCTTCCTCTGTTTCTGCTTCTATCTCAGCTTCTGTAAGCTCTACTCCATCTGATTCTGTAAGTCCATCATCATCAATTAGCTCTACCCCATCAGCGAGTCCATCATTCCCTGATATTGGTTAAATAAACAATGCCTAATCCACAATGGGAAATACCATTTGATAAATACGGAAAACTTAATCCTGCTATGAGGGCAAGAGGTATAGGTAATGCTTCTAAAGTTCAAGCTATTAAAACATCTACTTATTTTAAAGATCTTAATGAGCTAACAACTCTAATTCAAGTTACTGCTATTTCTAAAGATATGATGTTTAAATGGACTAATGATAGTGAAGAATATGTTAAGGCTACTAATATGGATGAGTATATCCCTGCCGGTACTACTGTTGAGTTAATGATCCCTCTAACTGATAAAAATGAATTTTATGAGGGTTTTCAAGTTGCTGGTATAGCAGATAGTGGATCAGTTGCTCTTGTAGAGAAGTAGTTGACAAGTCATAGTTAAATCCTGTTTAATGTTCTTATGGTGTTAAGAGTATGAAATCCAAGTACGAACTGCTCAAGCATTTTGCTAAGTTAGGATTTAAGGTTGGAGCAGAAGTAGGTGTAGCTCAAGGTATATTTTCAGAAGCCATGTTTAAGGCAATCCCCGGATTAAAGTTATATTGTGTTGATTCATGGACTCCGTATAAAGCTAATAGGTGGGGTGGATCACAAGAAAGAAATGATCATCATTGTCAAGCTACCCTTAAAAGATTGCATAAACATATTCTAAAAGAGAAAGCTATTATTTTAGATGGTTTTAGCATGAATGAGGTTAGAAAAATTGAGCATGAATCTTTAGATTTTGTTTATATTGATGCTAATCATGCCTTTAATTTTGTGATGCAGGATCTGATTGAGTGGTCAAAGAGAGTTAAGCCGGGTGGAATAGTGTCAGGAGATGATTATTATCACTTTAGAGGTGCAGGAGTTATTAAAGCGGTCAATGCCTACTGTGAAGCTCATGGGATAACTCCTAGCTTCACTGATCCTTATACAGATAAGATTCAGGATAGAGGATCACAAGAGCAACCATCATTTTATTGGAGGAAGGTATGAGTATTTTTATTGGAAAAGCATTTACTGGAAAAAGTCATAGATTTGGAATTTTATTTTCAGTAGAGAAAGCAGGAGTGTTTTTAATCCTCCACTGGAATCATATTAGAAGGTGGGTTGGGATTGGCAAGAAGCCAACATATTTAGATAATAGGAGCATGGGATTATGATTAGTATAATAATTCCTGCCAGAAGTGAGCCTTATCTTAAAAATACAATTAATGATATTCTTAAGAAGGCAACTGGTGAAATAGAGATTAAAGTTATTTTAGATGGTAAATGGGCTGATGAGTATGTTGAGAGCAATAAGGTTAGCTACATTCACTTCTCAGAAGCTAGAGGGATGAGAAATGCTATTAACACCGGAGTTAAAGTAGCTAAGGGTGAATACATTTTAAAGTGTGATGCTCATGTGATGTTTAGTAAGGGGTTTGATGAAGAATTAGTTAAATATCATAAAGATAATTGGGTAGTAGTGCCAAGAAGATATGCTTTGGATGTAGAGAATTGGCAGATTGAGAAGAGGACTGATAATAAATATCCTATTGATTATATGTATCTTAATAAAAATCTTAATGGTGAGGTCTGGGCTGAGAAAAACAAAAAGACTGATAGCTTGCCTAAAATAGATAAACTCATGAGTAGTCAAGGTAGCTGTTGGTTTATGAAGAAGCATTATTATGGAAAGATCAATCTACTTGATGAAGAAACCTATGGTACATTCTGGCAGGAGTTTCAGGAGATTGGCTTAAAGTGTTGGTTGTCAGGTGGTCAAGTAATGGTTAATAAGAAGTGTTATTACGCACACTGGCATAAGCCGGTGGGTGGTGGTAGAGGCTATAAGTTGCCAAAAGGTGAGAAGGATTCAACTAGAGCTATGGTTAATAAATGGCTAACTCAGAAGATGATTGCTCAACAAATTCATGATATTAAGTGGTTAGTAAAGCAATTTGGAGATGTGCCTACATGGTAAATAAAAATTGGTTAAAAAGAATGAAACAAATAAGATTAAAATATTTATGTAGAAGTCTTATCTATGATTATTTTGATAATGGAAAAGAGTTTGGATTTAAAAAAAGAGGTAAATGTTTTTGTGGAGAACATATATGAAAACTAGAATAGAACTAGCTCAACACTTTAATAAACTAGGTTTCAAAGAAGGGGCTGAGGTAGGGGTAGAGTATGGTGAATATTCAAAGATCCTATGCGAAGCAATACCTGGAGTTAAGCTACATTGTATTGACTCTTGGGTAAGAGATCCAACCCATAAGCCATCAGTTTTTGAACAGGCTCAAGAAACATTAAAGCCCTATAACTGTAACTTGATCAAGGGTTTTAGCATGGATGTTGTAAAGCAGTTTAAGAGAGGATCATTAGATTTTGTTTATATTGATGCTAATCACTACTATGACTATGTGATGGAGGATCTGATTCATTGGAGCAGGGTAGTTAGAAAAGGCGGGATTGTTGCAGGTCATGATTATTTCTTAACTAAAAATAAGCGGTCAACTCTAAGTGTAGTACCGGCAGTTGATGATTATGCTAAGTTTCATAATCATATAGTTAATGTAATTCCAACAGATCCTACAGCCAATAAGCGTAGTGATAAAATGCCTAATTTTTGGTGGATGAAGGGGAAGTTATGAGTAAACATTCAAGACCTACCAAAGAAGATCTAACAGTAGTTTATTATACTTCTAACTTTCTTGAGGGAACTAACCCTTATTTCTTAGAAAACACTAAAAAGCAGTTAGTTCAAGCTATTGGTGATTTACCTTTAATTGTAGTGAGTCAGTTGCCAATGCTAGAGGATGATCTATTACTTACTAAAGAGGGAGAGCCACCACTTAATATTTGTGTTGGTAATGTTGGAAGATCTCATCTCAATATTTATAAGCAGATCCTAGCCGGTGCTAGAGAAGTTAAGACTCCATATTTTGCTACTGCTGAGGATGATATTCTTTATTCTTATGCTCATTTTCATAGCAGGTTGCCTAATCATAAAGAGGATTTTCTTTATGATATGAATCGGATTAGTATATTCACTTGGACTAGACCACCGGCATTTTCATTTAGGCATAAGAGGTTAGTTATTAATCAATTGATAGCTCCAACAAAACAATACATTAAAGCTTTTGAAGAACGCTTTAAGAAGTTCCCTGATCATGACAAAATACCTCTTTATCACTTTTCAGAGCCGGGCAGGTATGAGAAGCACTTAGGGGTGACAGTACAGAAAACAGATACCTTTATGAGTACAAAATCCTCAATAGTCTTTACTCATGGAGAGGCATTGGGATATATGGAAAATCATGGTGAAAGAAAAGCCAAAGGTGATTTAAGAATACTTGAGGTAGAAGGATGGGCTAAGCCAAAGGATATTTTAAAGCTTTATTATCAGCCTAAAGATTGGGAACAAATTGAATATACAACTAAGGAATGGCAAGAAAGGCGGGATAATGGGTTGGCGTGATAGTTTAGGTGGATCTCATATACCAGTTTTAGTTAAGATGATGGAGCAGATTAATGGTCCGGTATTAGAGTTGGGAGTAGGTCATAGCAGTACGCCAATTTTGCATTGGCTTTGTGCTGAGAAGGGTTTACCTCTGTTATCTTTAGAGGATGATGAATCTTGGTATGAAGAGTTTAGCTCTTTTAAAACCTTTAATCACAGAGTAGAGCTTGTTGAAAATTGGGATATTTTAGATAAGTTTAAAGTTTATAAAACTGATTGGTCAATGGTGTTGATAGATAATAATCCAGTTAAAAAGAGGTGGAGGATGGCAAAAAGACTTAGGAATCATGCAGACTTTATTTTACTTCATGATGCAGAGCCAGAGAATGATAATAAAAATCATTATAGTAGGATTTATCATATGTTTGAGTATAAATATATTTATGATAAGGTTTATCCTTTTACAGCAATAGTTAGTAAAACAAAGGAAATAAAGTTATGAAAAAACTAGCTATTGTATCAGGATCATCAGGTGGAATAGGTCATGCCTTGATGATTGAATTAGCTAATAGAGGCTATGAGGCTTGTGAGTTAGATATTGTTAAAGATGTTGGAGTTGATATTACTGCTTCTCTTGAAGAAACATTTAAGTCTTATACTAAAGGTGGTAAAGAAATTAGTATTGTAATTAATTGTGCCGGGATAACTAGAGAGAATAGTATTAAGCATCAAAGAAGATTAATGAAAGCCAGATTAGATGAGATTATGAAGGTTAACTTTTGGGGAGTGATTAATGTTTGTAAAGAATCTCTTAAATATATGAGAAATGGTGGAGCAATTGTTAATGTCGCTTCTAAGAGTGCTTCTTATGGTTTACCTATGAGATTGGGGTATTGTGCCTCTAAAGGGGCTGTAGTGTCTGCTAGTAGGCAAATGGCAGTAGATCTAGCTCCTAGTATAAGGGTAAACACTGTTTCTCCGGGTATTATTGATACAGATATGAAAGGTAGTATTGTTGGTGAAATGGGTAAGGTCCTTAATCTACTTAAAAGAAAAGGTAAATCTGAAGAAGTAGCTAAGCTTGTTTGTGATGTAGCTGAGAATGAGTATATTACTGGTCAAGATTTTATTATTGATGGGGGGTTTAGTGCAGTATGAAAAATATTATTTGTTTTTTAAAAGGTCATAATTTAATAGTTAAGCCTGAACATATAGATTATGGAGCAATTCTTACTAATATTCCAAAAGAAGAAAATGTAAAGAAATTAAGGAGATATTTTATATATTGTAAGAGGTGTGAAAGGTATTTAAGTTTACCTTTAATGGAAAAACAATATGATTAAAAAATTCAGTATCTTCCATGCAGTAGGTAGTGCCGGGAATGTCAGGGGCAAGCAGGTTGCTAAATTACTAGGAGCTAAGCTAAATCCTAAGAGTGGTTTTGAAGATGATGTTTGTATCTATGTCAAGGTCAGACCGCCTGAAGATCATCCAAGAAAGACTTATCTTGATGTAGATGATGCTACTGATGCTGTAAAGTGGCTTAAAACGCATACTAACACTGGAATTATAGTTAATTCTCAGATGAGTAAGGATTATTTATCAGATTTACTTAATAGAGATACTATTGATGTAATTCCTCATATGCACTGTAATTATGAGAATTGGGTTAGACCTGAGAGGGAAGTTATGACAGTTGGAGTTATTGGAAGTAAAACATCATTCCAACATTCAATTAAAGATATTAGATCTAGGCTGAAAAGAATTGGCTTAAGGTTTATTTATGAAAGAGATTACTGGAAACATTACGGAGATGAGGATGGTATGACTGAGGATCAGAGGAGAATGAAAGTTGTAGATTTCTATAAGAAGATTGATATTCAGATTACTTGGAGGTTAGATAATACTTTTTCTAAGGATCAGAAGCCCCTCAAGAATCCTAATAAGTTGGTTAATGCTAGTGCTTTTGGTATTCCAACAGTAGCTTATCCTGAAGAGGGATTTAAGGATTTTGATGGTAGTTATATTAAGGCTGAACACATAGGAAAGTTGATTAGTATGTGTAAAAGACTAAAGAGTGAAAGTAGTTATTATCAGCATTATTCAATGTTGGCTATTTACAAAGCTAAGCCTTATCACAAGGATAATATCTTACAATTATATTTACAATTATGATTACAATTAAATTCAGAGCTTGGCATATAAAGAAGAAAAAGATGGCTCAAGTGTATTTATTAGATTTAGGTCCTGAAGAGGCAATTTTAGATAATAGGATTATAAAAAAGAAAAGTTTATCAGAGCCTATTTTTTCAAATTGGATAGACTGGAAAGAGTTAAAATTAATGCAATCTTCAGGTTTAAGAGATAAAAATGAAAAAATAATTTATGAAGGTGATATTGTTAAGATTTATGGTGGGAAGATATGCCAAGTAACTTTCCCAGAGGGGCAAGGGTTTGTTATTAATTTTTATGATAAAAAGAAAAGAGAGGGTTTTCGTCAAAAACTTTATGATCATGTTTATATTAGTGGTCCAAGTATTAGTATAAGTTCAAATGGTAAGGTGTCAGGTAGAGATTGGTACACAAAAAGAAAACCAGTAATAATAGGCAATATTTATGAGAATCCGGAGTTATTAAAATGATTACAATTATTGGCAGACATGGTTTCATAGGATCAGCCTTAGCTAAGAGATATGATCCAAAGTATATAAAGTCTTTTCCAACTAAAGATACTAAGGTTTTGTTTCATTTTGGCTCTCCGGTCCATCCACCTTTTGAAGAGAATCCTGATTATCATATGAATGAGATTATTCAGAGTTTTCTTTACTTACTCCCCTATTGTAGAGATAATAATATTCTTTTTGTTTATCCCTCAAGTGCATTAGTCTATGAAAAAGAAACTAATTTTACTAGATGCAAGAAGATTATGGAGCTTATGGCTTCATGTTATCCTTATACTCTTGGTTTAAGAATCTTTCCTATTTATGGTCCGGGTGAAAATAGAACAGTGATAGCTAAGTGGTGTAGGCAGATGAAGAAAGGCATAGCTCCGTTATCAGTCTATGGTGATGGTACTCAGAAGAGAAACTTTATTTATATTGATGATGCTATTGATCAGATTATTGAATTAGCTAATAATAAGACTACAGGGATTAGGGATGTTGGATCAGCAGAGAAACCAATAAGCTTTAATGATATTATTAAATTAATAAACATGGAGTTAAAAACTAATTTAAAACCAAAGTATATTCCAAAGCCAGAAGGTTATTCAAAAGGAATTGTTTGTGAAAATCCGGGTGAAACAAGATTTGAATTAAAGGAAGGAATAAAGGAAGTATGCCAAAAGATTTAAGTGTTATCATTACAGCGAGGAATGAAGAGTTTTTATCTAGGACTGTTGATAATGTGTTGATAAATAGAGAAGCAGATACTGAAGTGATTGTTATCTTTGATGGTAATTGGGCTGATCCTCCTATTAAAGATGATAAGGATGTAATTATCATTACTCATAGTGAATCAATAGGTCAAAGACAGGCAATCAATGAAGCCATAAAGTTATCAACAGCCAAGTATATTATGAAGCTTGACGCACATTGTCTAGTTGAGAAGGGGTTTGATAGAGTATTATGTGAGGCAGGAGATAAGTTAGGTAAGGATGTCACTCAAGTACCAAGAATGTATAATATTCATGCTTTTGATTGGAAGTGTAAGAAGTGTGGTAATAGATGGTATCAATCCCCTATTCCTAGCTTTTGTAAGAATCCGGGTGAGAGCAGGGGTAGGAATAGAGATTGTGATGGTAAAGACTTTGAGAGAGTAATAGTTTGGAAGATTAGAAAGCATAAGAGAACAGACTTCATGAGATTTAATAGTGATATGAGGTTTAAGTATTGGGGATCATTGGGTAAAAGAAAAGAATCTCAACCGGATATAGCTGATACTATGAGTATTGTTGGAGCTTGTTTTTTCATGAATAGAGAGAAGTATTGGGAAGTTGGTGGTAGTGAGGAAGAGTGGGGATCATGGGGGCAACAGGGAACAGAAATCTCTTGTAAGACTTGGTTATCAAGTTTAAAGGGAAGATTGGTAGTTAATAAGAAAACTTGGTTTGGTCATTTATTCAGGACTCAAGGCGGTACTTTTGGCTTTCCTTATACTCAATCAGTTAAGCAACAAAATCATGCTAAGAAGAGAAGCATAGAGGTTTTTAAAGAGAATACTTGGGATAAGCAGGTAAGACCGCTTTCATGGCTATTAGATCATTTTTCACCAGTACCAGACTGGACTGAAGAAGAGATAAATAAGGTTAGAGCTACTGAAGATAGATTTGTTGATATTTCTCAGTCTAATTTTACAGGTATAAATAATATAAATAATAATGAGGAGAAAATTATGAAAAATGTACCAACAAAAGGCATTTTATATTTTACTGATGGCAGATTAGATCCCAAGATGCTTAAAGCCTGTCAGAAGCAGTTATTAAAGGCAAATTTGCCTATTTATAGCGTTACTCTTTATCCTATGGATTTTGGCAAAAATGCTGTTTTACCAATGAAGAGGGGATGGTTAACTCTTTATAAACAAATTCTAATTGGTCTTTATTTAATGACTGAGGATATTGTGTTTCCAGTAGATCATGACACTATTTATCATCCTTCTCATTGGGATTTTACACCTGAAAAAGAGGATGTTTATTATTACAACTTAAATGAGTGGAGAATTAGATGCTCTGATGGTTTTGCTCTTCATTATGATGCTAAAAGCCACCATAATTTAGCTTGTTATAGAAAAACATTGATTAAATACTATGAGAAAAAAGTGAAATTAGCAGAAGAGGCAGAAAAAGAAATGGATGATAAGGGTTATAATTTGTTTTTAAGACAGATGGGTTGTGAGCCGGGTACTCATAATAGAGTGCAGAGGCTAGACAGATTAGGATCAGAAATTTGGAGATCAGAATTTCCTAACCTTGATTTGAGGCATGATAAAAACAATAGTGCTAATCGTTGGAGCAAGGATCAGTTCAGAAATAAACAAAGCTATAAAAATTGGCAAGAGGCTTGGGAAGTGCCATTTTGGGGAGTTACTAAAGGTAGGGTTAATGAGATTATAAATAATATTCTTAATGAGCCAATGTATGTTAAAAAAGATAATTAAAAAAGATTTAGAATACGCTAGGAAATTGAGAAACAAGAATAGTGAATCTTTCTTTGATCCAAGAAAGATTAATAAGATTACTCATGATGATTGGTTTGAGGTTATGCAGAAAGATCCTGATAGTGAGTTTTACATTATTTATGATTCTGATGATGATTTTAAGACAAAAGTAGGTACTATATCTGCTCATGAAACTATGGACAATGTTGAGATTGGAAATATTATTATTGAGAAAAAGCATAGAAGAAAAGGTTATTGCAAAAATGCTATCTTTGAATTACTAGAGCTTTATCCGGGCAAGCAACTTTTTGTAGAGATATTCCCTAATAAGAAAATGACATCAATTTATGAAGCTATAGGCTTTAAAGAAAAGAGGAGAACTTTATGGATGTAAATAAATTTCCTATACCAATTTTTAGACCAGACATGGGAGAAAAGGAAATAGCTAATGTAACTGAGGTTTTAAAGTCAGGGTGGATTGGGCTTGGTCCTAAGACAAAAGAGTTTGAAGAGAAATTTGCTGAGTATGTAGGAGCTAAATATGCGGTAGCTTTAAATAGTTGTACCCTAGCTCTTGATTTAGCTATTAAGGTTTTAGAGATTAAAGGTAAGATTACAATCCCGGCTCTAACTTTTGTTTCAACAGGGTTAGCGGTCTTATATAATGATTGCCAAGTAGAGTTTGCTGATGTAGATGAAAAGACTTTATGTATTGATTACAAAGATAAATATCCTATTAATGCTACTATTCCGGTCCATTATGCCGGTAGAAAAGCTGAATATCCTCAAGTTGATATTACTAGAGATGAAGAGCCTATTGTTATTGAAGATTCTGCTCATGCTTGTGGTAATAAGACAGTGGGAAAGAATTTATCTTGTTGGTCATTCCATGCTGTTAAAAACCTAGCTACTGGTGATGGTGGAATGATTACTACTAATAATAAAGAGATCTATGAAAAGCTCTTGCCTATGAGGTGGGTTGGGATTGATAAGTCAACTTATGAAAGAACTGTTAAAAAGTATGGTTGGGATTATTCAATTAATACAATTGGCTATAAATGTCACATGAATGATATTACTGCTTCAATTGGCTTAGCTCAGTTAGAACGCCTTGATGAAATGAATAATAAGCGAAAATTCAGGGTTTTGCAGTATTTAGATAAGCTAAAGGGATTAAAGTGGCTCAAACTGCCTGAGTATGATGAGGATTCATCTTGGCATATGTTTGTGGTCCGGGTTAAAGAAAGAGATAGGTTTATTGATCATATGTTAGCTCATGGAGTATCTGTTGGAGTGCATTATAAACCTCTAAACACTTATCCTATGTTCCCTAAAACTAAGCTACCAGTTACTGATAGAGTATGGAAAACTTTAGCTACCTTACCTCTTTTTCCTAGTATGACTGATGAGCAGTTTAATCATGTTGTTGAGGTAATTAAGAGTTTCTAGTGGACTTGAATTAAAGTAGTTTAATAAGATAAGGGCATGGCTGATACGAAATTATTGCTTCATTGTAATGGAGCTGATGAATCTACTGGTTTTGATGATGCTTCTCTAAGTAATCATTCAATGACTGCTGAAGTAACGGCACAAGTAGATACTACTAATAAAAAATTTGGCACTGGTTCAATGTTATTGGATGGAAATAGTGATTATGTTTGGGCTGGTGATCATGATGATTGGAACTTTGGAAGT
>SDBT01001275.1_pt1 | contig 43838 bp, 63 predicted proteins | sample 2277101 | NCBI WGS metagenome assembly SDBT01 (sample SAMN10404973, study PRJNA504765) | marine sediment metagenome | isolation source: marine sediment core GS10_PC15, 103 cmbsf | place: Arctic Ocean: Southern Knipovich Ridge | collected 2010
GGAGTTAGCAACTTTTGTCGAGAGTCTTCTTGTTTTTCGTGGTCCAAATTTGGACTGCGCCGTTTTGCGAAAATCCGGCGGGTAGCAAATGGCCGCAATTCAACAGAGGATAGGCAAGAACGGCCGGATAACGTATCGTGTGCGGTTGCGGGTCCGGGGATACCCCATACGGACCGCGACCTTTCTTCGCAAGACGGACGCGCGACGCTGGGCCGACGAGACCGAGCTTGAAATGCGGCGAGGCCAATTCCTCGAGTCGACCGCGGACCGCAGGCGGACGATTGCCGAAATGATCGACCGGTACGTGGCGGAGGTGTTGCCCGGCAAACGCCAGGGTGTCCGGCATTCTCAAGCAGGTCACTATCGCTGGTGGCGCAACGAGCTAGGAGCCTACACGGTTGCGACCATCACGCCGGCCAGGATTGCAAAAGCCAGGGACAAGCTTGGTCAAGGCAGGGGGCCGGCGACCGTGGTCCGTTATCTCGGGGCCTTGTCCCACGCTTTCACGATTGCGATCAAAGACTGGGGCTGGACCCGAGAGAACCCGGTGCGATTCATCACAAAGCCCAAAGAACCGCCTGGCCGTATCCGGTTTCTGTCCAAGGACGAACACAGCCGGTTGCTGGCGGCTTGCCAAGCGAGCGAGGACCCGAGCCTATACGATATAGCGATCCTTGCCGTGTGCACCGGCATGAGACAAGGGGAGATTCTGAAGCTGGAATGGGACCGGGTGGACCTGGACGGGGCGGTGATAAACCTGCGACCGGAAGACACCAAGAACCTGTCGCCCAGGAGCATCCCGCTGGTAGGCCAAGCCCTCGAGGTCTTGCAAGCGAGAACGCATGAGGACTCAGGGTTGGTATTCGCCAAACCAGGGGATCCCGGACAGCCCGCCTATATCCGGAAGGCTTGGATAAAGGCGGTGGCGCAAGCCGGGATCACGGACTTCCGATTCCACGACTTGCGCCATACCGCGGCCAGTAACCTGGCGATGAGCGGGGCGACCCTGCTCGATATCGCCGAGATCCTGGGACACAAAACCCTTTCGATGGTCAAGAGATATGCTCATCTTTCGCCGGGTCATACCCGGCGTGTTCTGGAGCGGATGGTCGCGAAGCTTCCACGTTAAGCGCCGTAGCCAGTAAGGCCCGGATGCCCTCAGACCGACTCCGGAACCGGTGCTCGTGCCAGTACTGCTCAATTCGCTCAACCATTTCGGGTGACAGCCAAATATTCACTAACTGGGTGTTTTGCCGCATGGCGTATCCTCCTTTTCAATTAACCGTATCAGTCGAGTCCGGCCCCCTCTTCGTCCGACAGATAGTTCTGGATTGTGTCGAGAATCTCGCAACGGCGTGGTTTTGGGGTGGATCGCTTGTCCTCCGCCCGGCCCTCGCCGACTTCATGAGCCGGTGGTAGGGCTTCAACAAGAAAATATCCATCGGCTTGAATTTTCTTGTCCCGGGGAAGGCAGTGGGCTACGCGATGGCCGAGATATTCGCGCGGATCGGGAGCGCCGCCACCGGCTCCGTGGACATGGCGCTTCCCGCAAATCGGGCAATCGGGAACCACCCAAAGACTATTCTTGAGTTCCGCCAATGCGTCTGGATCGCGTTTCATCATTGTTCCGGTCCTCCCGGCCCTTACGGGCCATTCTCGTTAGGATTTGCCCATCGGGCGCGTCTGTGTCCTGGCACCAAGACGTCCGGTTCAGAAAGCATGTGGAACAGAGAGCAACGCCCGCAAAGACCATGAGATCTTTGGGGTCTTGTTCACACACATCGCAGGCGCCGTAAGAGTCTGGTACAAAATACTCTATGCGCTGATTGCTCATTGGTCAGTCTCCTTTCGATCTTCCCTGATTTGTGGGGTCGGGGCCTCTTCGTCAAGGAGGCCCATGGCTTTGGCTAGATCGTTTTCGTGGGCCTTGACGTGCTCCCAGTCGACGCGGGCAAGCTGCGCTTTGGCCCACGCGAGCAGTAGAGTTTTTCGCGCACCCATGGTTCATTCCTCCATCATTGCGCCACACTCGACGGCTTGGAGCATGGCTCTCATGTTGTTTCGGCATTCCTTCGCCAGCTTGACGTAGGCCGACAAGGGCTTACCGTTTAACTGCTCTTTCGTGGCAATTTCCCGCGCCTTTGCGGCGAACGGCTCAGCAAGTCCGCGCGGCGTCAAGTCGATCCTGATACATCTGGACAAGAGCGGTCCTGCGTCTTCGTGGTCCTCGAACAGTTCCCCTTGACCGTCTTTCGTGGTCGTGAAGATGAGCACGGCAGTCTCGGGGATGCGCTCGAGCATGACCAGTAGTTGCCGGATCGCGTCCTTGCGCAACCCATGGGCCTCGTTTATGATGTAGGCGCGGCCGCTCTTGCCGGGCGTCAAGGTGGTCAGGTGCATCTCTGGCTCCATCTCGCGGAGACGGGCCGCGGTGACCGCTTGCGCGTCGAGCTCTACCGTGTAGAACGTGTCAGCCACCCGGGCCGCGAGAATGCGCGCTAACGTGGTTTTACCCGTGCCCGACTGGCCAGAGAACCACCACGCTTTACCTGTGTACCCCCGACGTTCGCCGACGGCTTGCACTTGCTTGACGGCCTTGCTTTGGCCGATGACTTCAGCAAAGGTGCGGGGCCTGTAGGTCTCATAAAGGGGTTTCACGATACGTACTCCTCAAGGTTGATTCGCCTCATGGGCTCCCACATTGCGGTTTCGATGGCCCTGTTCGGGATCCCAAGGTTCCACAGGGCGCTTTTGGGATAAAGGCGAGTCGTGTCGCCGTATTGAAAGAAGAATCTCTCAATCTCCGCGTGGTACTGAAGTGTCTGCGTCATCTAATTATCCCTTGCGCTGCGGGGCGGCCCCTGGTATACTACGGGCGTGAGACCGCCCCGGTTTCGGTTGGGTTCAGTTCAACTTGTGGTATTCTGTGGTGGTCTCACGCTTCTTGTGTTTGCGTCACGTGAAAGACGGTCGTCGACCAGGGTCGTTTCCCAATTGTTACGGTCCTCTTCTCGCCCGTCTCTGGGTCTTCAACGGTCTTGGTAATTGGCGCATAGGTGAAGACCTTAACGCCCCGCTCGCCCTTCTTGACGCGCCGGCCCACCGCTTTCCAAGCATGGAACGTCAAGACGTTCACGCGGGGTTCTATTTCCGCTTGCGGAATTCCCTTCGCCTCCAACCCCGTATAGATAACGGCATAGTTTGATGTCGACAAGCCGCCCTTGGCCCGACTAAGGGCTTGATTGTTTCGCTCTTGGGCTGTCATTATTCTCACCTCCCTTCGGTTGCCTTGCCGGTTCAACTTACACCCTTATTGTACCATATAAAAGAAGGCTGTGTCATCAGTAGTTTCTACTGATTTCTGTGAGGCGAAGAAAAGCGTAGTGTACAAAAATGAACACTGCGAGGTCGGTAAAAGAGAGAGAAAGAGAAAATCTCCCTCACACTCCCTCTTAAGAGAAAGAGAGAGAGAAACTAGGGGTTGATCTTGCTCTAAAAAGATCATAAAGGCCCTTGGTCTAAGACCAAGTCTTGGCCCAAGAACCCAACAAAGGACTACGGGTCAAGGACAAGTAGACCTCAAAGGAAAGGGAAACAGGGAGTAAGCGGAAGGGAAAGACGGAAGGAACAGGGCGATACACTACGTAGAAGCGCCTTCCGAGATAAACCATGCGACACTGTATGTTGTTGCGAGACAACGAGTTCCCTCATCATTGACTATTATCACCGAAGGGTACGGGGGAACACAAGGACAGGCGCCGACCCCGAAGTGTACAAACTCCAACACCTTGCCCACGCTCCTGACCGGCCCAGACCCCCGCCACACCCGGATCGCGCGCGTAAACAATAGAGGGTACCTCGTCTCGAATACGTCCGGTAGGGCGGCTGTTCCCCGTGGTTCCGTATATCCGTCGTTTACCCCCTTTTGCACACTGCTCGACTTTGCGCACTCTGGCCTTCTTTTTTTCTGTATTTTGGGTAAAACCCTCCTTTGCCCTGTCTAAGTCGTACGCCTTTAACCACATACGGCGCTGAAGAAATATTACGTTACCCCCTTGACGTGTACATTTTTCGGTGTTACGCTGAATCTATGAGGAACCTCAAGTTGGCAAATTCGATTTTGAGAAAGGGGTGACAAATGGCTGAGCGTATAGTCTTTTGGGAACGCATGGAAACGCTGTTCAAGGACGCAGAAAAGGGCCTCGACGCGGAGGAGTGCTGCGAATTCTTCGAGGATGTCATAGAGGACGCCCACACACATTTAGCGAGCGCCCAGGAACGAAATGACCACGAATACGAATAAGGCTAACTGGTGTTTTGAGAAAGGAACCACATGATGGCGCGACAACGCAATAAAGAAGCAAACTGCGGAAACTGCCCCTACTACTGCCCCTACTGGGGACTCGATAATTGGGGTAACGCGCTCCGCACAGGAAGGGGACGTTGTTGTGCGGACGCCGCTTGCGCAACATTCCCAAACTTCGACTTCTGTTGCGGCGAACACCCCGACTTCTGGGAGCGGGGCCGACCGTTAGGAGGGCGGAAAGAGGAGACCCCTCCGCCTCGGGCCGAACCCAACACGAAGGGCGGGGCTTCCTGGCACGTGACGCTAGACGCCGTAAATAGCAGGGAGCCGCCAGATATAGGGGCAATGCGGTTGGAGGCGGCTTTGGTGGCCTGTGCTGGCGAGCACGCCCAACTTGTTCGCAAAGCGAGGATGGTTTGCCGTTGTCCGGACGTAGCCTGCATGGGCTGTAAGTATGAGTTGCGCGATTTGCTCGGGGACCTCGGAGAGGAAGAAAACCCAAGTCAAGAAGAACCCGAGGCCAACCACAAGGCGTTTACGGCTTGCTTCCCTAAGTACGCCGAGGAAGGCGACGTAGACCCCCAGCAACTTTTCGAGCGCATGAATCAGATCTTTTGTGAATCGGCGGCCTATTCCCTCTTCGTCCGGGGCCTGCCGGACTACGACCTCGAACTCACTACCGACCGAGCCTTGCGCGTTCAGGCTGAATTCAGCGCTCGCCAGCACGCCGCCGAGGGAAGGTTCTTTGACACCATTTTTGGGGAGGACGTTGCGACATGAGCGAATTCCCTTTGACTTTTGTCGTACCGGTCTCGGACCGGGACCTCTTTGAGGCCAATATGGCTCGGTCGCCGGACCTCGAAAAATGCTCCCTTATCATCGGTGAGGGCTGGACCAACCCGGCCGCGTTCTTCAACAGCGTGAGGGGCAAGATCGACGATAACCACTACGTCTGCTTCGTACACCAAGATGTCTATCTGCCAATCTATTGGATTCTCCACCTTTTTGAAGGCATCGAGAAGGTCGAAAAGCAGGACCTCGACTGGGGCGTTATCGGGGTTATAGGAGCTACTCTGAAAGACGGCGTCAAAGACGTTGTGGGCCACGCGCGAGACCGCGGCACGATGATACGCTCGAGCGGGCTGCCCGCCAAGGTTGAGTCCATCGACGATATCCTGATGGTCTGCGGGCCTAACGTCCGGAACCGCTTAGACGGCCCTTGGTTCGACGAGAACATGCCCAGCTATCACCTGTTCGGGTTGCCTTTGTGTCTCGTGGCCCAAGAGAAGGGCTTGTCCTGCTGGGTTGTGGACGCCTGCTGCGAACACAACAACCCCGGCAAGAAAGCCGAGGACTACGAGTTCGGCTCGGACTTCTACATGAATTGCGGGTACCTGTACGGCAAATGGAGGCACAGGCTTCCGTTGATCGACGCCAGTGTGACCATTACGAAGGCCGGCGACGCCAAAGGGACCGTATGCCAACTTTGGAGATAAGGAGCAAACACCATGACCTTTGACGAAATGGATGTCGCGATATGGGACGCCAAGAGGACAATAAGCCGTGCCGACGTAGTGATAGTAAAACTCGCCGATCTCCTTTGTGGTCACCTCAAAGTAGTGGGCGAGGGTACACTGGGTTCGCTGAAAAGAGAGTTGCGGGATTTCAACATGCACACGGGATGCTGGAAGGAGTAAGCCCAACTGCTGAGAGGGCAATCGAAATGCATGTGATTTATGAGCCGAAAGGCGCCGCGCGGGAGTATGCCCGGTGGGCCTGTAACCTGTACACCGGATGCAACCACGGCTGTACGTACTGTTACTGCCCAAAGCTTCACCACAAGTCCCGTGAGAGGTGGGCCGAGGACGTCCGGCCGCGCGACGGTATCCTTGCGTCGTTGAAGAAAGACGTGCTTACCCTGGCCGCGCGCCGGCAGAAAGAGACTGACTTTTTTGGCTGTCCACCGCGCGACGCCCAGAGCACACAGAAGCGGGTTCTGCCCCGCCCAGACGACATTCTGTTCTCTTTTATGGGTGACCCCTATTGGGATGGGGATAACGTCACCACGGGGAACGCTTTACGGATCCTCGGCGCTGCGGGGCTGCGGGCCACGGTACTGACCAAGGGCGGTATGCGGGCAGCCCGGGACTTTGAAGTGCTCCGGAAGCATGGGTTCAGTTTCGGTACAACCCTGACGACACTGGATCGTCAACAGGCACTCGAGTGGGAGCCAGGGGCCGCGCGGCCGAATGACCGCATTGAGGCTATCCATACTGCCCGTATGCTCGGTATCAAGTGCTGGGTAAGCCTCGAGCCGGTGATCGACTTTGTCTCGGCCCAGGACGTGATAAACGAACTCCACGACTACGTGGACTGGTGGTGGATTGGCAAAATCAATCACGCCCCGGACCTTGAGAAGAAGGTGGACTGGACCCGGTTTGTGCGCATAGCCCGGGCCAAGCTGGACGGATATGGCGCCCAGTACCGGTTCAAGACGAGCCTGGCCGCGTTTGAAGGTAACGATGCTCAGAAAAGCTAAAGACCGGCTCCGGCGCTTGCCGTGTTTCTTCCTCGGCCACAAATGGACGTTTACGTACCACGAATATCTCCTTAGAGCTCATTATTCAAACGGGTTTAGCACCCCTGTCTTCTGCCGGTGCCGTAGATGTGGCGCGAAGCGCTTGATGGAATGGCTTCATTTGTTCAGCGTGGCGCGTTCTATGATGTCTGAACACGGCGAGCGCTACTATCGAGGAATTTGCCATGACCCTGCTTTTACTCGCCCGTGCAGGTTCGATCCGACAAAACCATGAATTTCGCCCAAAACCCCGCCTCTCTAACCTGCCATTATGACAATAGTTAGCCACCCTCTCTGCCAGATTGACAAAAGTGCTTGACAAAACCACCCTAAATATGGTATACTTTACCCCATAATGGCGAGTCTAACCACAGTTTCCCTCAGTCGGGTATTCTCCGAAACACTTCCTAGCAGGTGCGATGTTTGTGATGCAATCGGTCCGCTTGGGTTGTCGGCAGACCAGCGTTTAATCTGCCGAGATTGCTGGGAAGACCTCTATGGCGAATTCAATTGGCTTCCAAACGCTCCCGTGACGGATTCTGCGGCCAGGTGCGAAATCTGCGATACGTTTTGTCCCCTGACCAGGAACCAGGAAGGCGAGTTGGTTTGCTGGGACTGTTTAGAGAACCCGGACGACGTATTCGCGATCCTTTAGCGGCATAGGGAAGAAGGCGAAGGCTTCCCAAAAAGGCGAGATTCTGCATGGCTAAACGATCCGGTAACGAGATGCACAAGTTGTATCCCGTTAAAGGTTTCATGCCGCATTACGACCTGGAAAAGGACGAGCACTACCAGGCGCTGATCGAGGGCATGGCCGACTATCGGATCGAGTTTGCCAAGGCGCTGGTATTGACGGGGGGCGTGCAGAGTCGGGCGGTCCAGATCGTTTTTCCCGACTATCCGCAGTCCAGTTACCGGAAACGGGCCTCGCAGCTTGCCCAACGCGGCGACGTCCAGGCGGTGTTCACCTATCTCCGGGGGCTTCGGAACCCGAACGTCCCGAACCTCAACCGGGAACAACTCGTCGAGGACATGGAGCGGGACTATCTGACCTGCGAGGTCGCCCGGGAACGCCACCAGTTCCGGATGGACATTATGCGGCTTCGGGGCTGGGACAAGGCCCCGTCGAACCCGGACCAAGCGACCTTGCCCACCGACGCCGAAACCGTGTTGAACGAACTTTTAGGGACCTCAATTGACGGAACTGTTAGAGAAGCTGAAGCGCCTGTCGCCTGACCAGCTTGCCTGGTTGCAGGAGAAACATCCTCGGGAGTACGCCGCGTTGACCTGGCACTGGATCAGGGATTACGGCCGGGAGAACTACTGGTTTTTCGTCAAGTACATCCTGCGCAACCCTGTGCTTTACGAGCCGCTTCACCGCCCGATTGCGAACTGGCTACAAGATTGGCGCAAGCTCAAGAAACTTCTCTTGATCCCGCGCGGGCACGTTAAGAGCAACTTGGCAACCATCGGTTACGGTCTATGGCGGATTGTCTGTGACCCGACCATTCGCATTCTGCTCGTCAGCCACAAAGAACCAGATGCGGTCAAGTTCCTCAACGGGATCAAACATCACATCGAAAGTCAGCGCTTCCAAAGCATCTACCCCGAAATACGTAAAAGCATTGCAGCGAACAACAAACCGGACCGATGGAGCGATAAGGCGTTACTCGTGGAGCGGGATTCCGACCTGACCGAAAACACGGTCGAGAACTGCTCATTAACCAGCAAGGTGACCGGTCGTCACTATGATCTCCTCATGCCCGACGACCTCGTGAACGAGAACGCCGTGGCAAACGCCAACGCCATCGCGGCCACGCAAGAGATGCATGAGATGTGCCAGCCCCTACTCGATCCAGGCGGCTTAGAACTCATGATCGGTACGACCTACGATTTTGACGACGAATACCAGCGGGTTATCAACACGCCCGACCTCGCCGCGGACTACGAGATAATCAGTAAGGGCGTGGTCCAAGACGCTTTGCTCGACCACCCTATGACCGAATGGACCGACCAAGACCTGATTTATCCGACCCGGTTCACGTTGGCGAAATACGACTGGAAATCTCCCGACGGAGACAAGACCAAGGACAAAACCAGCTTACCACAGAAATTGCGGGCCATGGGCATGTGGCGGTTCAACTGCCAATACTGCAACCGGCCCCTGGACCCGTCCTCGGCCACGTTCAGACGGGAGGACATTCAGTGGGTTGACGCCTTGCCCGAAAACGAGAAGTTGACCTGGTTCCGGGTGTGCGACCTCTCGTCCGAGACGGCCACCCGGGACTCGTTCACGGTAATTGTGACGGGCGCGGTTGACGGTCGCGCCAACATCTACATCACGGACGTGTTCCGGAAACAATGCAGCGGCATGGTGGTCGTAGAGGAGCTTATCCGGGGCCAAAACGTCCCGGAGCCGCTACGCCCCCGGAAGGTAGGCTTTGAGCCCGGTCCCTACGAGCGGTCGCTGAAACCCTGGCTGGAAAAGGCCATGGGCCGCGCGCGGACGTTTATCCCAATCGTGTTCCTTCCCCCGGACCAGGCGCAGAAGTCCAAGGACGAACGCATCCGGGGTCTTCAGCCGTTCGTGGAGACGCGCAAGTTTTTCATCGTACGAAATTGTCGGAATGGGAACGTCCTGTTCGACGAGCTACTTAAACATCCGGCGGCGCAATTCCACAAAGACGTTGCGGATGCCTGTGCGCAGATCCCGCACCTGATGTTCCCTACGGGCGTGAAGGACTTGGCGGAAAACCAGCTTACCGACGCCCAGCGCCTGGCGAAATGGTTTATGAGCGAGTTCGGGTTAACGGGTTTTCCCCGGATCGATCCCGGGCTGGTGATCGGCAATGACCGCGTAACAACGCGGATCGAACAGGTAATACCGTTATGAGTCTGACGGCACAACAAGTAGAGATCTGGGGCAGCCGCATCCGCCGTGCTTTCTCGGCGCGTAGAGACGATAAGAAGAAGTGGGACAGGATAAGGGAATACTACAAAGGTAACTATTTCCCCGCCCTGGCCCAGACGCATCGGGTAGCTACGAACTGGATCTTTGCGGCCGTCCGCCAGATGATGACGGCATTGTACTATCGCGATCCCGCGATGTTCTTCACGCCGGAGTCCGAACTTGGCGATATCGCGGCCCCGATCATGGAAGGTGTGATTCGGTACGAGCGGAAGATCACGGATTCGGTGGTCCACGAACGCCGCGCGCTGATAGACGCGCTGAAATACGGTCATGGGGTGGTGAAACACGGGTACTCGTTCCAATACGGTCCCGATCCCGCTTTTGCGCTCGACCTGAAGGGCGACGCCAAGGTTGATCTGGAAGGCGTAAGCCTCAGTCAGGCGGACGAATCGGCGGGATTACCGCTTGGCGGTTGGACCGAACACAACGCGGGCGTGAAGTTTGGGCACACCTGGAAACGGGTAATCTCTCCCTACGACTTCCTGATCGACCCGGAAGCCGTGTGGCCGGAAGAGGCCCGTTGGATGTGTGAGCGGTTCCGGCGCCCGATCCTCGAGTGTATCCGGGACGAACGTTACGCGAGCGTGGCCCGAGCAGAATTACAGGCCACGGGCGTACACAAGCTCGACGGGAACGAGCACGAAGAAAGCCACCTGGAACAACTCGACCCGGGCCAACACTCCGAAATGGTAACGCTGTATGAGATCTGGGACAAAGAGACGCAACGCATTCTTGTGGTTTCCGCAGGCTGTACCGCCCCCCTTCTTGAGATTGATTATCCCTACACCTATATGCCGGACGGCCCCTACGAAATACTTCAGTTCTTCCCGCGCGACGACTCCTTTTTCGGGATAGCGTACGCGGACACGTTCGCCACCCAAGTTGAGGTAATGAACAAGTTACGCACACAGATGATGGACCATCTTCAACGAATGGCAGGCATTCGGGGGGTATATCGCAGCGGGGCCATGAGTCGCGAAGACGCAACCCGGCTCGTGGAATCCAACAACGCGCTTGTCGAAATGCAAAACATGGTTGACGACGATATCAAGAAGGTCGTGGACATCTTCCCCTATATTCCTATCGCCGCCGACTGCTGGAAACTTGCCGAACTGTACATGAAAGATTTCCAACAAATCTCGGGCATCTCGGATATATCGCTTGGTCGAGGCCGGGGGACCAAGACCGCGACCGAGATCAGCTCGATGGACCGTCATAACGAGTTACGCGGGGAAGATATGCGGGCCACCGTGGACCGGTTTCTCCGCAACTCGACCCGGAAACAGGTACAGTTGCTTCGCCAATACTGGCCCCCTGAACGGGTCACGCCTATTGTGGGCCCGGACGGCCGGCTCTGGAACATGCTGCAAGTCACCGGGGACATGGTTCGCGCGGAATATGACGTCGACATCGAACCAGGCAGCACGGAACGGGTCGATAAGAGGGTCCGTATCCGGCAGACCATTGACGCGATCCGTGAACTTGTACCGCTGATCCCCTACATGCAGGCGCAGGGCTGGGATCTGGACATGCCGGAACTGGTCAAGAACTACCTGCAAAACACGGACGTGTACAGCAACCCCGAGAAGGTTGTGAAACCTTACACGAACCAGTTGCAAGGGTTCATAGAATATCTACAATCGCTCGGATACAACATCGATCCGCAAGCGATTCAGGCTTTTTTGCAGAACAGCCAGGGCGGTGCGACGTCGGGGTCTTCGGTCAACAAGGCGCCAGAAACCGTCACAAACATCGGACAGATGCCGACCGAAGGCGCGCCGTTCCAATCGGGCCGGGCGCTTAGTGAAGCACAGAACGTTTAGGAGAACGACATGGCTGGTAGAGCGGTTCCTATCATAGCGAACGCGGTACGGATCGAGCGGTTGCTCACGGTTGTCGGCGACGGTACGGGCCAATCCGAGCAGGTCACGAACATGGCGATCACCGACGCGATCAACGCCGCGCCCATTGCGATCACGTCGAACGGGCACGGACTGGTGACGGGGGACAAAGTCTCGATTGCCAATGTCGAAGGCAATACCGCGGCGAACGGCAACTGGACCGTGACGAAGATCAACGCGAACGGGTTCAGCCTGGACGGCAGCACCGGGAACGGGGCGTACACGCAGAACGGTGAATGGTGGTTCCGGGAGTACAAGGTATCGCCGTCCAACACGTTGATACTCGAATACCTCAATGTCTACGTTGAGGACGCCACGGCGTTCCGGGCCGATTACTACGGTGGCGGGGCTTTGACGAACGGTATCCGGGTCTATGTGAAAGACACCGACGACGTGACCATTGTTGAACTCACCGCGTTACCGGTCAAGAAGATCGGTCACTGGGGCCTGCTCGCTGGCGCGGAGACGGAGTTTGGGCTCAAACCCGGCACGGGCAGCCATTTGGTGTTGGCGCAAATAGATCTCGAAGGGCTGCCGATCAAAGGCGACGCCGGGGAATATCTCCTGGTCGAGATCGCGGATTGCCTTGGTACGGATGGCGCGGGCCTGGACTCGCAGTACATGACGGTTCGTGGTCGCAGCACGGAAGCCGCACTGGACTTTAGCTGATGCCGACTTACACGTTTGAATGCGATTGCGGACACCGGGAAGACCGGGTACTTCGCATGGGCGAGATGACCCCGGCCGCGCACACGTTGGTAGGACAATGTCCCGCTTGCGGCGGTACGTTGACGCGGACATTCACGCCGCCGCAGGTGAACGTGTTCTTGGAATACGCCACCTCGGATATTACAGGAGAGCCGGTTCGTGTATCCAACAAGTCGCAGGAAACGGAACTATGTAGACGCCACGGGGTGGAACAGGTCAGCCCGACAGAGGGCAAGCAGCGGCGCAAGAAAACGGGGCTTTCTTTACCGTCTCTTGAAAGCGATTTTCAGGCTGCTTTGGCCCGCACAAACGAGGCGGGGACCGAATACCTGAAAGAGCAAATGGGCCGAGAAAGTAAGACCGGTCAACCGATAGGAGTCCCGGCATGAGCACACCAGCGGCGGAAAGGCTTGCAGAGCTTGAACAACATATTGAGCACTTGCAGAAGAAGTGTGACGCCCTGGGCGCGGCGAACGTGGCGGAGTTCATAGACTCGTTGTTTGAGAACCCGGACTTCGAGGGCACGCACAATATCGACCCGGAGTTCGTGGCCAACATTCTGCGGGCTTGGGCCATATACATGCCCGAGGCCCCGAAACCATAGGCTACACCCGGCTATTGTGGCCGGATAGCATAAAGGAAGCATCTCAAGACACGTTGGTATGGACCGCGGCAACCGGCGAGGGACCGCAGCAACCAGCACTATCGACATCTTGAGGACATGCAGTAGGCGAAGGAGTTAGCACAATGTCAGGACTTACAGGACCACAGGACGCATGGGAAGGGGCGGTAGAAGGTATCCCCATGGGTGATACCGCCCCGCCGACGCCGGACTTCGTTCCGGCTGAAGGCACGGTACCCGACGCGCAAGGCGGCGGGGTCCCCGTTGACGGTGCGGGCAGCCCATTAGCCCTACCGCCGCCCTCGGGGGATGCCGACTACAAACCGGGCGACCAAACCCCGCCAACCCCGCAGGCGGTTGACACCGACCAGGCCAGACTGGGCCAATTGCGACAGGACGATTACACTCGCAAAACCCAAGAACTGGCCGATGAACGGCGTCAGATTGCGGCGGAACGGGAACAGTTGCTCGATTTGATGAAACGGCAACAGGCCCCACCGGACCAGAAGCCGGGTACCGTTTACGACCTGCTTCCACCGTCTACACGGGAAAGCTTGCCCGTAGAGGCCAAGCAGACCCTGGAGGCGCTGGACACGGTTGTAAGTGCCCGGATAGAGCAAGCCTTGTCGCAATCCCGTCCCGGTCCCGATCCCGGTCCAGAACTGGAACAACGCTTGGCGCAACTCGAACAGGTCAGTCGGCAGGCACGCGATCAGCAGCTTAATCAACGGTTGGGCGTCGAGGCCACAGCGGCCCGGGGACGTTATGGCGCGAAACTTTTCGACCAGTACGCGCCCCAGGTTGCCCAGGTCCTCGACCAGGACATTCGCATGTGCGAACAGGCGGGCTCAATCCCCGCTATGACCGTTGAGCAGGCGTTGATGCGCGTGGCGCCCCAGGCCGTTCAGTTGCACTGGATGACCATGGGCAAAGAGCGGGCGTTGGGCCAAAACCAGCAACGTAACGCAAACGCTGTTCACGGTGGCGGTCCACCGGGACCGACCGCACCCTCGACCCCTGAGTATAAGGGGGACGAGAGCATGGCGAAATCCATGGCGGCGGTACTTGGCGGGCTGCCTATGCCGTCTGAATAGTGTTGGCATAAAAGGATACTGAATCGATGGGCGGTATTTCCGATACCAGAACAATTGATTCGGTGCTCGCTTCTACACTCGAGCGGCGTGCCAAGGGGTACATATCCCAGGTGGGAAGTCAGTGTCCCCTTTGGTACTGGTTGAGAGAGAAGAAACGGTATAAAGCCCAAGATGGCGGAAACCGAATTGAGCGTGCAGTTGAATATGCGCTGAACACCGATGAGCCGAGTTTCGCCGGGTACGATACCCTTGAGATGGGTCCGACCGACGACACGACCATCCTGATCGCCAACTGGAAACAGTATCACAAGGCGATTGTGATCTCGGGCGAGGAAAAGCGCAAGAACAGCGGCATGCGAGTCTTCAACCTGCTTGAGCAGAAAGAGAAGAACGCAGTAACCTCGTTAATCAATCAGTTTAACGATCACGTTTACCTGGACGGCACGGGCCACGACAGTAAACGGATCACGGGCCTTCAAGCTATCTGTGCGTGGGCCCCCACGACGGGCACGTTGTTCGGTCTCAACCGGGAGACGTACTCCTGGTGGAGGAACAGGGAAAAGGATACCAACGCCGCCGCGTGGGACACCACAAACAGTGTAGCGACAATGCGCGACCACATGAACGTCATGTACCGGGAATGCGGTCGCACGAAGGTCAAGGGACAACGGTACCCGGATTTCATAATCGGTACGGAGACCTATTGGGACTACTATTGCGGCGTCACCGAGAAGATCGGTCGCCGGTTTGTGGACCCGAAGGTCGCCAATTCCGGTTGGGACAACGCGAAATTCCGGGGCGCCGTACTGGTTGCCGACGAGGACTGTCCTGATTCTGCGGGGTCCGAGGCGCAGGGCTATTTCCTGAACTCGGACTTCCTCGAACTTGTGTACCATCCACAGGCGAACATGACGTTGACCAAGGCGCTCCGGTTCCCGGAGCAAGATGCGTTTGTTCGTGTAGTCCTTTGGATGGGCGCTTTGATTTGCACGAACTGTGCAAAACAAGGTGTTCACTTCGGTCTCACGGCGCAGGCCGGATAGGGAGGGCTATAACATGAGATGGGCGATAATTCGAGGGATCACGAGCACCGAAGAAGCCGAAATTGGGTACCTTTCCGTATACAACGGTCAGGGGTCTGAGTTGAGCCAAGGCAGTCCCGTCTGCTGGGATGGAGTTGCTTCCGATGGTCGCACGGTTAAGACGCCTGCAACTTCCGGATTCACCAATTTCAACCTGCTTGCGGGCATTGCCATCGACACGCTTGCCACGGCCGCATACAACCACAACGTTGTGGCGTACGGGCCGTGCATGGCGCGCACCTACGGGATAGCGACCACGCTGATCCCGGGCGCGATGCTGTGGCTTGTCGATGCAAAAGACTACTTGGCCTACGGCACAGAAGGGATTCCGTGTTTTGGCGGGAGTGGGCAACCGAACGCCTTCACCGCGCTGGACACGCATACCACCGTTTCGGCTGAGCGCACGAAAGTGTTTGTGCGCGCACTGTAACCATCATCAAGGCTTCGGCGCGGCGCTCTCACAAGGCGCGTCGCGCCGGGGCATCACCAGAAAGGACGGGCCATGAGCGACCAGAACCCGGTACTGGATAGACCGCTACGACGTTGTTTCGGTTGCGGGAAGTTCCTGTGGCGCACGCCGGCCCACATCCAACAGTATGGGTACGGTTGTACCCGTTGCGGGAACCCTGCCACCCGTGCGGCCAAGCGGATAACCTGGTGGGAACGGCCCATTGTCGCCCGCTGGTACCTGTGGGAACATCTGCAGGCGGAGCCGGACTGGCGATGGTGGAGACATCCCCTGGAATCCGTCCAGGGCCTTTGGTACGGGCTGTTCGGCTGGCAATGCGTGGAACCCCAGACAGAAACCCAAGAGGTCGCACAGGAGCTATTACGCGATGGATAAGCCCAAGATCGGCCGTATTCATATCTGTGTCCCCAATTATCGCGGGGTAATCGAGGCGCTGCACCACGAGAGCATGATCCAGCTTGCGCACGCGCTCGGGGTACGGAAGCGGAGCTTCAACTTCATCAACCCCTCACACACGATTGCGTCGCTTGCACGACAGATCTGCGTGAATACCGCCCTGGCCGATCCGCAGATGTCCCACGTGCTGTTCATTGATGACGACATGGTGTTCGGGCCGGAACAGTTCGCGGCCCTCGAGAAGGCGTTCTTTGAGCAAGGACTTGATTTCCTTGGCGCGTTGGCGTTCTCGAACTCGATACCGACCAAACCTTGTGTGTTCGGACTCAACCCGGACTACCCCGAATGGGGTGATACGCAGTGGTGGCATCTCTGCACCGATTATCCGAAAGCCGAGGTGGTTGAAGTCTACGCCACGGGGTTCGGGATGTGCATGATCTCGCGACGGATGTTGGACGGGATGAAGGAATACAGGAAACACGGGCAACTGTTCCAATTTGAACACCCGTTGTGCCCAAACGAAGACATCGCTTTTTGTTTGAACGCGCACAAGGCCGGGTTCAAATTGTACGTTGATACCGGGGTGTCGATAGGTCACATCTCGAAAGACCGGGCCGTCATCGGCGAGGATGTTTACGAAGCCCAGGAAGATGCGCTGGAATACACGGGCAACCTAGAGCCGAGGGTCTTGAGCGGAGCCGGCGTTGCGGAACGAAAGCCCGAATGAACCCGCAAGTCGACATAGTGATCCCGTGCTGGAACCGGAGCGACATCACGCTAACGTGTCTCCAGACCCTTGTGGATATGACGACAAACGTGGCGTATCGCATTATTCTGGTGGACAATGGCAGCACAGACCAGATGTCGCGGATGACCCGCTGGTTTTCGATGAACACGAAACGCTGGGTACCCTGGGCGCGGTACAAGGGGGTCCGGTTCAGTTGTGTGCGGCTACGGTCCAACCTTGGGTTTGCAAAAGCGAACAATATTGGCGCACGAAAAGGGAATGCGCCCTGGATGCTTTTCATAAACAACGACGCCTTCCCGATGGCGAAGGGCTGGCTCCAGAAACTCTTGATCCAGGCCCGGGCCTGTAAATGGGCCGCCATCGGACCGACCTGCGACGCGGTATTGGGCATCCAGGACCGGCGATGGGACGCGCGTTGGCCTGTTGCCCACGAGGCGAAGTTCCTGAGCGGGGTCTCCGTGCTTGTGAACCGGAAAGCGTTTGAGGCGGTCGGGGGCTGGGACGAGGACTATCTGAACGGGGACGAGGACCTGGACCTGTCTATCCGGCTCCGCAAGGCAGGATACAAGATTGGCGTGTTGAGAGCCGTGTTTGTACACCACGAATGTTCTGCGACGATGGCTGCGTTCGTGAAACAGCGCGGCATGACGATACGGGAATGGTTTGGCTATACGCGGGACCTGCTACTTCACAAGCACGGTATCGCATGGCATAACGACCTGTTTTTTTGGCAGCAATTCAGAGAGCCGCGGTCGAAGTGGCACAGCATAGGAGTGTTACCCAATGGACGATACTTCCAGTTCCCCGGAACCCGTGAAGACCAAAGTGTATCCCTGGCAAGACTTCGTACCAGGGGGATCGGAGCGGCCGACCCCAACGGTGGGCAACGTAGACTATATTCCCGGTACGCCACCGTCTGTGTCGAACGAGACACCTTCAGTACCCGATGCGACGCCTGCGCCGCCTGAAGACGTTATCGGGGAAGGTTCTGTGCCCGATGACGTCGAGTTTGAGCTTAACGAGTCAGATCTCGACGCCCTCGTGGACGCGCACGAAGCCAAACAGTCCGTAGCGGACGTTTCGGCATCTGTACCGCCGTCGGATGACGCGGAGCTTTACCCTCCGATTCCGTCGTCTATGGAGCAGTTGGATGCCGATACCGCCGAGTATGAGGCGGAACTAGCCAAGAAGAAAAAGGGCGGTGGGAAGAAAAAGAAATGACGTTTGCGGAACTGAAACAAGAACTGTTCGACCGGCTGGGCCTTACCGGCCAGGAGACGCTTGTCGCCCGTCTGGTCAACCAAGGCAAAGACGATCTCGCCACCAAGAAGCTCTGGTTTCTGGAGACCAGCGGCAACGCGGTGTTCGAGACCAACTACACGACATGTCAACTGGGCACCGACGTGGGCCATGTGATCGAGGTGTTGACCAGTCTGGGGGTACCGCTTACGCAATGTCACCGGGACACGTTTGAAGACCTTTACCGGAGCGACGCCACGACCGCGGGGGCGCCGTCCGTGTACTGTATCGAGGGGACCCAAACGACCGCGGCTATTCGGTTGGGTCTTTGGCCCAAGATCGCGGCTTTCAGCACGGGCACGGTACGGCATTTGAAGCGTGTGCCCGATATGGCCGTGGACACGGCGCCCCCCGAACACGTACCACCCGAGTACCACCCGATCATCGTGGACTTTGCGGTTGCGCGGTACCGGGAATGGGAAGGGGACAGCCCGGAGGCCGCCATAGCGTTGCGCAACCTGGCCGAACGCAACCTGGGCCGGTTGGTGGGCGAGACCCTGGAGGACACCGCCAGTGACGGTACATGAGTTGTATGTTCGGATCCAGGCCATGTTACCCAAGAACACTGCGCTTCGCGGTATTGTTGGTTTTGTGAACTACATCTGCGACCGGGTCTACGACCGGGGCAACTGGTCTTTCTGCCACAAGAAAGGCGTACTGGCCTTTATCGAGCCGTACGAAACGGGGACCGTGGCCCTGACCAATGGCGCAGTGGGGGTTGTGGGCACCGGCACCACGTTCACGAGCGGGATGGTCGGCCGCAAGGTCCGCGTAGACGGCGGCCCGGAATACAAGATCGCTACCTTCACAGACACGACGCACATGGATCTCGACCGGAACTATACGGCCGACACGGATTCCGGGTTGAGCTACGTGATTTTCCAGAACGAATACAGCCTGGCATCAGACACGAAATACATCCGCAAGCTGTGGGACGCGGACAACCAGGTCGAGCTTGTGCTCAAGACGGCGGTAGACGCAAAAGGCCGCGACGTGTTGTCGTTGACGGTTGGCAACACGATCTTTTACGCCACGCTTGGCGTGGATTCGAGCAACAACGTAGTGTTGCTGGTTCAACCGTATCCCACGGAATCGGCTCACCTGGAATATTACTACCACCGAAAACTGACCGCTGTAACGGGTCCCGGCAGCACGATAGACCTTCCTGGACTTGACGAACTGGTTGTACAGGGCGTGTATGCGCGGATTCTCGAACTGTCCGACGATAAACGTGCAAACCGGGAATGGAACCGGTTCAAGGCCATGCTGGACACCAAGTACCGCAAACAGGAACCGGCCACTGATTTCCAGGCCACGTTGACACGCATGGACGATGCGCTCGAATGGCAAATCCCGGCGATCCGGGTGGCGAGCAGGGTGACCTTGTAACCATGGGCAAACTTATTGCACAAGCGATGGTACGAGGTTTCAAAGGAGAGAACCGTCTTCTACCGGACGATCTGTTACCACCGACGGTGTCCCCGGACGCGCAGAACTGCGACTACTCGAGGGGTACCATCAAGAAACGGCCCGGGTACGCGAAACTTCATACCCAAGCCATGATCCAGGGCGGGCTGTCGATCATCAACAACAACGGCAACAACTGCGTTTGGATACCCAATCTGAGCGCGTATTATCCGACCGGGGCATTCACATTCGAGTTCTTCATCCGGATCAACAAATGGGGCGCAACGGCCTATTCGGACATTATAACGTGTCGAGGCGGAACAAGTTCGGGTTGGGAAATAACTATCAAGAAATCCGCTAAACAGATTATCCTGTTGTTTTACGATGGTGGTGGCACGTTAAGGGTTTTGTATTCACCAGCGGCGCTTGAACTGGGCAAAGTACATCATGTTGTGGTCCGTAGGAATTCAAGCGATTCTATTAAGATTACCTTGGATGGTGTGGACGGTGGCGCAACAACCTATACCGGTGTGATTTCCAATACGCGCCCTCTTTATGTCGGCGGAGGCGACGGGACAACACCAAGTAATACCTATAACAACTTCGTGATAGACGAGATCCGGTTCTGGAAAGATGAGCGAACCGATGCGGAGATAACGGCCGCCCGGTACCGGGAACTGAATAGCTCCGAGTTGGCCGACCCGAACCTAATAGGCTATTGGCGGTTCAACGAGTGCCGGGGCAACATCTGCGAAGACCTCAGTATAAACAAGAACCACGGCTGTTTCTACGATACCGGCCCAATGCCCGTCCGGGGATTGGTACCCGAGCAGAGCCAGGACGGGTATGCGCTTCGGTTTGACGGTTGCGACGATCATGCCCTTGGTCCGTACCGCGCGGATTATGCGCCCATTCTGGATACCGGGAACACGTGGACGGTAGAGGCGTGGGTGCGCCTGGACAACCCGAACCATTACACGACCGTGACCGTATTCCATCTCGGTTCGACGACCGCGGGCACTGGGCCACCGTTCTGGCTCTACATCGCTGGCAGTGGCCACGACCTCAAATACAAGTATTCAACCACAACAACCCACAGCAGGGTAGAGGTTGACACGACGTACGACGTTGTGGTGGGTGTGCCGTTCCATGTCGCGATGGTCAGGGACGGGGACAGCATCTACACGTATATCAACGGGGAACTGGTCGATACCGAGACGGGCTGTACGGCCGAGAACGGCCCGACAACCTCGACGCTGTACGGGATGTTCTTTGGCGCGGAAAGCCGGGTGGGTACGTTTCAGGCGTCCACCTATGCGCCGGTCACGCTGGACGAGGCCCGGCTATGGACGAGCGTGCGGTCCCAGGTAGAGATCCAGGAATGGCGGGACGGCGAGTTTGTGGATTGTAAGGTATCAGACCTCGTGGGCTGTTGGCGATTCAACGCGGCCGATAACCACTTTGACGAAACCGGCAACTCGTACCTCAAGCTCAAAGGGGACGACGCCCGTTATCCTAGTTGGGCACACGGTCTCGTGTACAGCCAGGAACCGCCCAGACTGCTAATGTGCGCCCCGTTGGCCGCGCCGAAAGCCAACGAGGTTGAGAGCGCATTGGTCCCGTTCCACAAAGAACTCCTCGTATTCACAAATACAACCCTTTGGTCCGTATTGGGCGATAGGGCCAGGCGGATAACTGACGTTAGCACGTATTTCCCCGAACCCAGCCCGTACGATTGGTGTCATTACAAAGACGCCCTGATCTTCACAAATGGGTTTCGGATGGGCGCATATCGCGGTAACGAGAAATTCGCGGCCATAGGCATCTTTCCGCCCGTCAAGGCCTGTACCGCAACCCCGCACGGAGGAAGCGGTTGGCCTCGGGCCGATGGCGATTACAGTTATGTATACGCTTTCCGTAACAAGAAAGACGGTTCAGAAAGCCTTTATGGCCCGGTTGCGACAGCCAGCATGGCAACCGCGAGCCACGACACGTGCGTATTGAGCGCCTTTGGTTCCGCGAGGGGCTGGGGGCCTGACCTGGTCCGGATCTACCGGAAAGATCCCGGTAGTACGGTCTATCATTATCTCGGCGACATGGACGATGTATCGGGCGCGACGTTCACGGACACCGGGGCAGACATAACCAACAACGAAGCCCTGAACGAGCACCGCGGCAGACCGCTCCCGCACCGCTATTGCGCGGTTTACGGCAACCGGTTGTGGTTCCTCAACCAGGGCGTGGAGACCAATCGCCAAATAAAGACCGTCACGGGGGCCACTAACGCAGCCCCTATTGTGATCACGGCCGTATCGCACGGGTTCCTGACCGGCGACACGGTGCGGATACACGGCACGCTTGGCAACATTGCGGCCTATGGTCAGTGGCGCATACAACGGCTCACGGACGACACATTCAGCCTGGACGGCAGTACCGGGAACGGGGCCTATAGCTCGGGCGGGATAGCCTGGAGAAAAGACACGGCACATCCGTCCCGGTTATCGTATTCCGAGGCGAACAGCGGCAGCGATTTCCTTTCGAGTAACTACATTGACGTCGACCCCAGCGACGGGGACGAAGGCACCGGGGTGATAGCGGCTTTTGGCGGGTTGGTGGTTTTCAAACAGTATAGTATCCACTTCCTTACCGGGGAAGGGGGTAGCACCTACAGTGTTCGCAAGATCGTTGCGGGCCAAGGCTGTGTGAGCGCCGGCACGATTTCGGAGAGCCCGTTCGGTATCTATTTCCTGAGCCATGACGGGGTTTACGTGCTTACCCCAGACCTGCGCGCGGCGCCTGTCAGCCTGAGCCAGCAAAACCTGTTTTTGAGCATGGACCCGGACAAGTACCGCTGGGCCACAGGGGTGTACGATCCCATCCGGCACCTGTACATTCTGTCCGTGGACACTGCGGAGCGTGGCCCTGGGAGCTATTACGCCGAACAGCCGGGGCTGTACAGCAACTACTACACATTCGCCTCGGGCGGCGGGGACGCGACCGGGAACGCGGACCTGACAGAACTCGGAATCCAACACCTTCAAGAAAGCCAACGAGGCGACTGCGCCCTCTACGACAGCAGCGACGAGGCCTATGGCACGATAGGCGAGCACGCCGACCCCACCAGCGCCTTCACGGTCGGGTTATGGGTTAAAGCCAGTTCGTTCCCGGCGGGGTCTACCAAAGGTCAGCTAGTCTCGTACTACAACGCCTCTGAAATATACTGGAGGATCGGCACGAAGGGCAGCACGCTCCGCGGTGGATATCGTGACGATTCGGGCGAGAACGAAATAAGCGCGTCCGAACTTAATGCCGACACCTGGTATCACCTTGTCTTAGTGAAAAGCGCTTCACGGCTGTCTATTTATCGAGACGGCGAACTCGACACAACCGCCGTGTTTACCACAAACATGAAAACCCCCACCGGCAACCAGGTATTCAGGACAAGCGGCGCATTCGGCGGGAGCTACGCCCGAATCGGGGGGTATTACCAGAACGTCTTCTATCTAGCCAATACCGCCCTCGAGCCGTGGCAGGTCAAAGAGATCTACGAGTATGAGGCCCAGGGCATGCACCTGTGGGCCGAACGGGTGACGATGGTTTATGACGAAGAATCGAAGTCGTGGGCCAAATGGGACTGCTCTTTCGACGCGCTATGTGTGGCAGAACATCTCACGAACCGGGCGGAAGTGTTGGGGGCCGTGAACGGGTTTGTTTACCGCCTGTTTGACGGCGAATCGGACGGCAGCAAGACAGCGTCGGGTGGCGCGTTGCCCTCGAGCGGGTCTGTGACCAGTAACGCCACAGCGACTATCACCGACGCCAACGCCGTGTTCCCGACAGAAGGCGACGGGCTGGTGGGGTGCAGGGTACTGGTCGCGTCCAGCACGGACAGCACGGAGCAGGTCAGGAGGATCATCGCCAACACGGCGACCTCGCTGTACCTGGACAAACCCTTCTCGCCGGCCATCACGGGCACCTACTACATTGCGCCGATTGACTGGTACTGGGAATCCCCCTGGATGGATCTGGGGGACCCCTCGATTCAGAAAAGGCTACTCCACTTCTTCGCCTGGCAGACAGAGAACGCCGACGCGGAGACCGTCACGTTTCAGTTCAAGACGGACTACAACGAGACCTGGACCTCGGACAGTTTCACGACCGCGGACGAGTTCGTGCGTCTGCTGACCGTTACCCGGGGCCGGAAAGTGAAAGTCCGGTTCAGTAACCGATTCCCGAACCAGCAGGCGGAGATAACGAGTTTTCAGCAGATTTACGAGCCTAAGCGATGGAACTAAGCGTGGGGGCTAAAAGGGCATGGGTGTCGACCAAAATAGCGGTCAAAAACGGCCCGTGGGTGGCGCTTTTGGGATCGTCACGGCACGAACGGCGTTTGGGTAATGGCCAGGCACCCTGGAACAGAGAAAGCGCCGTTGCGACGGTGAAACAGGCGTAAAAAATGGCAAGGCACGCGACATATCGACCAGGGCAGCACGACGCTGTATTGAGGGAACTCTGCCAGGGCCAACCGGACATTATCGAGGTTACTACGCCCTCGACGTCGGGCACCGAACTAGAGATCGCGCACGGGCTCGAAAGGGTCCCGAAGGGTTGGTGCGTCTTAGGCGGCGACGACCCTGGCCGCGGCTACTCGAGCCTTGTCACCCTGCCTTTGCTTATCCCGCTTGGCCCATCGCCCGCTGAGGACACGGCCATCCTGGGTTATGTGCCCTCGAGCGGACACACGACAAGCAAGCTCGTGGGATATTACGCCACCGCCCCAGGCGAGATTGTGGGGTTGTCGGGCGCATTCTACTGCTCGAACGATGGCGACGAGGCAGACCTGACGCTTATAGCCTACAAGAACACAACAAACGTGTTGTCGGTGGAAGAAACCGATATGGGCGTTGAGGTTATCAAGGTTTCGACCACGGGGAATATTAGTTTCGAGGCGGGCGACACGCTGTCCATGCTGGTCAGTATTGGCGCAGAAACCACATTACCGGCCATTGACGGTGGGGTCGGTTCGCTTTGTCTTCGGTTTGGGTTGACCTTAACGGATTGGACCAAAGACTTTCTGTACCTGAAGTTTCCACAGCGGAGTCAGGTGTTGACGGTCGCTGTGTGGTGAGGGGATCAAGGATATGGGTTTGGATATACTGAACAGCATTTTGGGCAAGCTGGGACCGCTTTTTAACGCCGGGACCGGCGGCATGAACCTGCTTGGGCAAGGGTCGAACCTGGCACAGAACTGGTGGGCCCGGGACCTCACGAGGCAAAGGTGGGACGACCCTGTCTTACAGGCGTTACAACAGAACACCTTGAACCGCATAAACGAAGCGCCTTATGGCCCTTACGGTGATCCCTATACCCAATGGGGCGAACCGTTCGGCGACATGGCCTCGAGCGAACTCGGCTACATGATGGGTCACAGCCCCGCCGCGGCCGCCCTGGGCGTGTTGGGCCAAGGGGTAAACGCCCCACAACCCGGTATGACCAGTTTCGCGGACGCTTTCAGCGGCAACCCGCAGAACGTACCCAGCTACACCCAGAACACGATCACCATGCCGGACGTCCAGTTTACCCGGGGACCCCAGTATAGCCAGACAAGTCCAAGGCCGGGATATGCGCCGCCCGGTCCGCCTTCCGTACCGAGCACACCATCTACGCCCACCCCGCCACCGGAGAGCCTTGGAAATCGCCTTGGACAAAGGATCGAGGACGCGGGCGAAACGTGGCAGAACCGACAGACCCCCTTACGGGACTGGTGGCAAAACCGGCAATTCACACCTTTACAAGACTGGCGGAACCAGAGACAAGAGCGCAAGAGCTACGCCCTGGGTACGCCTTATGTGCCTAGGACGGGTCAGGCCACGCTCCACCGGGGCGAAGCGGTTGTGCCGAAAGCCATGAACCCCTGGGCCGCGCGCGGCGGACCCACCCAAGGGGTTCAGCCAGGTCAACCTTACCGGCAAGCCGGATCGTTGCCTGCGCCCGCACCGCCCAAGCCCTTGAAACCCCAGGCCCCTGCGGCACAGCCGCTTAAGGCGCAGGCCCCCGCACCGTTGAAGCAACCCACCAAGACATCCGCTGGCGCGCAGGGCATAATGGACCAAATGCTTGGCGCACAGCCAATATGGGACCTTATCGACCAGGCACGAGATCCTGCTGCGTTGGCCGGTGACGAAACAGCGGGACCCAGGACAGAAGCCCAGGCTAGGGCAGACGAATTGGCCCGCGCACTGGCCGGCGACGAAACAGCGGGGCAATGGGGTCAACCCACACCCCCTATGAATAGCGGGTCGATCCCTCCACCGGAGCAGCCATACGACATTAACCAAGGTCGGGTGGATCTGCTTGCACAAATCTTGCAGAACCCGGACGCTATCAGCCCGGAGATCCAGCGGCTCATGTACCAGGGCATTGCCGACAAGGCCGCCCTGGGCGAGCAGGACGCGATCCGCCAGTTGCAAGAGACCATGGGCGCCCGCGGTCTGGGCGACAGCGGCATTCAATCCGACCAGATCCGCCGCGTTCTCATGGGCACCGAACGGAACTTGGGCGAAGCGCAACGGGATATCGGGATCGCGGCCGCCGAAACGAATTGGCAGAGCCGGATGGACGCCATGAACGCCGCGTTGGGCCACCAGCTTGGTATGGGGCAAGCGACGCTGGACTGGCAACAGTTCGCAAACCAACTGGGACAACAGGACTGGCAACGACAGTACGATACCGGAGAAGCCATCGCCAACTGGGGCGGCCGTCAACAGCAGATGCAGATGCAGGTATTGGGGCTTGCGGGTCAACTTACCGAGTCGGGTATTGGGTATAGCCAGGAAATGGAACGCTGGCTGTTCGACACAATCGCAATGTCGTACTTGCCACCCGGAGCGGATTCGCAACGGGCCTGGCAGTTTTACCAAGAGCAACGCAACCCCGAAAACGAGACGGACTGGGCGGCTTTAGGCGGGGATATCGCTATGTCTGTGGCGATGTTTGCCGCCTAATAGGAGAAACGCATAATGCCAAAAGGCGCAGAAATAGCGGCACAGGTTCTTGCGGGCGCGCTGCAAGGCGTGTTGCGCGGCAAGACGATCAAGCGGCAACGGAAACGGGAAGACGCTCAAGAGAAACGCCTGGAAGACGTCCACCAGCAGACGCTTAAACAGATACAGAAAAGCATCCAGGCAGACAAAGCGCGCCTTGCGGAGATCGACCGGAAACGCAAAGTTTTTGAGACCAGGGGGGGCGTAGAGGGCGCCGCGAGCCGGGAGGACAAGGCGTTTCAGGCGGACCTGGATGCGGACGAAGCATTAGCGAAACAACGATTAGGGACGCTGAAACACTACGAGAATGTCCTTGCCGAGACCACGCGCTACCACAAAGCTCAAGAGACCGAGACTACAGCGGCCCGGACAGAGCGACAAGGGGAAGCAACACGCCAGACAAGGGTCAAAGACGACTTGGCGTTGCTCAAAGGTCTTGAGCAAAAACAGGCCGCCGTGGAGTCCCTTGGGTTTCCGAGCATAGCGGACGAGTACCAGGAGGTTATCGACTCGTTTCAACTGTCTACCGGGTTCCCAGATGACCAGCGCGCACGCGCGTTGGCTCTGCGGGACATGAAAGTAAACGTGTTGCCCGGGGCGCCCAAGTACAGCCCGCAAGTCATGGCCGGGCAAGCGGCCCGCGTCGAGCAGCGAACCGAACAAGAAAAGACCGAAGCCGCAGAAAAACGCAAAACGGGCCTCAACGAGGCAAGCACTGCGTTTGGCATTGCGCAGGATATGTTCCGGGAAGCAGAGGAGGGGACTAAAGGAGATACCTCAAGGACCGAGGCACAGAGGGTGCTGGGGGGCGCGTTGAGCGGGTTTTCGCAGCACGCCACAACCCCCGCGCTTCAAGGCGTCTGGAACCCTGAGGCTAAGGCTAAGGGCGCACAACCCGAGGAACAGCCGGAGACCTGGCGGCAGTTCAAGCGGGGCCTATATGAGAGATATGGACCCCGTTGGCCCAAGGCCATTCCAATGCTCGGTGGCCGAACCGCTGGGGGTGCGGGCTCCTCCTATTTGTCTGAATGGCTCAACGACATCGAAGGTCCAGGGCCGCCAGAAGAGATTTTGGAGGCACTTTATCAACAGCAAGGGGAAAAGATTGAGGGTAGGGTTAGCGAACTCGAAAAAACCGGCATGTCCCCGGAAGACGCTCGGCGTTCTGCTGAGAAAGAAGCGCTTATCCCACAAATAGCGGCCGAAGGCATGACGGACTCGATGATGTTTACCCTGGGCGGTATAGGTTTAGCTGGGAGCGTACGCAGTGGCGTGGCGGGACTGGCGGGCAAAGGGGGCATACGCGGAGGAATCGGCAAAGGTTTATCAAAGATTGTGGGCCAACCAACCCCGGGCGTTCCCACGACTGGCATCTATGGCGTAAAGTCTCCGCCTTCGTCGCCTACCCCCCTACTCACCGGCCCTCGTGGCCCGCACGAAATGTCTGGTCCTGGATACAGACCCACTACGAGTACGAGATCGCCGGCGACCACCCGGGTTTGGCCGAAGGGTCCAGCGCCCTCAACGGCTAAACCAGCCCTTCCAGCGCCTCCGCCGCGACCGTTGCTTACAGGTCCCCCGGGCGTTCCACCAACCAACGTGATGCCCAGCGGACCGCCCGTCCAAGCGCCACAAGTACCGTGGCAGAGCGGACCCAGTATACCTCTTGGTCAAGGCAGTGCGATGAAGCTGTCCCCACAAGAGTACCAACAACTATTTGGTGGTTCTGGTTTGAGCCAAATTGACCTTTTGCGGATCTTGATGGGGGGACCATGATCCGTGGGCCTCTATTCCGCATATCTGCCCGCTGAACCCAAACAGGACTCCACCTTCTGGCGTGTCCTTGAACTCCTGAACAGGCCCCATTCCGCCACGATGGGCCTGGTATCCGGCGCACTCACCAACGAAGACCCTGTGGGCCGCGCCCTGGCAGCCTTACGCGGCGAGGACCAGTACCAGGGCCGGGACGTTCTTGAAGCCCTTGGCGCAAACCCCGAGCATCTAGCCACCAAGATCGGCGGGTTCGCCGTCGACGTACTCAACCCCCTCGACCCTTTGAACTACGTCGGGGGCTTGGGCGGGCTGACCCGCGCGGGTAAAGCAGCCAAACTGACCGGTAAACTCGCGTCCGGCTGGGACGAAGCCGCCCGACTGGGACAACGGGCCATGGTATCTTTTGGTGGACGTCCCGTTGTCCGGGGGGCCCCTACGTTACGGGGTATGCAGCAGGCCGGGCAATACCTTCAAGGCACCCGGGCGGCCCGCGGACTCAACGAACTGTTTGGCGGCGCAAAAGGGTTCATGCGAGGGGATCCCCTGTTCGGTAAACCCAGCGTACGCAAGCTCATGGGGCTCGAGGAGAAGTCCCACCGGGTATCCAACGTTTACCGGCACAGGATTCAGCCGTCCCTGGAGAAGCTGGGCAACCTGAAACGGGGCCGGGCCGAGAAGCTGGCTGACATGATGTATGCCGTGGAGCGGGGCGATATCGGCCCGGAAGAACTGTTCCGGGCGTACCCGAAACAGAAAGAGGCGTTACAAGGGTTTCTCCGGGAAAGCGGCCAGTTCGCAGAACGGCATCTGGGCAAAACGGGCATGGGGGCTTATCGGTCCACAGACGCGGCGGACCCTTTGTCGTATCACCTGAGCTATATTGGGCGGCCCATGGCCGGGGCCACCGAGTCCGATGTGGCCCATTTATTAGGGCCACCCATACGATACGGTGTACGCGAAAAAGACAACGTGTTCAACTATCGGTTACGTCCCGCGGCAACCGTCCGACCAGCACCCGGCACCATCAAACCGGAAGGGCACGAATGGCTTGAGCGGATAGGCCGCAAAACCGCCGGCTGGGACACCATGAACGAGGCTGAACGCGCTGGCGTATTGAACCGGGTATGGCAGACAAAGATGGGGGCCAAACAGCATAAAGAGTTCCTGTCCAAGTATCGGTATTCCCTGGAAGAACTAGAAGACCTCACAAAAGGCACGGTTGCGTTTGAGCGGCGCGCGCCCGTCATCCTGAAAAGCATGTCTGAGGACATTGCGCAGAACGTTCAGACGGACGACTTTATCAAGATGCTGGAGAAAGAGGGTATCGCCACACCCTGGGAGTTCGGTACACACAGCTTCGATAAGGGGTTCGTAATGGTGTCGGAAGGCCGCTGGGCCGCGAATCCGCTTGCGATACCTAAAGAAATGTCCACCGCTTTCACCCGGTTCGTGGAAGCTACCAGCAACGTCGAAAAGAACGGGTTGTTCTATAACTGGTTACACCACGCGCTCATGGCATGGAAGCCCGTAGCGATCTATGGCCGTGGACCGGGCTACTGGATGCGGAACCTGGTAACGGGCACGATCCATAACAGCATGGAAGGTCTCGACCCTTGGAACCAACAGACCTACCGCATGTACACCAAAGCCATGAAAATGATCTCGGCCGGGGAGAATTCGACGGACGTTTTGACCCTTGGCGGCCGCAAGTTCCAGATAGGGGAATTGTGGGAAGCGTACTACGGCCGGAACATGCACGGCCACGGCGGGTTTGTTAAAACAGAGGCCGGCGGAGGTCCCGCAGGAGCGCTTAGCGCCCTATTCAACCGCGCGAACAAGGTCACGGACCTGACCGAACAAACGCTCCGGTTGCCCCTGATGATGAAGGTCGTCGAGGACAGCCTGGACGAAGCCGCCCGGGCAGGGATGCAGATAGGCGACGAGGTGCTCGAGCTTGCATTTGACAACGCCGCGGAACGGGTACTGCGAGCGCACTTCAACTACGGCCGGGAAGCGTTCTCACAGTTCGAGAACAAATGGATGCGCGGGATGTTCGTGCCGTTCTACTCGTGGACCCGCAACAACGTCCCTTACGAGCTACAAAAGATTGTCACAGAGCCGGGCAAATACATGCCGTATGTCCGGGCATACTACAACTCGTGGACGCAGAGCGGGGTAGCCCCCGAAGATGCCCCGCCCTGGTTACAGGCCAACCTTGCCATGCCGGTAGGTAAAACCCAGGAAGGCCGGGACGTGTTCCTGGATATGACCAGTTATCTGCCTGTGTTCGACCTTGTGGAAGTCGCTGACGCAATCCCGTTCCTTGGAGCCAGCGGTCAGGACCGGAATCCCGTGCAAGACCTCATAGCCTATGGCGCAGAACGGTTCAACCCGTTCTTGAAAGAGGTACCCGAACAACTTGCCGGCAAAGACTTCTATACAGGCCGGGAATTCTCCACGGAATATCCCCGTGAAATGTTCGGGTTGCCGATTCCGGGCGGGGCCGCCACGACCCACGTTGCGGAAAATTTCCTACCAACCCTGCGGGCACTGGACCGGCTCAATCCTGCGGGGATGTTCACCAAACTCGGTCACGCCACCGGCACGTTTACGGGTAAACGCCCACACAGGGACGAACCGGGAGAAGCCCAGCGGTGGCTCAGGTTCATCACAGGACTGAAATTCTATGCACCCGACCCGGACAAGGTGAACTGGGGCAGGGAAAAGAAGCGGCGCAAAGCCAAGTCCCTTCGTGGCCGGGCACGCAGAATGCGCAAAGAAGGCTATGTCGCCGAGGCTAACTACCTGGAAGAACTCGCAGGGAGATACGAGGTCAAATAATGGAAACCATGACTGTACTAAGTCCAATAATGCAATATGGTTTTGCGGGGTTGTCGGGCATACTGATCATGATCATTGTTTGGTTGATAAACAAGCTGCTCGGGGTGCTGAAAGACACCAACCAGATTGTTGCCAACAACACCGTCGCAATCCGGGAGGTCGTGAGTTTGACTCGTGATTCCATCAAACTGTTACGGGACGTTCACGACAAGCTGATTGCACGCCCCTGCATAGCAGAGAAGCAATAAGAGGACACCCGAAAAAAGTTCTTTCTAGGGGTAGACGTGTACAGAAATCTGTGCCAGACTAAGAGAAAGGGAGAAGAAAAATGAAGTAGGCAAGCATCAGTTTTTTGGGTCCGTGCAGCGTGGAAGGACACGCAGGATAAACCCGGCCTGGTCGGTTGCATCGAATCAGGACAGTCGGTTTCGAGTCCGGCCACGGACCCTACAGTTGAATCAGGTTTGGTGTTGTGCGAGTACCCTTGGAACGCAGCTAGTGTGAGAACGCGGAGTCCTACGAATGAGCACACTATATAGGACAGTCCAAGCAAGCGCAACACCAACTTTTCGGAGGTTCGGGCCCACGAACTGTCGGGAGGCCGGTGGATGCGCGCGCGCCATCGCCGAAGGGTGGATACGCCGGTGTGCGGCCAGCGCACTGGCCCCGGACCCCATAGCGCCCCGTGCTACGCGTAAGGCCATGATGGCGGAGGCGTACAGCCCGTAAAAGTCGGGCCACGGGGCGCCTTTAGCGCTTTGTAGCGAAACCAGGGAGAACACACAATGAGACACTTCAAAGCAATCACCGTACCCCGCGCAGACGCTTTCGACGACATCGAGGAGATGTTGACGGGGCTTGCGGAAAGCCTCCAGGGGCTGTTTGACCGGACAGACTCGGCGGTCAAAGAAGCGTGGGGGAAAGAGTAAACGAACTTTAATGAACTCAGCTTGTTCACGGGCGCCGGGAGCGGATTGCTGGCGACGGTACATCTGCTCGGCTGGCGGCCGGTAGGGTACGTGGAGATTGATGGGTACTGTCAACAAGTCATCCGACAACGGATCGACGACGGGCTCCTGCCCGACGCGCCGCCGGGTTCCCCTGTCAACCGTGGAGCGTCGCCACGCATTCGATGCTTACATGAAAGGCCAACTACGCAAGACGGATCGAAAGCACGGGCAGAGCCCACTGGAGCGCAACACACGCCATCAAGTGAGCCTCCATCATGCAGTACGACTGTGGCCGACGCCGAACACCACAGACTACAAGGGAGCCAGCACAAGGTCACCCGGCAAGGAACGACCGACATGCGACGACGATCTGCCGACGCGGGTTGGTGGGACGCTGAACCCGCCCTGGATCGAGTGGCTCATGGGGTGGCCCATCGGGTGGACCGACTTAAGGCCATTGGGAATGGGCAAGTTCCGGCAGTGGTTGCGGCGGTTTGCCGGATAATGATGGAGACCGCGCCATGAAAACTATCGGCATAGTCTCAGATCTGCATTGCGGTTCGGCTTGGGCCTTGTTGCCCAAATCGTACTGGTCTGACCGCACGCCGGAAGCGGTGCGTTGGCTCTGGCAATGCTGGCAGTGGCTTATCAAACATTGGCCCGACCTCGACCTCCTGGTCCTCAACGGGGACCTCATCGACGGGAAACAGTTCCGGTCCCGGGGCACCGGGCTGGTAACCACCAGCTTGGGCGAACAGACCGATATGGCAATTGAGTGCTTGGCGCCTTTGGCGGACAAAGCCAAGAAAGTGATCCGGCTCGAGGGCACCGCCTACCACGAATCGTTTGAGGGGCCGTTAGGGAAGCTGGATACGGCTTTCGGCATCAAGGTCCCTAAGCATCCACACCAACGGCACGTCAGGGACATACGGCTGTCCAAAGAGGCCGTGTTGAACGTAAAACACAAGCCGGAAGGCGAGGGGATGCTGTACCGAGGCACCGGGCTCGATCGCGAGCTTCTATGGGCAACCGTGATGGAGGTCATGAGCGGTATACCTCACGCAACACACATTGTCCGGTCCCATCTACACAGCAAAGCAGGCCCGTTTGAGGGGTTTGGCAAAGTCATTGTTGGCACGCCTGGCTGGTGTCTCCAAACCCCGTATGCGCTTCAAAAGAAGCGGTACCGGTGGATACCCGACGTGGGCGCGACCCTGCTCGTGAAAGACGAGTTTGCCCACTGCGGATACCGCATCACGTCAAAAGTCTTTCCCGTGGAACAAGAGGAGGCCGAGATCTATGCCACCCTCTAAAGAGCCGAAGCTATCACAAGACGGATACCAGGAATGGTTGGACCGCGTTGTTCTCCAGGCAGAAGATTCCCGGTCACGGGTCTTGCGAGCGGTCACCCATGCCAGTCAAGAGGCTTATGCCACATCAACACAGGACCGCTTGCTGGTAGCCAGCGACATAGCCAGCGAGGTAGGCTTGCGCCTTAGCACGACGCGGGACATTCTGAGGGGGCTCGAGGCGGAAGGCTTGGTCTGCCGGGTAGTTGATCGGAATAACATCCGCTGGGCCGCCACAAAAATCGGGGTTGAGGTCGTTGCGGCGCACATCATTCGCGCAGCTACGGGGCCAAAACGAAAATCCGGTAAGGCTGAAACCGATGGGCAAGAAGTACGACCCGACAAGTCCGCGTGAGATTCGTCGGCTCAAGAAGCTGTTTGCCATACCAGAGGCATGGGCTGTTGCGGTAGCTATTCACGAAGACGAAGACGCGGACTGTGCCGGCCAGAGCGTTACGATCCCGCCCTATCAGCGCGCACTGATAGACTTGTGGCCCGAGGTTATAGAGCGGGTATCCGCAGACTTCCCAGACGAAACCCTCAAAAGCGTTCTGTATCACGAGTTCGGCGAGATGGTCGCGTCGATGTACAGCATGTACCTCCCGGACAAGATAAGACGGTCCCCTGAAGTCATGGCTATGCGGGACGGAATCGCCGAGCATATCAGGCGGATTGTGGAGGGACTGGAACTATGACCCGTTGGCACAGCACGGCCAAGGAAGCCGCAGACACGATAGCGAGCCGCCTAGACGCTTATGGCCCCCCCGAGAAGTGCCTTGAACACGCTGCCAAAATCGCATCCGCCATACTTCAGAAAGAGATCAGCCTGCAAGATCTGTGTTGGATCATGAAAGCGGTAAAAGCGGCCCGGGAGCGGAACAGCCACGGGCGCGACAACCTTGTAGACGATATTGCCTACACGCTTATCATCGAGGCCGAAACGCCGCAAGCAAACAGGGATAAACGGTCACCGTTTGCGGACCACAACCCCCCTCTAGGCGCGGATAAGAACCAGGGGGACCCAGGGGACTACCCGCTATGACTATTCCCCGCGAGAGTGAGATGTCGGCGCCCGTTTCCGCTTGGCTGACCGAGCGGGGCTACGAGGTCTACAGCGAAGTGCCCTCGTATGGGTATCTCATTGATCTCGTTGGCATAAAGGAAGCCGAAGCCGTCGAAGTGGTTGCGGTCGAGATGAAACTGTCCTTGACTTGGAAGGTACTTAAGCAATCATTGCTCAACCAGTTATTCGCGGATCATCTCTATTGTGCCGTTGCATCACAGCCCCGCACGGGCTCGTTGGAGAAGTGCGAGAGCCAGGGGATAGGGGTGTTGCGGGTAAGCGATGAAGTCGCTGAGTTGATCGCGCCTCGCCTGAATACCCATATCTTTGAAGCGCACAGAAAACTTGTTTTGGCCTGTCTCGCCGAAATGGAGCCTGGCGGGACCGGCGGGTTGCCGAACCAAAAGGGCGTCGGACCAGCACAAGAAGTCGAACGGCGTATCGCCACGTACCGTGCTACGCACCCGCAGGCGAGGTGGAAAGAGGTCTACGCCAACGTGCCGAACCATTACACAAGCACGGAGAGCATGTGCAGTGCCATGCGGATGGTCCGCGAACGCCGGGCATGGGCGGAGCGGCGGAAACAGGAAGCGGGAATATACGAGCGGCTGAAAGCCCGTATGCACAATGCTGAACTGGCTTAAGAAACAGATAAAAGGCACGCGCTGGGACTTGCTCCTGTTCCTGTTGGCCCTGAGCCTTTTGCCTGCCTGGACGTTGCGCGGAGAATTGAGCGACCGGCAAGGCTACGTCGAGAGCGATGCGCTGTTTAGTGACGAGATCTTCAACGTTGTTTGGTGTGCAAGATATTTCCCCAACGCCTTAGTGGATGCGGTCTGGCGAGAGTGCTCAGGAAGGCAACAGGAACAAATCGAGGCCCGGGCAACCAAACACAGAGCAGTCGTGGAGGCGTATTTCCCGTGGACATTACCCGAACACCTGCGGAACTGAAAACCATCGGTATCCGTCACCTTCCCATGCTGGTTCTCACAGACAACCTTTATTCCTGGGTTGCGCGTCGGGTACGGCACCATACCCACGGGGAGTATTCCCACGCAATGTGGATGCACCGGCCGGGGTTTGTGGCGTCCCAGGGGCTTCTCTACAAAGAACTACCCATAGACCGGTACCTCGAAGGCAAACACAGGGTAAAGCTCTGGTGCAATCCGGCATGGAAGGCAGAGGCGCGTGTCAGGCTGTTCTGGGCAATTGAAGGCCGACTGGCCGCACCGTTCCGGAACCGACTGTATGATGGGTTGGGTATCTTGGGCCAGCGGATCAAACGGCCTTGGCTCAACTTCCCCCGCCTACGATATTGTTCTGAGTCCGCAGCCGAGATCCTGCAGGAAGCGGAAGACTACCCGAAGAACCACCCCTCACCGGCCGACATAAACCGCTGGTGCAAGACGCAGCCACAGATGCAAGTGTTTGGGGTTTACGATCCCGACTGCAATTCCGGTAACGACACCCGGATCACTTCGACGTTCTTCACGTCTGATCGCTTCTGCCAGCGGTTTGCTTGACGCTGAATTGACCGCTGGGAGCGGTCAAAATATGCGCCTTCCATATCGCACGCCCTTGCGGGATCCTGCTCTATCGGTAGACAAAAATCAGCCCAGAACGGTTTGCCTCTCTTTGGCGTTATCTTGATCCCGTAAAATCTCATCACGGCTCGATTACCTCCTCCTTCTGTGCCCTTGTCCTACGCCTATTGCCGCCAAAGCGTCATCGAGACCGTCAACCACGGTCACTTGGCCACCCCACAGCGCGTGCCACAGCACTTGGTCCTGCGTCAACTTTCGGCGACTGGGGGGTTTGGTCCCGTCTTTGACCTCGAACAGGTAGTTCGCGCCCCGGAGCCCCACCAAGAGATCTGGGCAACCTTCGCCAACAGCCGCAAGACTCTGCACTGACGCGCCGATCCGGCGTAGCGCCTCGACGATCTCCCGTTGGTTCTTGTCTATTTTAGCCGCGCGCCGCATCGTCATTCCTCCTCTTCCTCTATTGCCTCTAGTATTTCTGCGTCTGGCAACGGGGGCAACGGGCCGAGCCATAGCGAATTCGGATTTCTCACCGCGAGCCCCCGCCTGAGATTATCAAGGACAACAAGCAAGCGAGTCGGAACTTCAAATAATGATCTAGCGGTCTTTACCACCCACCAGCCCTCCGCGGTTGGCGTGTCCTGCCATTTCAAAGGTTTCATTTCTGTTCCTCCGCCACCAGCGCCGCAAACTGACGCTTGAATTCCTGCCAGTGCTCTTTACAGAAACCGAATGTGCTCACGGAGTTCGGTCGGGTGTAGATAAACAACTCAAGGACACTGTGGTCGTTGAGCATCTCGCCGGTTTTGGAATATATGCAGAAGTTACAACCATACACTACGTCGTTGCGTTCCACTCGGACTAACTCTCGCATGTCTCACCCTCCTTCGTCGCCTCCAGCGCCTTCGCGCCCGTAACGATTTTCCTCCATCCTCGCGGCAACGGCACGGGGAAGCAGAATTCCTCGCCGGGGTCCACTAGATTGGCTTCGCAGATCTCGGCAGCTTCCTCGAGCGTAAGAAACCCGCCGAACACCCCCCGCCTGTCGCTGTTTCGGGTATTGATGTAGACAATAACCCAATTGGCGCCTTTCCTGGCGGCCACGCACTTTGGACAAACCTTGGCCTTAGTCGCCTCGCCAATTCGGCAGATCGTTTTGTTGGTTGAGCTCATTTTCCCGTCCCTGTTTCGACACCACGAGGGTCTGTACTTTTTTCAGAATGAGGCCGCCTGGCACTTTGCCGACAGGGCCATCCCGCTGTTTGGCAATACGCGCCTGGAGGACAATCTCGCGCCGGTTCCCGGCCTGGGCGGCCACAGCCTGGTCGGCCCTAGTAACCCACAAGAGAATCACTATATCCGCATCCTGTTCTTGGTTTCCGGTATCTTTCAACGAAGACAGCGGCGGGCCGTAATCGTCCGAGAACTGTTCGCGCCCGATCTGCGACGCCATGAGAATCGGCACATCAACCGTTTTTCGGAAACGGTCTATACGCTTCAGGACCTTGTTGTACTCTTGCCTCTCGTCGGTCCGTTTGTTTGCGCACGTCAACCTCTGAAAATAGTCCAACACGAACAACTTGGTCTGTGGCACTCGATGAAGATGGGCGCGTACCGCGTACAAGATCTCGTCTATATCGCTGGTGTTGTCCTTGAAGTAGAACTGTCGCTTCTCCAACGCCGCCATGTATCCCTTCATGAGCTCGCCCCGTGAGACACGCCCGCGCGGTATACACTCATCAAACTCGGCGACCGGACAAACGATAGCGTTCAGCCGCCTCATCAAATGCGCCGTCTTGCTTTCAGCTGACGCGATAAACACAGGTCCGTAATGGTTCGCGACGTGGTCGGCGACGCTTAGCAAAAATGACGTCTTGCCCGTCGAGGGGCGGCCCGCCACGATAATCAGTTCGTCCCGAATGCCGTAGTGCAGGAACGCATCGAGTTCCGCTATACCGAGTTTCATACCAAGTGGCGCGTCGCCGTTCGACATGGTGGACAACCATTCCCGATGCCCGGGCATCAGGTCTGTGGGCGTTGTCACCGCGCCCTTCGTTTGGCTACTCAACACTTCCTGAAGCCGGGACGCAGATTCAAACGCGTATGCGCCGGCATCACGAGCGGTATACGCGCCCGCAGCAATTTGGCTCGCCGCGGCGATAATGTCCCGTAACAAGGCCTTTTGCCGTACCAAGTCGGCGTACAGGGGCGCGTTCGCCGACGTTTGCACGGCGTCCGAAAGACCGCCCAGGTAAGCGGCGCCACCAAGGTCTTCTAGTTGGTCCTGTCCGCGCAACTGGTCACACAGCAAAACAATATCGCCCGGCTTACTTTCCGAAATATCCAGCATGGCTTTGAAAATGTGTTGATGCCCTTCCGCGTGAAAGTCGTCGGGTTTGAGTGTTTCCGCAACCGCGAATATGGCGTCTGCGTTCAGCAAACACGCGCCCAACACGGCCCGTTCGGCTTCTATATCGTGTGGCGGTTGTTTAGTCATCTGTAGGTGCGGTGAGCGAGCTTTGGGGTTGTAGGCGGTTTATCGCTTCGACAAGGACCGAGTTGGGCAGTCGCTCGATAGCCCCACCCCAGTCTTCCGGGGCTAGCTCTGCGATGAGCTCATCGAAGAGCACGGTGTCCGTAGAGCCGCGCGCCTGCCAAGCGGCTTCCAGTTGCTCCAAGAGGCCCTTGTTGTTTAGCGGTTTGGACAGCTTATTCGGGGCAAAGTGGTCCTTCATAGCCTGAATGAACGCCCGAAGTTCGTCCAAAGACATATCGGCAGCCCTTTTGCCGCCAAAGGATTCTTCGCGCCACTCCTGGAACGCAGCCTCGGTCAACCCGTGCTTGCTCCGGAGGTCTGTGATCTTGGCGTAGAGAGCGGAGCGAGCGGGGGTGTGAGCGAGTAGATTAGCAGGGACAGTTTCTTGTGCCGGCGCGCCCGTGTCTTGGGCGGTGACGTGGTCGATGTTGTCCCGTTCCGGATCGTCGCCGGTCTCGAGGGCAAAAGTCTTGAGCAGGACGTATTTCATCGCATAGGACACGGCTTTACCGGGCCCCTTATCCTGTTTGTCGATGCCAAACCCGAGACCTGTCACGCCAACCCGGTCGGCGGGATCGTCTACGTTAACGAACGATACGGAGAGCAGCACTTCTGTCCGGTTACCGTCCGTTTTGTAGCTGATTACGTCAACCTCCAAAACAACCCCGTGCGCAACGAGCGCGGGTCTGATTTTGGCGATAACCGCGTCGTGGCTCGTGTAGGTGTAAGACCCCCTGTCCATTTGCAGCCTGCCGTCTTTCTGGACGTATTCGACATCCCGCATGATGGCCTGAATTCGTTGGTGGATATTTGGTGTTTCACCCATTGTTCGAGTCTCCTTTTACCGACGCTTCGGTAGCGGAACGTCCACGCGATACCTGGGATCGTCATAGGTATTAGTCTCGCATCCCGGTATAGACCGCCTCTCTTTCTCGTACTTTACTTGATGGTTTTCGTTCTGCCAGAATCCCCAACACTTAACGCAATAGCGGCAACCGAGGATATTGGACCGACCCACTAGCTCGCGATCTGGGAACCAGCGACTACAACCGCCACACCAATCTCCCTGGCTATGTGTCTTGCCCATGTCCCATTCCTCCTTGTGTCAGAAGGGGGCGGCCGCATGCTCTATCCGATGACACTTACGACAAAGAACAACCACCTTCGCCAGTTCTCTCAAAAACGCAACCTCGGTAACCTGTCCAATGCGCCTACCAAAAGAGAAGGCTTTCCGTTCTGGCTCTACATGATGGAGGACTAAATCCTCTGTTGCATCGCATTCTGAACAGTGTCTCCCTTTGATATGAAACACCATGCCCCAACGGCATCTTGCCCTCTTCGCATACCACAAGTCTTGATAGGCCCGTTGTGTTTTGGGGTCTGCGTATGGCATTACTTACGCACCAAGACCTGGTTCAGGCGGTCGGCCTGGATGCGCAGAGAATCAACAAAGCAAAGGCATTTACGCCAAGACTCGCGCGCCATGTGTGTCCTGTGTCCGTAGATCTTGCGGCCTTCACGGGGCAGCTTGTGTTTCCGTTCATTAAAAGCCATCTGCTTGCCCCTTGAAGCGGTTATCGGCGTGGACGTGCCCGTCCCCGTAGTCGTCTTTCACCCAGTCAAAGTAGAGTCGGCACACGCGGCCGACAATTTGCGTATCCAGCCGTTGGGAAGTACGCGCAATGACGGCCGTAAAGTCCACTGCGATTCCGCCAAACTCCGCCAAGTGCCTCGATTTGCGGGACACGGCACCGCCCTCACCTAGCCAGCCGAGACGCACCGCTAATCGCTCCAAGTCCGTTTGCGTGCGTACGGCGTCTGTAACGAGCACCCAGACGTCCTCACCGACTATGTCCGCCAGATCGGCGCGAACCAGTTCGAGAGAGGCGAGCGTTGACCTATGCACCATCGCAAGTCCGTCTCGGTTCTCAAACTCGGATAACCGGAAATTGCCCGGCTTGTCTGTGTTCGGATCGACAAGCCGAATATCGTTTCGTGATCCTTTGCGCATTCAGGAGCCTCCTTTCCCGTCTATTCGGAGCTTTTGTCGGTGCGCGTCGAGTAGCGCCTGAAGCTCAAAGCAATCGGCAGACATTTGGCCGAGCAAGGCTCGATGCTCCGCGAGCAGGGCTCTAAAGGCATACTGGTACCCATAGGCGACGACGCCAAACCTTCCCGCCTTGACGGCCAAAGGCGGGATAATATGGTCCACCCAGGAAAGGCTAGGGGGTATAGCCTGGGTTAGCATCCGACGGTATCCCCGCAGCATGCCTTCGCAGTCGCGGGCGACTTCTTGCCAAGAGATTTGTCCCATGGGTTAAGCCTTTCCTGTGGCCGCGAGCTCGGATTCCGGCACGGGCTCAAGGAGAACCAATCGCCGGCAACGGGCCTTGCCGTCTGTGTTGTATGGCACAACGACATCCCATGCGTCGCGCCACTCGATACGGCACCGCCAAATAATTCTTCCGGGGCCCGGGACGTAGCTGGAGAGACACCAAGCCAAAGTCCCGAAGTTCACGCCGCACCCACAAGGCGCCGTTCTGTCTGGATTGGGTGTTTCGGTTAAGCGTTCACCGGGCTCAATCTTCCAGGTTTCTGGGGGCAAGAAAGTCGTCCTGCCTATCGCCTTATAGACGATTACGCCTTCTGCGTCTTGGGAGAAAGCGCTCATGTAATCCCTGCCAGTGGATAGCCCTTGGGCCCCACTGAGGTTGGCCCCACGGAGGTCGGCCCCACGGAGGTCGGCCCCACTGAGGTTGGCCCCACTGAGGTTGGCCCCACGGAGGTCGGCCCCACGGAGGTCGGCCCCACCGAGGTTGGCCCCACGGAGGTCGGCCCTGTGGTTTTCAAGAATTGCCTCGAGGTTATCCCCTTGCCCTATTACCTTGCCGTCCAGCCGCTTAAGTTGCATCATTTCGGGCCGCTCCTTGTTTGTGCGTCTCGCCAGTCCACCCAGCGGAAAAACGCGGTTTCGTCAATCAACACACGCCGACCTACACGCTTCACGACCTTGAAGTCGTCCATGCCGTTGTGGGCCGCGTGGAACACGTACTTGCGCAGGGCGTCGTAGGTGGGCCAACGATGGAACTCCGGCCAGTCCGACATGGCGATCAGCCTGACCTGTACCGAGTCCGCGACCTGTGCTTTGCGCGCGGTCATTCTTGACCCTCCCAGGCGCCGCGAAGGCGTTTACCTCGTTTCAAGCCACCTGACCCCTCGCCCAGGTGCCGTTCGTGTAGCCTTGGTGAGAAAAGCAGGACACACGGGCCCCATCCCACGTCTATTTGGGTTCTTCCCGTGCCGATAAGGCCACAAATGACAGTGGCTTGATTCACAGTCTTTTACGAAATCTGTCGTACCGCCCATACAGCGGAGACATTCCAGGCGGATGGCCTTGAGGCGAGTTGGAGGCGAAGCGTTTCTTGATTTGTCACAACCTTGGCCCATGCGGTACGGCCACAGGTTGCAACCGGACGCTCCAGGGCGGTCGGGATAACCCGTGCAACGCCGAGCCTCGGCGATATTTTCACCGACGCAATGCAGGCAGCGAAGCCGTATGGCCTTACCGGGCGGGAAGAGCGAGTCGACACGGAAGTCGTACCCAGTTACGGTGTTGCGGGAGCCGGCAGACTCTATGGTTTCAGCTTGCTTGGTCATGCTGTGGCAACCTGCTTTTGCCCGGCCTCCGGGTAGAACCCTTTGACGCTACGCCGGAAAATCCGGGAGAACTTGAGCGCGCGACCAGGGCCAATCCTGATGCGCCCATTCTCAATTCGACTTAAGTCCGCCACGCTGATCCCGGTCTCTTGGTGCAGCCGGTTCAGTTTCCAGCCTTTCGCTAACCGGCACACACGCACCAACTCGTTAGGGGAAAGGGACTTAGGCTGCATCAAGCGCATATCCTCGCTTTAACTATGCCCTGAGCTTAGACTAAATAATTCGCTTTGTCAACCGAAAATTTTGTGCCGCCACCAAGCTAAACACGAAGTTTTCAGTAAGGGGTTGACATTTCTTAACTTGTGTGATATATAATTTGTGCATGGCACAAGAAAGCGGAAGGGTGCCCGGGGAGGATGTTTCTGCAGGGGCGAGCAAGCGTCGATCTCCTAAAGAGATTGAACTGCTACGCCAATGCTTCCGATCTGCGCGCACGAAGGTAGAAATAAGCCAAGATGCGGCAGGGAGGATACTGGGCTTTCACAAAGAAACTGTGGGTAATTTTGAAAGGGGCGAATATACGCCGTCACAGCGACACCTCGACAGATATGAGAGGCTATACGACATTTGGGAAGGCAATGGCGAGCCCACGCGGCCTGAGGGAAACGATCATATAGCCGACCGACCGGCACGTCTCTCCTCCCGGCTTACGGTCATTGAGGCGCAGCTAGAGCACCTAGTCGAGGATGCGGGGCGAGTTCTTTCACAAATCCAAGAAGCAATTCGGACGGCGCAACGGGAACTGAAGCCATGAGACGGGGCTTTACAATTCTACTGGTGCTAGTAGTGCTCTCGGGATGCCCGAGAGCGCGTGGCCCTGCGCCCGGGGCGATAAGTATTGTGGGGGAATGGGACTGTGTGCGGTTGGTTGACTATTGCCAAGTTGCAACGAGCGAACTTGCGGCTTGGGAGATCCAAGAAATTGAAGAAATGTTGTTGGGAAGCATTTATGTGGACACTATCGTCTTTTACGAGAATGGGCAAATGGGGTCAAACCAAGAACTCGACATAACTATAGTTGCCGCCGAATGGTTTTACGAACAGAGCGGTCCATACGTGAGTATACACTACGAGTTCTCGTTTCTAGAAGGCGAGTGCGGTCTAGCCACGGCGCAAGAAATCACCACGCTTACGCTCTTGGGCCACGATTACGCTACGGGCGAATCGTGGCGACATTCCAGATGCAACGATGCCTTTTTTGAGGTGAGCCTGCACTACCTCTGGGAAATGACCCGCAGGTCCTAGCTGATTTGGTCCACTTCTGGGTCCGCACACCCAGAACCAAGCAGGGCAGAGGACACCCCGCCAGGAACGTCAAAATAACCACAAGCCGTTACGGCACAACGGTTAACCCTTGGCGGACAACGACTTACGACCGGCCCGTTTTCGGTCTTGAAAACCGGCGCCTTCGGGCTTGGGGGTTCGAGTCCCCCGCCCTCCGCCA
>SDBT01001276.1_pt1 | contig 43832 bp, 81 predicted proteins | sample 2277101 | NCBI WGS metagenome assembly SDBT01 (sample SAMN10404973, study PRJNA504765) | marine sediment metagenome | isolation source: marine sediment core GS10_PC15, 103 cmbsf | place: Arctic Ocean: Southern Knipovich Ridge | collected 2010
AAATCCATCTGCCCTTCTGGTATATACATCCAAAACATCGCCTTCCCCTGAATTAGTGCCAAGATTTTCCAACAAAACCAATGGCGTATGGTCACTCATCTCTTTTGCCACATGCAAAGGACTCCCAGGCGTCGTCGTCCCAATCCCAACCTTATCTGTATATCCAGCAGCATTAACTACAAGGGTAGGAGAGTCTACGATTAAAGAGAAGGCCGTTAATGTCCCTGCGGTGAGCGTGATACTGGCGGTGTCAAGGGTATAGACATCACCGGCGAAGCCGGAATAATGTACTGCATAGGGGTCGTAGAGGGAAGTTATTAGCATTATTCACCTACTACATCTTGGGCAAAAGCACCCTTTAGATTCTTAGATAATCGCAACCACTCTCTTTGAAGTTGAGTATATTGTCTTGCTTCCGTTTTATTTTTTACTCTGTTCAGAATAGATTCGCTGGTAATAGGAAATTCAGGATAGGTTGCTTGCCAGTTTCTTATTCTCTTCTGTATTCTCTCGGTTATGACCTTGTTTTTGTCAGACCACTTGCTGTAACTTTGTGGAAATCCATCAGCGGCTTGGGACATTTCATTAAGTTCTACCAAGTCTAAAGCTATTTTGTCAGCAATATCGTCATATTCATTTTTGACTGCAAAAAATGCTTCTATGAATAATCTTTGCTTGCTTTCGTCAATCGGCCTGAAACCAAATGCCTTCTTCCATAAATCCTCTACTTCTAATTCATATTGCTTTCTTTGTTTGGAATCGTATGTAGAAGTATCTCTTTCCAGTGCCTTGATAAGAAATTGAAACTGCTTTATGGTGGGAGATGTTTGAGCAATCGAATTAAGTGTACGATTAACTATTCCAACTTCTTTGGCCACTTCGCCACTTGCCATATCCGTAACTAATTTTACTATTTGCTGACCGGTTGGGCCTAAGATAGTATTGCCTATTTTCTCAGGAACAGTTCCGCCAAATGGCACATCCAGCGGAGTTACAGAGCCGCTCATATCTATACCAAGAAGAGCAGGCAAACCAAAGGCAACTACATTAGCTGTGTCCTCGCCATATTCTTCTTTGATTGCATCATATATCTTCTTTGCGATGTATCCACCACCCAATAAAGCTGTTATTGGTGAAGTTAATGCTTTTAGGCCACCAATCATAACCAAGGCAATTACCCATCTGGCAGCACCTCCGTACTTGCCCTCTCTTATTAGTCGCGAGAAAAGCTCAAGATTTTTTATTTGGAATCTCTTAAACTGTAAAATTGTACCACCAATCGGTCCTCTCATTGCCCTTGGTACATCGCCACCTGTATAAGCAAACTGAGTAAACAATTGTCCCCGCAACATACCATAACGGGCAGCTCTTTTTTCTCCATAATTAACGTTTCTTGTAGCGTAGTCATATAGAGCAAGGAATGACACACCCTGATTGCGGATTTCAGATGCACCTGCTGGTAAATACCTTTCAAACTTACGTCCCCTTGCGGCAAGGGTTTCGTGAAGTTTTCCGGCAACACCAAAAACCTTGTGTTTCTTTAGTAAGTCCTGCCCTTCCTTACTGTAATATAATTTGAACCCACGATGCATCCCTTCTTCACCTCCAACCGGCCATAGGGTTTGCATCGGCTGCAAGGAATTAAGAACATAGAATCTGCCGGTTTGCAATTTAGTCCAATACTGAAAAGCCTTGATATGACTTGCCCATCGTTCAAGGGCAAAGGGCTTAACGTAATCCCCAATTACTGGCGTTCTTTCTAAGAGTTGGTCTAATGCTTTGCTTGCCACAGACCTTTTGGTTCCCCAAATAAAATCTTTAGTATCCTCCAGGAAATTTGCCCAACCAGGAAGTCCTTGTGCCTTAACTTTTTCTATCAAAGGCTCAACGTCTTTGTTCATTTGTGTTAAGTGTTTCCACCTCTGGAATTGTGTAGTTTGGGCTTCCCAGACTTTTAGGAAATTAGTAGAGAACCCAGGCTTGCCCTTTCTCTTTAATAATGCACCCCACCATTTTTGTTTCGAGGCTTTTAATCCAATTACACCCTTTAGTGCATCTGATATTTCTTCAGAGTTTATTTTGGCAGCAAAGTCAAGTTGACTTCTTAATATACCATACTGTGTCTTTGTTAACCTTAATATATCTAAGGGTATATTCATTTCTGGTGTGGCTGAAAGCGTTATTGTGTTCCAGTCTTTATGTCCTTCAGCTTTGCGGGCCATCTTCCAGTCTAAGAGTTTTTGATATGCTTCAGCCCTTGTTTCGGCCCTGCCAATAAAATGTTTTTCTAACCCAACATCTCCAACTTCTTCGTAAAATAACTGATATTGGCCAAAGAATATGTGCTGAATATGACTCCATTGCTTGCCCCAATCGTCAGGTACTTGTGTCTTAGATAAATCTCTGGCTAATTCAACTTTGGTTCTGTTGATATCCAAAGCTCGTACTTCCTTGCCGACTTTCCTGGCCTTGCCCTTTTTGGTTATTGCAATGCCTTCTTTTCGTGCCATTGCCTGTAGTTCGGTCAAAGATTTCTTCTGATTAAATGCAGTGTTTAATTCTCGCTTTTGCTTAATTACTTCTTGTCTCGCAGTTTCATCCTGCATTTTGAAGTGTTTCAGAATTGGTTTTACTTCGGCAGGAATATCTGTGGCCGCATCAATTTCGGTAGGTGAAAAGTGTTTATCCATTAACTCAAAGAATTTGGAGCCATTGTCTTTCTTGAACTCTTTGGGCAGTGTTTTGTATATAGTTGTGTCGTTACGCAAGGCTGCCTGTATGTCATTATTCATTTCCATCCCAGTTATAGCCATCGTTTCAGCAGCCTCGATTATGTCCTGGTTCTTGGTATTTCTTGCCTGATTAACCGGAGTCAAGATTGTGTTCTGCAAAATACCAATATCTTTCTTTGAGAACGGCACATCTATATTGGGATGCTCCGCGGCTATTTCATTTACTACACTGACAGGGGGCAAAGTTACAAATCCGGCATTTCTCTGCCCTGCGGTTGGTGGTTTACCGACAATAGGCTTAGTTGTTATAATAGGTACAGGTTTCCCTGTAACCACCTCTGGCGCTTTGGGGGGTACTTTGATACCTATTTCTGGTTTTAGTGGCTTAGCGGGCGAGATAGAGGGCTTCACGGCCTTTATAGGAGCTTCTACGGGCTTGACAACTTCGCCTGCAAGTAGTTTTGGCGCAAACCTGATTTTTTGACCCCGAAAGATTATGTCCTTTTCCTGGCCTTTGAAAATTGTTTCTCTGGCTTTGATGACATTCTCAAATTCAGTCCTGAATCCATCTACTTTGTCTGGATGATATTGGTGAGCAAGATGGCGGGTGGCCTTTTTGATTTCCTCTGCGGTTGCACCCTTTTTCAAACCTAATACCTTTAATGCTCTTTGTGTTTCATTTGGGGTCAGCTTAGACCACGCACCTTTAACACCTGAACGGAGAAAGCTAAATGCAGCCCCTATCGCCATATCTCTCAAAACTGCTATTGGCCCTTCATATCCAAACTCGGTTTCAGTTGGGTCAATCTTCTCGGCAGCGGCTTTTGATATTTGTTCAGCGGTGGCAGCGATACCGAACAGCTTTGCAGATTCAATGGCGTTATTAAGAACTCCCGCACTCTTCGGATTTAGCAGCCCTGTCTTAACACCTATTGTTTGGGCGGTACTAAGTCGTCCTACAAACTCTGCTATTTCACCGGTCATTGCAGCAAAACCAGATGGATTATATGCCATTGACCAATCCATAGCCTCAGTTAAATTCATTTTACGTACTTCATCATCCCAAATCTCTTTGGGCGTGATTCGTTTTATTCCAGCCCAAGCCAAATCGCCAAGCCCAAACAATCTGCCATTGACAAATTTCAGGAATGTTCTCATTGGAGTACCAACCGCTATATTAAGGGCACGGTCAAATTTTTCTATGTTATCTGCATTTGGAGGTAGTGGCGGTCTTTCCCCAACAAAGAAACCTTTCACTTTCTGCCAAGTGGTTTTAGGCGGCTGTGCTACGAAGAACATTTCCTTTGATACCGGCTCTTTTGTTTTTGGTACTTTCACAGTTGGGGAAACATCTTTGGGGTCTGGGATTTCCATAATAGTATTATAGAACATCTCTGTATTTTCAAGAGGTAATTCAAGTTCCATTGACATATCAAAAATCTCTTTCGATATTCTGTTGAGTTCATCTGGATTATTCAAGTCTGGATAAGGACTTTTTTGTGCCAAATCTATTTCCAAGTCATTCGGGTCAAAGGATGAACCCATCTTAGAATCTACAAGAATATCCGTATTGCTAAATGGCATTATTTCTTCCTGTATGTTTTGCCGGTTTCGGGGTCTATATATAACGAACCAGCGATTAACTTGTCATATTCTTCCAGTGTCTTAGGTATTTCAATGCTTGTTGAGGACCTTTCTTCGCCTTGTATTCGTAACTGAACAGACCTTTGATATATTTCCTGGCGTGTTGGTTCCTTTTCGTCTTTAAGTTTCTTATCAATCCATTCCAAGAGATTCTGATTAAGTTGTTTTATTTCTTCTTGTTCTTCTTCTGTTTCTCTGCGCCTGTCGAACCAGCCGCCAATTACTGATTGCACGGCTTGCTTGTTAGTTTCTATCATTGCCTCAATATCTGGAACCAAATGTTGAGGATAAGGATTTTCTATCTTATCAATAGCCCATTGAAAATCATTATCGGTAATTGCCTTATTTTTATATCGAACATCTAATAATCGCCTGTATGCAGCCTCTTTGAAAAGTTTTTTCTTAGACCAATCGAGGACAACGCCCGTCATAGTATCTATCCCAGAGGGTGTAGATTTCTTGGGCGGTGCTTCAACAGATGCTTTAGAGTAATCCATCCAAGCCTGTTGATTTAGGATATCAGGTTCTATGAATGCCTGTGCCCCGAATAATGCGGGGTCGCCCCTGTCAAGGCGGCTACCAGCAATTTCGTCTGGAAGTAAGTTTTTATTCATTACCTTAGACAGAAAATCTTCATTGACTTTCATATCTAATTCGTGGTTTATATCCTGGCTCTTGCTCTTGGTACGCTTCTCAAGTATATCTATACTCTGTAATTCCGCGAGAGTATCTTTAGAATCGAAAACACCAGATGTCTGTACCAATTTCCTTGCTATATTAAATTGTTCCAAATTACCTGCCGTGCCAAGAGTTTTTAGTTTCGAGAGTTGGCCTTGTACTTGGGCCACCCTTGCAGCAGTACGCCACTTCAGTTCTTTTGTTTTATCTATGGGGTCGATAATTTGTCTGCGGTTCAGGAACCTTTCAAATTCCAAAAGCTTAACAGGGTCTCCTGACCGCGAAAGAGCAGAAATCTGGGAAATAGCCTCGGCATCCCAGTTATCGTCCACTCTCGATTCTCTTGCGGCGTTAATTCCTGATTGCCATCGTGGAGTTTTCTTGTTTAGCCATAAATCATAAGCTGTTTTGCCACGCCTATTCTTTGGAGCAAATTCTTTTATTCTTTCTAACGATTGGCTATATTCTTTCTGATATGTCTCAGGGTCAAGATTATCGCCGATGCGAATTTTCATCCTATTGATTTCTTCTTCGGCCAGTCTCTGAGATTCACTTAATTGGGTGTTGGCTTGCTTGAGGTCATATTTAATACCTAATTCAATACCCCCCAATATAGCCTGCCCCACCGCTCCGCCGATACCACCCGTCCCGCTAACGTCTATATCACCACGCACGGAAGTTGCGGGAGTAAAGCCTAATCTTTGCCTTGCTCGTTCTATTGGAAATGCTTCCATTAAAAGTTCCTCGAATATTGCCATGCACTACCACCGCCGCTGGTTGGCGATGGCGTTCCACCAAAACCAGGTAGGAATGGCACACCCAATGTTGCCACTTGCATACCAAAGCCGATATTTGCTTGTCTTGCCAAGTTCTTACTTCTTAGCCTTGCCGCTTCACCCTGTAATCTGGCAAGCGTTGCCTGAGACTCAGCCCTGCCCGCCCTTACCTCACCTTCGTATCCTATCAGGAGATTTTCAAGTTCAAGTTCTCTGGCTTCTTCTGCGGTAATGTCAAATGCTACAGGGCTTCCAGTGCCTCCCGCTGCGCCCAACTGGGCACGTGTTCTACTCTTGGCTCTCTCTGCCGCCTCAGCTTGCCTCTGCTGCTCAAAGGTAGCTGCAATTCGTTCAGCTTCGGCTTGTTGTTCTGCAACCGCCGCATTGTAGTTGGCAATGTTCTGGGCAGACCTGCCTTCGGCCCTTATCCCTTTTGCCCCGGATAATGTTTCAAAAAACCCGCTCATAATTACTCCATTATCTTAGAATAAAGCCAAGCATCGCCCTTGTCTGGACAACACTTTTTCATCAAACCTTCACGTTCAAATCCCAAAAATTCTATCATTTTAATTGCCTGCGGAAAGTCAGTTCTAACAATAGCCTCCGCCCGCCATAAATTATTCTTTTCAATCAAATAATTCATATTCGTTGATATGATATTAAGTGCGTTGCGACTTCCACATTTCCTGAAATTTTTCGCACACATTAACCAAAACAAACCAACACCCTTCCATCTTATTTGTACTCCAAAAATTCCCAAAATCTCGCTTTCTAAAAGTGCCGTAAAACAATTCTCATCAGGTATCTCCATATGTGGATAATCTTTGACCGCACCCTCAAATGGGTTTTGCCTTACAAAGGCCATATCTTCTTGTGTAGCAGGTCTAAATTGCATCATCGTCCCGTTTTATCCATTCTCGCTACTATCGCCCGTACTGTTAGCGGGGTCGGGTCAGTAAGGCCACTGGTCTTCTGGCTCGTAATTACCATGCTATCTTCTATACTGAATCCACCGTCTTGATGAACCGTTACATCGCCAGCAAACAAGTCGGTAACTTCAGTATTATTTACAAGTTCGGCAGAAGAGAGGTCTACGTCAAATAAATTGTCAATGCTATCGCCGTATGCTACGTTCTTTGAATTTAAGAGACTTAATACCAACTCCGGTATATTCTTAATCGAACCGTGGGTCGTACCGCCAGCGTCCTCAACATCAAGTCTCATAGGTTTGACCTGTGGTGTAAAAGGCAATCCAGCGTGAACCTTTGATGCAGCAGTAGCTAAAGTTATCGCGCCACCTGTTACTGTTTGCGGAGCAACCGCTTCGCCGTCTGCAAGAATAACCACAGTCTCATTTTCTAAATGGTCTAATCCTGTAATAGTTGTAGCGGAGACACCATCATAGATAACTCCACAATCAGAGAGATGGGCATCGTCGTCATCTGTAAGCGTCCTGACTGTCATTCTTTCAATGCACGTTACTTCTACACTATTAAGAGTTCTATCAGTTGAGAACCAGACTTCATCCTCTCCTGTACTTGGTATAACCGAACCTGAATTAACTGTTCCGGTAGTCGGATGAGAAGCGTAAGCTAATACATCCTGGTCTCTCTGGTAAGTAAATGAATGCGCAGTTCCATCGGCCATACCAAACCAGATTATAGATTCAGGGTTCTTCTGGTGGGCAATCCACGTTACAGTCGATGAATTGGAAAAATGCTCTGCCAATACTGTTAGTTCAGGAGTTTGGTATTTGTCATTTGGGTCAAGGGCAAATTCCATCAGTTTTTTCTGAACAAAATCCACGAAGATTACCACATTATTGATTTTGATTCCTTGAATATCGGCAGAGCCGAAACCGGCCTGTTCCTCTATAGTAAAGTTGGTTGGGGTCATTACTGTTGCAACTTTATTACTCTGAAGGGTGAATGGTGCTCCGGTAGTTCCGAACACTATAACCTTATCAACAGTATCGACCCACATAATCTCCTCTGCCGTCTCTAACGTAACAGTAAACGCATTAGCGTCGTTAATACCTGCGTCGAAGTTCTCAAAATCCCCAATCGCACTTAACCAACCAAATCTTTGTCCAGCATAGACCGCATGACCATTAAAGAATGTAATACTCTTAGGATAACCCTGAACACCGCTCCATGCGCCCTCTGCCCATCTCTTAGTCGCAGCATCTCCGGTATCACTATCAAGTGGAGTTAAAAGCGTAACCGCCGCCACGGTTGTGCTCGTGATAGAATCTATCCTTGCTATACCGACCTTTGTGCTTGCATTAGCGGTAAGGTCAGCACTGAAATCTGCCGACATTCCTGCTTCGGTTACTATTTTATATTGGACGTTATCCTTGTTCTCAATAGCGGTTAGCTGGATATTTCTTGCACCTACAGTGCTGGCCACAAAAGTCCTGAAAGTCTCATCTCCAAGACCGTCCTCGTTTCTTATTATTCTTACTGTTCCAGCCCACCTTCCAGTTGTATTAAATCCCCAACTACCCTTGACATCTAAAAAACCACTATCAGAAGCGCCGGTTGTCGATACACTACTGTCAGTAAGAGACCTTGAATGGGTCAGTTCAACCAGCGACCCGACATGACCGGACAGAAAATGCGCAGATGATGACGTCAAAGTCCCAACTGAACCCTTGGTCAACAACCCTGCGTAAGTCATCGTTACATCATCGCCTTTTAGAATATCATTCCTTGTCAGGAAAGGACCTGTCGTAAACGGGATAACATCAAGTGAAAATGTAATAACAGATGTTCTTGTCAGCTTTCGGGGTTTATAATCTACATGGATAATCCACATCGTATCGCCGACCGTCTCAAACTGAAGTTGAGGTAAGTCTGCTTCTAAGTAAGGAGTTTCTATCGGCGCACCATCGCCATTGAGAAGTTCACCGTCAAAGAAAAAACTGGCGTAAAACTCGCCCATCTCTATCTGATAAGCGATAGTTGAAGAGTACACAAAAGGCACCATTCTTGTTGCCATCTTATCTCCTATGCATCGTTTAGGAAGCCAAACACACTTACATCAGCAGTTGCATTATCGGCAGCGGTTACATCTATCACAAACGCTTCACCTGCTGTATAAGTTACCTGTTCCCTTGCTGGTGTTGCACTTGGTACGGGCATTAACCAAACCGATGCGCCTACTGTAGTTATGTTAGTCAATGTCTGCGTCGGGAGGAAGTCCGTCTTCGCTCCCGACTGGCCGAATGTAGCCGTAAAAGTTGTTATCGTAGCCGAAATCTTCGATATACAGATTGCAAAGGGTGTAAATTCCTTACCCGTTGGCACTGTAAACAAAGTCGTAGAAGCTACAGAGTTCATATTGAACCCTAAATTCTGCGATACAAGTGCAATTCCTTTTTCTTTTAAGTCTGCCATTTTTAACTCCTTACTGTATCATTTTCCCAAAAAACTATATTATTTTCGTGGCATATTATCCTTGAAATAAATGCCGTCGTACTTCCAGTTACTACTACCTCGTTTTCCCAGCATATCGCGTCGTTTTCCCAGCAAATAATCTTCGACAAAATTGAATCGAAGTCTGTCGTTACTACACTATTCTCCCAGCATATCACTATATTATCGTTAGCAACCAGTCCGCCAACTATCGCATCAAAGACCGCACTACTGGTTATAAACTCCGTACCAGGCCTTTTCTCCACCCCGCCGAATATAAGCGGAATCATATTTTCTAACTTCCGACATCCACTGACATACTTCTCTATATCAGACCTTGCATCTATCTTCGCCGTGAACTCGCCGCTATTTAGATTTATTATTCCTATATTTGGCATTTATATCCATATACAATCTGAGGCTATGTTATTCCATCTGTGTCGGGGATAATCCCTCCCCTCTCTTATCTGCCAAACATCATCGAAATCCCAATTTGTAAATGTCGCTTCTCGGTACATATCTACCGTGCTGCCATCTCCAGAAGAAGTTCCAGCAGTTATATCTGCCACGTCCGTTGGTACACTGACTGGTGTGTCTGTTACTTCGCCCAAGTGGCCTAAGTCCGAATGGTCTGGCTCTATTGTTATATCCCAGAAACAGTCAGAAAAAGCATAAGCAGGGTCGTCATCCTGAAATCCCAGAAAACCACCAACAGCAAAGTATTCCTTTCCTGTTATCACTACGGCGGAATAACAATTCGTAATTGAAATCGCACCCAAACTTTTACCAGCAAAACCACCAACTAAATTAAGGCCAAAAGTCGGTGTACCAAGCATTGTAATCGAACCTTCGGCATAACAATCCAGATAAGTACCATTGGCCCTACCTACGAATCCGCCAATTTCACTGGAGGCGCTTCCGCTTGAAGATGTTATCACAACATTAGCAGAACACTTTATACAAGATGTATCGTTTCCACTTGCACCAAACATACCACCTATTTCTCCACCGCCTACTCCACTGGTTATTGTGATAGTTCCCTGAGTATGGCAATTTGTAACAACAAAAGCCGACCCATCACCTGACAAAAGACCACAAAAATTGACATCAGTCGGGCCGGTTATATTCATATTTGTTATAAATATATTATCAAGCTGAGCGTTAGTTGTTGTTTTTGCAAACAAGCCAAAATTGCTTTCAACAGATGTATTGTCGAAGTGATTTGCTTCATCATAAGTTATATTGTCTATTGTGTAATACCTGCCATCAAAAGTACCACTGAAAGAATTGACTATATCTCTATTAGCGACGGGTCTACCTATCGGCCAAAATACAATACCAGTAAAATCAAGTTCTGCCCTGAGTTCATAATCACCATCCATTGGATAGCCACCATCATTGCCTATAAGGGCAAGTTCGGCTTCTGTGCTTATACCTATCTTAGTCTCATCAATCGCAGGTGGTTCAAAGTAACAACCTGCACCGTTGCCAACCGTAATCAACTCTGTGCCAGGTCTCTTCGTGGCATTGCCATAAATATCGGGAATCATATTCTGTAACGTCCTGCACCCGCCTGTATATTTAGGTATGTCCTTACGAGCGTCGGCTTCGGGAGTAACTTCGCCAGAATTAAACTTAACCACTGCTATATTGCTCATTGACAAACCCCCCGAACTGTGGTATAATACAATGAGCCGCAGAAAATGGGCTTAAAACGTAACTTTTTTACAAGGAAATGATTATGCCAAAACGAAAAAATCTTATCATTTGTATATGTCAATGCTGTGGCAACGAGTTTAGTGTCTTTCGTTGTAGAAAAAACGCTAAATATTGTTCTCGTAAATGTGTTGCTAAAGCCAGAAAAGGAAAAGGTAGTTCCCCAAAAACAGAATTCAAGAAAGGACATAATAAATCTCTTAAAGGCAAACAACACCCAAATTGGAGAGGTGGTATTTCGCAAAAAAAAGGCTATATCTATGTAAAGGCCATGTTGCATCCTTTTGCGTCTAAAAGAAATAGTCTTGTTGCTGAGCATCGTCTTGTTATGGAAAAAACTCTTGGGCGTTATCTTCAACCCCATGAAAAAGTACATCACCTTAATGGCATTAGAAAAGACAATCGACCTGAAAATCTTATGATTTATCTTGAAGGTAAAAATTGGCATCCCAAAACTTGTCCTAAATGCAGTTATCATTTTTTGGTAAAATAGTACCATCATGTCAACTACGAACCCAAAAACTGGTTTCGTGTCATTCCGCTTTGTATTAAATGTCATTGGCTTATTCATAGCGTTATAAGTTAATAATTTGTAATGGTGGACTTGTTACACTCTCATTGTAGTTATTAACAACCGAAGATTGAGTTATATTTATCGTCCCTATATCCGTCTCGGAGGTTCCATCCCAGAATATCTCACCTTGAGCAATAGCACGGTCATTATCAGCATTTATTGAACCGGCGACTTGGTGCATTATCTGTACTCTGTACGATTGCAGAGTCGAATCAGTTATCGCTGAAGGAAAGTCAACGGAGTAATAATCACTGTCTACCTGATTCGCCAAGACTACATCGTACTTGTCTATGTCCGTGTCTGTATAGGTATCGAACTGACTGTCGGTATTGTTCCATACCTTATCGTCCGACTTGCGCCAGATAAGAGCGTATAGAGTTTCACCCTCATCAAAAGAATGATAAATTTCATTGCTAATTTTGTAATTCTCCTTGACAAAAAGAAAACTTTCCCATATAATGCACAATACTATTCAATTTCCTTAGAAAGGACATAAAATGGAAAAACAGATTACAGAAAAACAATGTCGTACCTGTAAAGAAACTAAAACTATTTCTGAATTTTATCATCGCAAAGACTCGGAAGATGGGCTTAGGAACGAATGTAAGTCTTGTACTAAGATTAAAATGGGTGTTTATTACCAAAAAGAAGAGGTTAAGCTTCACATAAAAGAATACCAGACATCTGAAAAATATAAAACATATAGAGAAGAATACAATGCGACAGACCACAGTAAAATACTCCAGAAAATCAACCGGCAAAAGCCACATAGAAAAGAATACAATAAAAAATATCGTAACTCTGCTAATGGTAAAAGTGTTCTCAAAAAAGCACATGCCAAGTATTGCATAAATAATCCAGAAAAACGCAAAGCAAAAGCTGTAATTCAGGAAGAAATTCGCCTTGGAAGACTTAGCAAAGCAAATACATTTCCGTGTGTAAAATGTGGACAAAAAGCGACTGAGTACCATCATTGCTTTGGGTACGAACCCAAAAATTGGCTCAAAGTTATTCCATTGTGCCGTCAATGCCATATCAATTCTCATAAACTATCCAAGTAATTTCTTCTTTCCCGTGGATTTGGGTGTTAAACTGCCCGTAAGAAAAGTCTGTTCAAAGCCAGACCTGCCACGTTTTTCCTGCAACGCAAATTCCTCCGCCTCTTCCTGAACTACCGGAACAGGAGGTGGAGGTGGAACCGGAGGTGCCTGAACCTCTTTTGGTTTTGACTTACCACCTATACCCAGAAAACCGCCCATAATAACTCCTTATGTAAATCTCGCATTATTCCAATAAGAACTGCCTGTGTCATTACCTTCCTGCGCACCGACAGTCCTTGCACTTTTAGTTAATTCTTTAATCTCTAAATTCAAATCATCTCTTAACGAAGCCGTACCTGGCCCCGAACCCGCTAATGGAGCGAGTAGTTTCTTTGCAAGCCTTGCGATAAATAATTCTACGAATAACTCATCCCATTTAGTCGTATTGTCTATGGTATCGATATACACAATATCAACTTCCGTATCTGTAGTTAATATAGTATTGGTTTCAAGTACCCACGTATCGGGCGCGCGATTAGAGGTCGGATAAGTATATGTACCGTACCAATTCCAGTTGTTATTAGTTTCATCATTCTGGACTAACCGCAAAGAGTTCGCCGGAACATCGTAGTTGTACCCAAAAACATTAACCGGTTTGGTTGTACTTACCACCCAGTACGTTGCGGTAGTTGCGCCGACACCAGGTTCATCGTCTGTATCGCCTGATGTATGCGCGAGAATACATCGATAGTATATCGCATTATTTACTACCATCGCATTGAGAGCATACACAGTTAAAGTTGCCCACGCACTTACAGTTGAAACTAACGTCCACTTGACTGCTGTTAAGTCTGTAGCGAAAACACCAGAGGTATGCGCTACTGCACATTTATATAAAAGCGAACTCTGCCATACGTACTGGTCGGTAGTATAAACCGTAGCTGTCAACCACGCACTTACCAGTCTTAACCTTGTTTTTGCAAACGGCCACTCGAAACTACGCAGTAAAGAATCTCTCGTCTGGTCGAAATGGAGTAATGACTGTACGCTCTGTTGACTTGTTACATCACCGAACGTAAATGTCTTGGCTCCGACCTTGCCTAAGCTCTGATTGCTCAAATCGACCTCTTCTGTTGTCAGTGCCATTACGTCCCTTTCACTTTGACCTGAAACTCCAGTTCTGCATTATTGTCGGCATTTACCAGCCAAGCAAGACTCGTGGCCTGGGCCTGAGTCAAATGGAGAGTGTGAATAAAAATAGTATCTCCATTTGTTTTGGTCTTAAACTCGATACCATCCGCTTTCGTACAGAAAGTACATTCTTCTTCTACTTCCATGATTTTTCTCCTTACGCTGTAAAACCTTCCACATACAAGGCATACGCACCGCCAGCAGTTACAGCAAGAGCCTGACTAACTGTCAACTTAATTGGTCTCGTAAAGTCTATAGATACAGCAGTTCCGCCAGCGGCAAGAAAAGTGTACGGACCAAGCAATGCTGTAGTAGCGTCATTAAGTACCACTGTTTGAGCAACGGCACAGTTTATAACTAATTTCGTTATATACAAACTCTTGCCAGACACAGCAGCTTTGACTTCTGAGTTAGACGCTGAGTCGGTCTCTGTAGCATTAACAGCCCAAATCTCTCTTGCAGGGGGTGCTTGGGTTATAGTTAATGCGGTTACAACAATTTCTGCCATAATTTATCTCCTTAATGATGTTGATAGGATTCTGGATACGTTGCCTGGTCGAGAGTTGCTTTCGACGCCGGATTCACATTCTCCCAGTCGATAATCCCTGTCTTCGTCGCATCAAGAACCGTAGGGTCTGTGTGGGTTGACGTATTCCCTACGGCCGTTACCCCGTTTGAACCGGGCCACTGAATATCTGTGTAAGTTCCACCAGGGTCTGTTCCAGAACTTACTTCCGTCACATTAGTAGCGGCAAACAGTAATGCCATTTTGCGAATATCCTGTCTTGTGAAACTGGTCTTATTGGGATTGTTCATAAGATACCAATTGTACGCCCAGAATAAATCGTCTCTTGTTGCTGTTCCCATAATTAATCTCCTTAACTTTTTCCAAATATTTTTTCGTAATTTTCGTCATATTTCTTTTTGTTGACAGGTCGATAGGTATCGCCCTTACTGTAACTCGTAGTCCTGCTTGTTCTCTGCTGCCCGTCCCTGTCAGTATAACCGGCCTTGTGAGAGCGCCTGTTTACTTCTTCTTTAACGTTAGCTTCGCTTTCGTTCCAGGCTATTGTTTCACCATCATTGCCCTTAGCCATTTCCAAAACCTCAATTTAAACAGAAAATCTAACCAACACGAATCATGTCCACAACTCTTGCAATGACGGAATCGTTTACCGTCTTTTTCACGGGGCATATACATATATGAACCGCATTTGGGACATTGCGAAGTCGGACTCATTAGTTGACCTTGCATTATTTCTTTTCCTTTTTCTTTTCCTTTTTCTTTTTTTCAGACTTATCTTCTTCTTCGATTACTCTTATTCCTTTTACATATCTTGACATAATAATTTTCCTTTAATAAGGGATTGGGGCCGGTTTTTTCCAACCCCAATCCAATTAAACCTAAACACTAATCTGTAACATCGTCAAAGGTGCGTCGTCGGCAGATGCCGTAAGCGGAATAATAAAACCAGCATGTTGATACTGAAGCGTGGTTCCTGTAGCTCCATTATGAAGAAAAGTAGAACCATTCTCTCCAAACACTAACATACGTTCACCGGCTGCATTACCCCAACCTGCTGCACCTGGACTTATCCTACACGGTCCCCAGGTTTGGCCCCAGAAAAACATACTGGCAGCGCTTACCCATGTGGCGGGTACGCATAGAACAGATGTTCTCGATATATTCTGATTGTTCGCCAGACCATAATACGGACTGTAATATGCAGCAAAATCCGTTGAGTCAGCGGTAGTTGCAACGGTCAGTGGAGCATCTAAATAAATCTCAATCTCCGACGAAGAACCGGCAGTATTCCCAACAATTCCCCTTGTCTGTTCATAGGTAGAATAAATAATCACAAAACCACCGGCAAGGAGGTCTTCTGCTACAGTCTGAGAATCTGCTGTAATAGAAGTATCACCAACAACAGTGGAATTGCCTACTTCGTTCGTACCATCATCAGCAATAAACGGAGCAGTATTATTCATTGCTCCATTCGTGGGGTTGCAAGTATTATTGGAAAAACAATACTTGAAAACACGACCATCCCAAGTGATATACCTTGTACCAAGCACATATCTTTGAGTAGTTTCGGCAGTGTAAATCCCAAGGTTATTATCACCAGTATTGTCATGCGGGCTTGCTTGCCATCCAATAGGATTGAATGGAAAATTAAATTTGTTACTCATAATTAGTTTCCTTTCAATTAGGCGGTGTCAAGCAAAATGCCGACAACAGCGGGACCTTCTACTCTGGTTGCACCAATACTAAGCGTAGAATATACTTGAGTACTGTTTAGCAGGTCGGGACGAAGGTCGATAGCAACACTCGGCTCTTCGGCGACTGCAAGTACGATGGCGTCCTGTGCGAAAGCCGCACATTTGGTTGCGCCTGTGTCTGTATCATCGGCAGGAAGTCTGGTTGACTTGATGAAGTTGAAACCCATATAGGAGTCAATCTGGCCCTGTGCCAATGCCTTAACGGTATTGTAATCCGAACTCTTAACTTCAGTTGTATTCAACAATTGGTTGATGTTGAAGGGATTACAAAGGAAATAACGCTGTCTGGCGTCGTCGATTTCCGCATCATCAAGAAGTTGTTTGCACGTAAGTAGTTTAGCTATCGTCAGCGGAGTTTCCGTTACACCAGACCAGTCAGAACCAGCGGTACGAATTGTACCATCTGACTGAACAAGACGGCATTCACCAACGTCATAATTGTTGATTGTAGTAGCACCGGTATGACCGCCGTAAGCGGCACCGAAAAGAGCTGTGATAACTACATCGTCAATCTGACGATTTAAAGAAAACGCCTGATTCTGCGCATAAGCCGATTGCGGGTCTATGAGCATTTTCAGGCGGTCTGGTTTGTCGATTATGTCGGCGGGGACTACATAATCCACCATCGACAGCTTTCGACGCGTGTGGTCAGCGTCGGAAATCGGGGTTGCTCCGTGGCGTGCGCCACGCGGTTGAGCATCCTTTGGTCCGAGCCTTTCCACATACATTGTATCGCCTACGACCGATTCAGACCGACACGGCATTCTTAACTTCGCAGGCTTTTGCTGCGATAATATAAGAATGTTGGCCTTAAATTGGTCAACGAATGCGATAGGTATCTGCGTTGACATTTTTTAACCTTTCGAATCAAGTTAGTTTTATCTCGGAAAGATAGTCCACACCGAGTGGGTCGTTCCTATCTAACGCTGATAGGCGTGTCGATTACGACAATCTTTCGGGGCCTCGAAAGGCTAATCCATTTTTTCCTTAACTGCGGCCTTTTAGGTATTCGCAGCTTTCGGAACCATCCTTTTTCTTAATTCCATAATCTGTTCTGCAAGTTTCATTCGCTGTGGTTGAGTACCCTTAGTATACAAAGGGTTTTCCATTATAGTATCAATCTGAGCCTGTATATCAAATGGTGTTGGTATTGCTGAATAACCTGGCGGTTTGCCCTCGGCAAACTTTGCGCCAAGATTAGCGGCAAATCTTACAAAGTCAGGGTCGCTCCCAAACTTTCCTGTAAGTCTCTGCTGGAACTCAAAGTCGTTATTAGAACCTTCTGTGATTGCCATATTGCCGAGATGTTCGTTCTGAGCAAATGCAGCACCCCAGTCAGCAGAAAGTCCTTTGGTTAATTCGGCCCTTTCCTGTTCTTTAGTTATCTGCATATTCTTGTAATCAGCAAGCATATCATTTGCAAACTCAGCGACAAAAGCATCTGCGGCCTTCTTACTCACACCGGCCTTGAAGAATCGTTCCTGCCATTTAGTAACCCTGTCGGCTGGGAATATCTTCTCAACTATCTCTTTAGGAAATCCCTCCGGCGCGGCAAGGTTGTAATCAGCAACTGTTTCAGGACGACCACCGGCCTTGTGATATGCTTCCCATTCAACTTCGGTAGAAGTATCAGACGGTACGGCAATTGTATCTTTACCTACCATTCGTTTAGTATCTACGAACATCTTGGCGAGTGTCTTGGTATCTTTTACTGTCTTGAGACTGTTTTCGTCCCTGTAACCTTCGTCTAACGTACCCTGCCATCCTTCGTTCAAAGTACCATCAGCACCGAAGTAGTTCACAGGAGTAGTTTCCGGTGTAACTTCGGGAGCCACTACAGGAGTTACTTCCGGTGTTACTGCAACAGTTTCTTCTCCCATATTACACCCCTGCTTTCTTGAACTGCTTCGTATTTCTTGGGTCATTCAGATACTTAATAGCAGTAGATTTTAATACCTGAATAGTAAATGTTTCAGTTCTTGCGTCAGGATTGTTTTCTTTGAAGATAAGAACATCTTCAGGGTCCTGACAGAAATATGGCTCATGACCAATTTCTACATATAATACATTTCCGTCCTTGTCCTTTCTTATTTCGCCCTTGACTTCATTCTTTTCCGGAGGATGTCTCCTTGGCTCCTTGGTAGCGTCATACGCAATGATTTCGATAACCTCTACATGACCTCTTGCAACATTTTCTCTCTGTTCTACTTCCTGATACATTGTAGGGGCAGGAGTAATCCCTTTGGGGGCCTCTGCTAATCCTTTCGTTTCCATAATTTAATCCTTTTCTAATTTAAGTGATTTCTGTTCTTTGTTTTGTTCTATCTTTTTCTCTATTGCCACTTTGAAGTCCTCTACAAAATCGCAATCAACCATAACAACTCCACCAGTTTCCATTCTCACTCCTTTTCTAATTTAGATATATCCATATCAAGCCAATGCCTGATTTCAAGTATTACTGCACGCGCGCCTTGATTAAAGTCGCTCATTCTTGCCGACTTCTTATCAAACGTACATTCCTTTTCAAGGCAGAACTTAGATATATACACAAGAGTTCTCTGACCTCTTTCACCAACGAAAGTATTAAGGAAATCGCTGTTCCGTTGTACGCATATTTCGTATCTTGTCTGTTCAGTCATTATTTCCCAATAGTCAACATCGTTAAAGCGTTAGTTGAACTTTCTTCTTCTGGGCAAATATACTCACATTCCCTTACAAGACCAACCCGATGTCTTCGCATAGCACATTTCTTGCATTTTAAGGGTAATTCAGCAACTGTAATTTTATATTTTGTTTCCATTACTTCTTCTCCTTGAGCCATTCATTATATGATTCAAGTGCTATTTTATTCATTATATCATCAATAATTTTTTGATGTTTTCCATCTGGGTCAGTATTAAATGATGGATTGATTTCTTTGTAACATTCTTCAGCCATTATTTTTTCCCTTTCTTTGGATGCTTCGCTAATTTCTTAGCCACGCTTGGCTTCTTTGCAAATAAATACTTTCTTTGTTTTGTACTTTTGAATGGACTCATTTTGTCTCTGCCTCTTTATGCTCCTTTGCCAACAAACTTTAATTTCGGATGAATTTCTCCATGACACTTCCTACACAACGTAGTTCCATTAGAAATATCAAATCTTTCTTTCGGATAAATAGCAAAATCAAGAATATGGTGTGCCTGTAAGTTTCCACCTCGGTCATCTCCGCAACCAACACACTTGAAATCATCCCTTTTATATACAGCCAATCTCCATTCTTTATACTCTGTGGATGTTCTAATTAGTTGAGACTCTACTGTTCTATGCCATCCTTTTTTCCTGACACCTCTTTGTGTTTCGGCACTGCCTCTAACCTTAAATCCGTATCTACGTAAAGCTCGTAATATTGTCGTTCTACCTATACCATTTTCTTGTCCAATAGTAATACAACTTTTCTTTTTTTCGACATATTCAACCTGAAGCAACCGCATCCATTCATTTTCGGTCATAAGGGCATTGTGTGCTTGCAAGATTACTTTCCTAACCTTAACTCTTAACCGTACTTTTTGTTTCTCATAATTTTCAGTTAACTTAAAAACTTGAAAATGAGATTTATTGTATTTTTTTACACACGCCTTACATCGGGAGGTTAACCCGGATTTGTGTCTATAAAACTCGCTTTTGTCTTTTTCTATATTACATCCGGTACAAGTTTTCATTTAGAACTCCCTAATACCATCTCTGCGGCTGAGCCAGCCTCTGGAGCCGTAGTCGTCTGGCCATATGCCTGTCCGCCTGCCTGTAGTGCCGCCAATTCTAATTCCTGCTGTTCCTTTAACGCACGGGCTTCACGCTTTGCATTCCGCTGTTCCTTGGATGCCATATCTTCTGTATTGACGCCAAGTGTACGACCAAGACGCTGTATAGCATCATCAGAATCGACATTATCAGTTGCGCCTGGAAATACTGCTTCCATTTCACCAACAATAAACGCCCACTCCTGAAACGCTTTACTCTGCTGACTTCTAAGTTCAAGAGCGAACGGACTAACAAACTCAAGTCCGAAGTTTACACCTTCAAGCTCCGCCGGAGGCCGTTCTACTACTCCGTTCCTGATAAGAAGCAATATAGTCCTCTCGACAAGAGGCGAAATCTGCTCATACCAAATACGTGCTACCGGAGTCCCTATCTTCGGCCACGTACCACGTATTCTTTCACGTATTTCAAGTGTAGTACGTCTATCACCGGTGAGGTCTTCAATTGGATTGAAAGCGTTTTTGTAGAAAGCCCTGTCGATAATGCTGGTTTGTCTTTCAAGAGATTTTTCAGTTATATTGAAGTTTCCATTAAGACCTCCGTCTATCGCTTTACTTGAAGGTAATTCTCTTACACGATTATCTGCGCCTGGAAAAGTTCTAAACTTTCCCTCAAACGTGTCAAGGGTTTCTCTGGCAGGATTTGCCCACTTATTACCTACCTCGTTAAAGTCCCTGTTCATTCTTTGTAAAACTTTTATCTGGGGAAGCATTTCCGTGCCTATTCCACGCCCGTCCTTCTCGTCTGCCGGACGTTTCCACCTTGCGGTATGGTATGGGAATTGCCTGTACCCACCTTCATAGACTGTTAGTTTTTCCTTAACATTTACAACTTGCTCTTCCCAAGCCATATTAGTATTGATATTTCCTGACAGGTTCGGATTGACAATTTCTCTGGGTGCTATCAAGTAGATAAATTCAAACTTATCGTTTGCCTTCTTAGTATCTTTGAATGCCTCTATAACATCTTTCCCAACCTTATTTTCTCCAAATTCCTCGATAGCTTGACGTGGTGTGTAACTGACCGTTATAATAATACCATCTACCAATTTTCTGCTATTCTCGATAAGCTGGTATGTACCTATTACTGTGTTACGGTAGTTCAACCCGGTCTTTGGTGTCCAGTCGGAATAGATACTTGCCGGGCCAAAGAAGATAAGGGAACGAAGAACTTCGTCAAACTCTACTATAAAGTTTGAATTAAAAATCCGGTCGTGTGCTACTTCTGTCAGCATTGAGATATACCGCTGGATATTATCCGGTAGTTTCGTATTGTTGCCAACCTTTATTGCAAAGAACATCTGACCGGCTGGAAAGAGAATATGCTTCAGATTAGATACCATATCCTCGCCGTCAAGTAACGGTGTAAGGTCGTATATCTCTCTTGTTCTTGGTGTTCCCGGCTCGAACGTAGATGTTATATTGACGTAGGGGTAGACGTAGTTCGAGGTGTCCTGCCAGAGATTTCGGATATTGGCCTGTCTGGCCCGATCCCTGTTACGATAGTCGATAATTTCTTCTGGTGTCATTTTATATAGCTCCGGCTCTCTCGAATGATTTTTTTATGGCTGGTATAATTTTTGTTTCCATATCAAGTTTTGTTGTTTCTGGTTTAAGTATCTCTTGGACTATATAGTCTCCACGGGTAGCAACAAGTTGCGTGGTTCCACTACCTTCTACAACAACTTCACCATCGTAACAATATGGTGCCGAACCTGTATGTCCTACAACAAGCGGTTCACTAAATTCAAACAGGATTCCGTCAACTTCAAAATTTGTAAAAGTTTCCATTTCAGACCCTCTCGTATTGATTATCAACAAATTCATATTTGGGTTTATACTTATTACTAACAGTCGCTACGCGATGGCCGCTTGCAGCTAAAGTAAAATAGTTTAATGCATTTCTAAAATGCTCCTGTCGGTCTCCGGTGGGTCGGTATCTATTTACTGTAATTCCTCTATGTTTGTCCTTCTCCTCGAATCTCGCACAGTTGCAACACTGGCGTGCGAACTCCTCAATCTCCGGGCATTGGTGGGGAAGTCTTAGTTCGCCACTCATAATAAGTCTATGAGTCTGGTCGAATACGCCGGTGCGATGTGCCTTAACGATTCCTGTGTTATTATTGAAAGCAGAGTCGGTTATCTGGGTGTCGCTGTACTCACAAAGATAAGTAGCGGGGTTAGTACTATCGCCGCCGTGTATTCTCTGGTACGCTCTTGCTTCGTCTTCATAAGGACGTATATCAATGACTGTACTCTTTACATTATATCTTTTGGCAAGGTCGGAAATCCGGTTCCACCCCTCCAGTCCTTCCGGTATCGTAATAGCACGAAGTATCTCTTTTCTCTTATTATCAACTTTAACTCCGATAACTACATGCTTTTTCTTGCCAACATCAACTCCCATCGCACATGGGCCGGGATGGCTTAATACAATACCGTCGTTACCACAACATGCCAGAACATCACTTTTCCTCAACTTCTCATCTCTGGCTGAATATGGTCTGCCAAGTCTCAATCTGTAAACGTCAGCCAGATTACCAAACGGAGGATTCACATAGTCTTCAAGTATCTCGGCAGGGTCGTTAAAAGGTGTCATTAACTGGCTTGCCATATATCCGTGCATGTAATTAGATTTGTCAGGGAAGTCTCGAACCCACTCGCCAGTACCCAATCCGCCCCAGACTGGAACCTCCTTACCACACTTATCGCAACCTACGTAACCAGTACCATTCGGGCGTATTTTAACACAAGATGGAAAACTCTTCTCGGCACAAGTCCAAATACCACGTGAAGTTGTTGCTGCTTGAGTTGAGATTAAACCACTGCAACTACATTTCCTGAACCAATACCGCTGGTCAGATTGTTTAAAAATTAAATCAATCCCATAGTCCTCGTGAGAAGGATTGCCAAGATAAACCTCATGCTGATGAGGAGACATGCCCATACTGCGAATATATTTCACAATAGCTTCAGGGTCCATGAAATCAACTTCATCAAAAACACATTTATCTACCGAAAAGCCAGCAGTCTTGGAAGATGTATTCTCATCAGTGTCGCCAACCTTCTGGCTCAATCTTGCACCTCGAAGGTATAACATAGCACCACAGATATTCTTCAATGAAGTAGTATCCGTTCCACCGGATACATTCTTTACATATTTACCGATAAAAGTCTTATTATTAGCTATCAATGGTTTAAAAATAGATTTACTAAACTCATTAACCTCGTCGTTTGTGGGGAATATGTGAGCAACGCCCAATTTGTACTTACCAAATCTCATGCCGTGAATGTCTTTTATAACCTCATCGATAGTGGCCCCAAAACTCTGCCTTGCCTTCAGGTAACATAACCGCCTCGAAATAGAACTCATCGGTTCTACCTGATACTCAAAACCATGAAAAGTAAACTTGCCAGCCTGTAGTTTAATACCACAAGCTACCGCCCAACGGCCTGCGTCAACACGCATAAGTTGTTCATTTAACTTCGGATTATCTATATCAATGGCTACCATTATTCCGTTACTTCTCTCCAATTACTATCCCAAGAGTGTTCTTTGTAAATGGCCCCGCTGCATTTAAGACATCTGTATGTTACGCATTTTACAGAACCATCTAAATTAAGTACTACTGGTGCATCTTTTTCTACATAATAATTGGTTGAATGGTTGCATTTATTCATTTCTTATTCCGGTTTATTGGGTATTAGCTTTATTTCCTTTATAGCTTCCTCTATTAAACCCTTCTTGGAACGGCTATCATAACGACTGTCAATCGCACCTTTCAATAAGTGAATAGCCATTTCACTATGGGTAATCTCTTCTTCATCTGAACTCATTTCTTGGCCTCCATCACAATATCAGCGAACATAAACAATTCTCCATCAGAACATAAAACCAAAAAACCATTAACAGTATCCTTGATGTCAACAATCACCCTCCCTAACTCATATTCAACAATCTCTCTGATAATGTCCATTTCTTATTCTCCTTCAACTCCAGCTAAAATCCGCCATACCATCCAGTGGCCGCAATTACAACGCTTGCGATAAAATGTGTATCTTCCTACGACAATCTTACTCCCGCACATATGGCATCGCCATTCACACTGTTCGTCGGCCATATCTTAGGCTTCCGAAGGAGGTATACCAGTTGTATCACCTGCCCACGTCCAAGTTACTCTCAAGGGGTCATAATAATAAGGGGGCGGCCAAGGAATATGAGGTTGTGGATAATAAGGCACAGGCTCACTGCCAACCTCAACCCAGCCTTTGCCTGAACAGCCGTGGCAAGGCTTATCTTCATGTTTCTTTATCACACCCGTGCCCTCACATACGGGACTTATTACAGCTTTGCTCATTTCTTGTTCTCCCTTTCAGGCCGCCTCAGCGTGCTTCCACACAGTCTTGCAAGTGTCAGAACAGTACTTGCTCCTGCCGATAGCTTGCTTATTACAGTTTAAACAGTGCATTTTCTCTATTCCTTATGTCTTTTATTGCTAAATATACTCATATACAAAGTCAGGAAACTCGGCCGGACGTATGCCAATCTTTGCCTCACTAAGACGCATACTCTCAAGCATCTGACGCATTAAACCATTGATATAACGTAACTTATCTATCTTTTCGTCTTTGTCTATTATCTCTTTTTCAAGACTGGTCATGTCCGTTTCTCCTAAAATTCACATATAATGAGAGGGGTACTATACATTGCAGCCCACCACCCCTCTGGGGGGTTTAAGCCCCTGTAACCCGCCCCCCTGCCTCATTCTCGCCTCAACCATACATTGTACCCTTTCAAGTCCGTTCGTGCGTCCTGCGCTGTCCTCGTGCCTCTCAGGCCCTACTGAGCTTAGGACCTGCCAGCTCTGTGTCCGTGGCTGCGCGTGCGAGCTTGCGTAAGACCTCTAACTGCTTCTTGCTTAGCGGTTCAGGGGTATCGCCTGCGCCAGTGCCAGCGTCCTTGTCCATGCCGTAGAGCCTGGCTATGGCTGTGCCTGCGCTTACGGCCGCACTTGGCTGCTTACAGCCCATCGCAAGGTCGTAAGCTGCCTGCTGCATGGAGTCTATGGATTGCACCGTTCGCTCACTTTTAGCCTGACTCACCTCATCAATAGCCCCTATTGCATCAATAAGCTGAACATTGGTAAACAGTTTCAATCCTGCTCGTTCACTATAATACTTACTATACCCTCCAGCTTGTAATGCCCTACTCTTACACCTATGTTCGCAAAATGATACTGCTATCGCCTCGACCGTGCTTTGGTCTTTTATGCTTGGCATTGCTTAATCCTTTGTTTTGTTTGTTGTTTATTTAATTATATACTTTAGATACTAAATGTCAAGGTTTATTTGTGAAAAGTTTTTTTCTTGTCTAACTATCTATAGGTTCAGGCCTTATATCACTTCAACCTGATTATTTGTATGTTTATTTAATAAAGACTGGCTAAATACTTGACTTTGGACGATAATAGGTTATGCTTAATATAGACAAGTTAAATTACTCAAAGAGGTAAAATTATGACATACAAACGATATAATCTAAACCAAACAATTACTGCCGCTTATCGACAATATAAAATTACACTTAATACTCAATACGTTATCGATAGCCAGCGAAAAACCCACAATGCCTATACACCAAGACTATTATGCTGTCAGTGATTCTGTTAAATTATTCATTTATGATTTCCAAAATCATGCTTACTCTCTCGCTCATGCTTTACTTCGATAAGTTGATAATCTTTTATTGGAAAGGGGTTAGAAATGGAATGTAAGATATGTGATTCTAAAGATATTCAGTTTATCTCCAAATGGTCAGATAGTGAAAACGAGTATGGTTGCATCAACTGTAGTAGAACGATTATAACTAAGCCAGAGAATGAAGACAAGGACATAAAGATTTGAACTGTTTAATGGGCAATTACGCCCGATAAGGAAAGGATATTATATGACTGAAAAAGAGAAATTAAGTAAATTAAGAACGGCTTGTCAGGTAGTATTGGCGAGATTCCGTGTCGCAGCTACCAAGCGAACGGATGAACAAGCCTGGAAAGAGTTCCAGCAAAAAGGTAGCGTCAAGGAAATTATTACAGCTTTGAAGTTGTAAGAATCTAAACATTAAGCTCTGTACGGTTCGCCCGCACCGAAAGCGGGCATTGAAATTATATTAAATGGCCAAAGTGTGTGTTTTAGAGATAACCTTACTTGACTTGAAAGGGGTAAAATTATGAAAACTTCTACAATGGAACAACTTATTTTTGATTTAATTGAAAATCTTGACGCCGATGGTTTATTAGATTTATACAATCATGTTTTTCCTGACGAAAATCTTACTATTGGCGAAGTTGAAATCGACGAATAACCCGCTCACGGCCTGAGCTTGATAAAGAGGTGATATTATGAAGCTATTACTGCTCTTATGGCTTGTGGTGTCCGTGTGGCACTTGAAAGAGTTTTATGGGTATATGAAAGAGAGGTAATTATGGCTAAAAAAAAGACAGGAGAAATTCTATTTGTGCAGATTTTTGAAGCAAAGGCCAACAAACTGTTCACCGAAGAACAAAGAAAGAGCATTAGATTTTTGAGATACAATAGGTCTATTGCTTGCGCTGAGTGTGGCAAAAAAAAGAAAACCCTGTGGACTATGTTATGTCAATTTCAGGCAACTACTTTTGGTAGCTTTTCAATAATTGAGAGTACAAAGGCCCATTTACCATTGGCCCCAGTTTGCCAAGACCATCCTTTGGCCCCGGTTTTTGATACCTAACGAAAGTGAGGTTTAATTATGCCATATCAAACGCACTGGCTGGCTGTGCTGGCCTATATAGCAATGATGTAGTGGCCAATGATGGCTGAGAAAGTAGAGGAAATTATGACAATCAACGAAGCATTGGTGTTATTAGAAAAAGCTCCAAGTGATGATAAAAAATCAGCCGTCAATCCTTCATTAACCCGCGACCAAGTAGTAACTATTGTTTTGCGAGGCATCACTGATAACATCGAACCCGATAATTACGATTCGCCTTTATCTGATTTGATGGAAAAGCGAGTTTATCAAGTGGTTAGGGACCAACGCAGGCCAAGATATTAACTAAATAAACCCCTTTTTCCTTGGGTTTGACCGCCCAGGCCTTTTGTCGATATTAAGTTGAAAAAGAACATTTATATCTATGCTGTTTTTTTGTTTATCAGTAAATCTGGCTGGCCTAAATAGGAAATGGCCGAAGCTAAAATATCTATATCATCCTTAAAATTACCAATACCCTTGTTACATCGATTACACAATAGACCGCGTATTTTGTCGGTTTCATGGCAATGGTCAATCGATAGTGAATTAGGCTCTCCGCCATGAGAACTTGATGTTTCTGGTAATCCACATATACCACACACGCCACCCTGTAACTCATAAATGGCTTCATAATCTTTGGTAGTAAGCCCGTATTTTTTAAGGCGATGATTTCGTTGATAATTCTTTGTCATTTCTGGATTCTCCCTTGTCCAGTTTCCTAATTTATATCTCTTTGCTGGGTCTTTATAATACTTGTCGGTAGCGGCCTTTGTCCTCAGAGGATGGTTCTTACGATATTCCGATGCGCGCTTACGGGCACAATCTGCACAACGATAATTATGTCCCTCTTTTTTGCCCTTATCTCGGTAAAACATTGACAAAGGCTTTTTTGTTTTACATATAATACATTGTCTTAATATATTATCAATCAATCCCTTTCAGGATATTGCTTTTCGCTGGTAAAGCCCATCAAACCTTACCAGCTTCATCTACAATCCAGTGAGAATTTGTAGTGTAATCCTTTTTATAAACGGCCCTCCATAGGTAGTAAGCTAATACCTTAAATACCCGTGAGTAGCCTTTAAGTATATCTATGCAGCTCTTAGGTGAATACTCACTTCTGAGCACTTACCTATAAGCTGCATGGTCGGGCCGAAACCGTTTAATATACAGGCGCGTTGCTTTTGGCAATAATTGCCTGTGGCACGTTTGATTACACTACCACGCTCACTGGTCATATCTCTTGGTTTTATCATATTATAAGCAAAAATGGCACGTAAAGCCTTTAAACTTTATTATGTTTGGGGTATGTCTTGTATTTTTTTGTGCTTTTCGCGCCATATAATATAGTATAGGTGAGGAATCCAGGAAGGTCAATAAAAAAATGTGAAAATTCTTTATTTGTGATTACTAAAGCAGGATTAGGGATTTTTCTATATACAATGCTGCCTTTCGTAATAAATTAGCATTGTCGTTAAATTGGCCTATGCCTATATTGCACTTGCCACATAACAACCCACGAAATTGTCCATTTGTGTGGCAATGGTCAAGGGCTAATCTCCTATTTTTATTTGGGTTCAATTTTCCACAGATAGCACACACTCCCTTTTGTAGTTTTAATACTTCACCATACTGTTCGCTCGTTACTCCATGCCTTCTCTTAATGTAGAAAGCAAATTGACTAAATCGCCTCTTTTGGCTCCTTGCATAATACTCACGGTCTATTTTATTTGCGCACAATCTACAATGATAACGCAATCCGTCAGGGTTTCTTAAGCACTTAGGGAACTGAGTTACGGGCTTGGTTGTACCACATCTTGCACATTTTTTACTTTTAGTTTGCTTCACAATAACACCTCTCATAGTGTTTCTCAGAAATATTTGGGCGGCAGGAATGGCTGAGATGTCCATCCTTTTCGGGCTGCATACCCTATCCACCCATAATTATAAGTTGCTCTTGTTCGTTTGTCAAGTGTTTTCTGGAGGAAAAATCGGCATCCAATGTGTAGTTGCCTCGCTAATAAAATAACTTCTATCAGCTTCCATCTGATATTCATAGAATCCAGATGGTGTCCAGTAGCAATCGTTTTCTTTGTCATAGTCGCTTTCATAAAATGACTCCGGGCAATCATCATCAAGCCAATCCTCAGCCAAAACAGAACGCTCGCCAATATACATAGCAACAGTGGCCTGTCTCCTTACTTGACCCTTGCTATTCTTACCAGCTATCAAAACAAAAATTCGCTTCTGTTCTGGGGGTTCCTCACTCACAGGTCGCCAGCGGTGTTTGGCTAACTCGGCTTGGAGGTGCTCAATCTTGTCTATATCTTGCTGAATCCGTTTGGTGTTTTCCTCAAGTATTTTCGCTGTTATCACGCAATGCTCATCATAGTCCTTTTTTGTTATTTGCCATTCTTCTGCCTGGGCCTGGAGTCGCTCAAACTCTTTTTTGTGTTCTTGTGTAGCTAAATGGTATAACTTTGGGTCAATCCTATATATTTTTTCGTCTTTTGCCTTGCTCATTATTCCTCTACTTTCTTAAAACTGACTAATAATAGTTGCTGCCAAACCCAGTAGGGCTACTAAAATAATCCCTAAAACCAACAGAGTATTTTGCCCGCTAAGTTCTTCTCCGTTCCAAACAAACCTAAAAGACTTCATTATCCACCTTCTTTCTTATCCATAATCATCAAACCTTTTATTCTTAATCCATCGCACTGCGTCGGGTACATACTGCCCTGACGGCCTGTGAGCAACCTTAATAGCTCGCTGGCACTCATCGGGGCTTAGTTTTTGCCATTCCTGAAAAGCCTCATATTTGCCCACTTTAATATATTTATCAGATTCACAATTCCAGCGGCCCTTGAATTTACCCCAAAAAGTCTCGAATGATGAGGTGTAACTGTGTCGCTTTTTGGTTTTCTTTACCAGTTTTGCTTCAAGTTTAGCGTTGGCTATCTCAAGTTCGGCGATTCGGGATATGAGGGGGTCTGTGTCCATACTTAAAGTATAAACCAGATTCCTATAAAGTCAAGAATTATTTTGTGCAGACAGAAAAATAAAGAAACTTAAAGATTTTATCTTCTTGCCCCATAGGGACTTACGGCAATCCAGATATTTTCTTGCCAGACTTAATTTGCATTTTATTTATTTCGTGCTATACTATAATAGTAAGGCAATTAAACTTAAATAAGGAGATAAGGAAATGTTTGAGCCTGTTTACATTACAAGAGATACTTGCTGTATGAAAGAGTACGCACAAATAATTCCTGCCCATATTGGGATTGTAAAACTTAAGGGGTGTGTGCGTTTTGAACCTGCGATAAAAAATGCTGCTCATTTTTATGGTGGGTTTGTGAATCGCAACAAAGCAGGTGCTACATTTATGAAGCTTTTTGCTTGTCGCAGAAAATACGGCTCTATCCCCGCCAAAGGCGAAGCCTGGCTTGTTGAGGAAGGTCGTAAATATATCAACTGGACGCAAGTTGACCAGGACTTGCACCTGCTCGATGAAAAAGGCAAGATAGTAAAAGAATAAGCTCTTTAATAAGTTTATGGTGCGGCGGCGTGTGTGAAACGCAGGCTCAAGTTACCTAACATTGGTAATGTACAAGCCAATGGCAGAGATTTGGGTAGCAGCAGGTTAGAATCCTGCCCGCATCATCTTTTACATAGGAATATGGGATAGTGGCGAAGTGGGCTAACGCACCTGCAAAAGCTGGTTAATGCTTTATACGGGGTAAAATCGCTGGTTCGAATCCAGCCTGTCCCGTTTTTAGAAAGTGAATATGTGCTGGGCGGCGTGTGTGAAACGATAATAGCAAAGTTGAAGGCGGTAGAAGTCCGCTAAAGCAGGTAGCGGATAGCCAGAGTTATCAAGTAATATGTGCTATGCCAATCCTGCCCCAGCACATATACTTTAACAGGAGCAAAGATATGAAACATTTAGGACGAGCAATTGGAACAATCGGCTTGGTAATAGGAGTTGTTGGAATAGCCTATTTTACCAAAGAGGGTTGTGTCCCCGCCACTGGCTTGATTATTGGAATGATTTGTATTTGGGCAAGTGCTTGAGGAGCAAAGATAATGGAGCATACAGACATTAAATTAGAAGCACGGGAATATATGGCCCCTGTTGGTCGATGGCGACTCGCTGATAATAACGGAGATACTATTGCCGAAATACCTCAGCATATAAAAGGTGCCAAGGCTAAGGCCGAACGCCTCGTCCTCTGTTGGAACGAGCACGATAAGCTAAAAGCCAAAGTAGGCAGCCACGACAAGCTGCTGGATGCGTGCAAGGAAGCCTTACATTTAATCACTAATCATTCTGAGGGAAACCATAGGGCGTTTATTGAGTGCGAAAACAACTTAAAACTGGTAATAGCCGAGAACAAAAAATGACCAAAATCGAAATCATATAAAAAAGGAAAATCTAATGGTAATGATGAATGTCTCAAAAACCAAACAAGGACGGGGCCGACCTAAAGGCTCAGGCCCTTATAAATGGAATGCGAAGTTGACTGTCAGGCTCCGCCGGGTAGATGTGGAGCTATTGCACGAAGCTCACGAATTAGAGCAGCAAAATCGAGGATTTAATTCGTCGTTCAACTTATGGTTGGTTGCTAACTGGAGAGATAAATATCGCAGCGTTTTACAAGGAGATGAAAAATGAAAAAGCTAAATCTGGATGAAACGTGGAGCTTGTGCCTGAGTATGTGGCGCTGGATAGCGAAGGAAAAAAGGACGAATAAATGCCGTAGCACACAATGGCTAAAATCTATGTGGATAGAAAACCACGGCCTTTCCGATACAGAGATATTAAATAATTGTTTTTTCTGTGAATATAAACACTACCGCGATATGGCGTGTAATAATTGCCCAGGAGCAAAAATAGACAAGGATTTTAGATGTAATGTCTTTGATTATAGTTGGAATGGCCGTTCCATCAAATTCTACAACAAGTTAGTCCAGCTTAACAAGATTAGATTAGCGAAAAGGAAATGAAAGAGATTATCCTCAAAATAGAAGACAAGATATTCACCGAATTAGAGCAGGGAATAATTGTAAAAGGGATAACAGGAAATCTGTTTGGCACACACGACGAGTTTATAGTCTTGCTTGTTAAAGCGATAAAAGAAGGCAAAAAAGAAGTAATAATATATAAGAAGAAAAAAAAGAAAAAGGCCAAAAGGAGATAACAATGTTTAGAACTGAATACAACGAAACAAGAGAGGGTGCTCAATGCCGTGATGATAACGAGCGGTGGAGTAAGAACTCGAACGTACCAGTTGACGAGTACAATCAGCCGGAGTTAACCGATGCCGTCTTTGACCGAGTACCCGATTGCCTTGGTCTGAGGCCGAGGAAGGAGCAGAAGTGAGAGATTATCGTTACAGGGCATTTGATAAAGATAAGAACCATATGGTTTACGAGTTTGACGGCAAGCCCATTCTTGACGGAACAAGAGAATATCGCCTCGTTTGGGCTGAAGGCAGATTGCAGCTATCACACTTTGAGGGATACTTGTATGACCCAAAGCATTATGTACTTATGCAATCAACCGACCTCAAGGACAAGAACGGCGTTGAGATATACGAAGGGGATATACTTAAAATGAATTACATGGGCGTTAAAGCGGCAGTTGTAAAATGGTTGGCTGGACATTTTGTGGCTTGTGGTATTTTGGGGGCAGGGGATTACGATGGTTCAGATTGTGAAGTCATCGGCAACATTCACGAAATAGATTTGACAAAGCACGACAACCTTGATATAATAGAATCCTATGGCATACAAAATGACAAAAGCACACAAACTGGCAATAAGCAAGGCTCGACAGGGACATCCCGTAAGCGAAGAAACCAAACGGAAAATAGGGACAGCGAATCGGAAAAGGATAAGGCGTAACTGTGCATATTGCAAATCTATTATTTTCGTTCAACCGAGCAAGGCAAGGCGATATAAAAGACAGTTTTGCAATGACAAGTGCTATAAAGCCTTTGTCAAAACCCTGCCTTTTTGGGAGCAAAACGCATATAAGGGCGTTCGGCAACAAGGGGAAAACAAACAAATTTATTACCGCAGGAATTGTCAGAACAATCCTGAAACTATCAGTCATCTCAAAGCAAGAAGATATGCAAGAGAAAAAGGGGCTTCTGGAAGCCATACTCTCGAAGAATGGCAAAATCTCAAAAAGAAACACAGCTTTCATTGTGTTGGTTGTGGAAAGTATAAGAAGCTTACCAAAGACCATATCAAACCACTTTCGCTTGGTGGGACAGATAATATATCAAATATCCAACCGCTTTGTCGTAATTGCAACAGTCAAAAGTGGAAGAAGTTTTAACATCCACGAACACCCTCATTTATTGGAGCAGAAAAGTGGATAGACCACCATTTGAGCAGATGAGCAAGGTAGAACAAGCCCGAAACAAGGCGTGCCTGAACGAGTATTTGGGCAGGCAGTTAGCTGAGGCTGAGACAAATCGTAAGCGGATGAATGCTAAACAGATAATAGAATTTAAGGAGAATGAGTATGAACTATGTACAAGTTAGAGAAATTGCTGGCAGGAAAGACGAGAAAGGGTTTCAGACAAAACTAACTATGTTCGGTACGCCAACAGCCCCTATCATGGACGCGGAGTTCTCGAAAAAAGGCACAAAATTCCAGCAACTAACTATCACCGACGACAATGGCGAGCAGCAGAAGGTCAAAGTCTATCCAGGCAACGGCCCCGAATTGGACGGCAGCCATATCAATCAAAGATTATCATTTGACATCGGCCCGAATCCTTGGAACAACCAGATGTACTATAATGGATTTTGGAATAATCAAGTCCAAGTGGACCAGCAGCCTTCCCAACAGCCCCCTTACAGTACCTCGGCCCCCCCACAGAATGCCCAGCAAGCCTCCTCAGGGGCCGCAGGAAACGTCAAAGAGGATAAGCCCGTGGATTGGGACGCAAAAGACCTGCGGCAAGCCAGAATGAACGGCCTGAACAATGCTACGTGTCTTATGGTGATGTTGGCAGAAATGAATAGGGTAAATAATACGAGTCCTGATGATATTAAGAAAGTAGCTGCTGAATACGTAGATTATATCTACAATGGAATTAAAAAGGGTAGTTCACCCAGCAATTACGACGAAGCGAACAGGGAAATGGACGAAGCGCAATTATCGCCGCCTCTCGACCAGGACGTACCTTACTGACAGGAGATACTATGGATTTAATAAAAGTAAGAGATTGCATAGAAGGTCTAATTAAAGACATCGGCGATACTCGCCGAGAAATTGAAGCCAAGGGCGAGACCAAGGCGAGAGCGATTAGTGATTACGACCGCTCAATGGCTATTACCTTGGCTGTACTCAGGGATAGCGAAAGCTACGTTCTTGGCGACAAAAGATATAAAGCCCCACCTGTTACGATTATGGAGAAGATTGCAAAGGGTATTTGTTCAGAGGAAGCATATAAGCGAGAAGTGGCCGAAAGTGGGTACAAAGCCTGCATAAGTAACCTTAACGCACTTCTCGCCCAAATAAACGCCTTCCAGAGCATTTACAGACATATGGACGAAACTGCATATAAAAAATAGAATAGGAGCGATAGAATGGACGGAATACAGAAAACAGTTGTATTAGGATTGAGATATTTGGCCAACAAGGTTGAAAAAGGTTTTTATGGCGAAGGCGATGATGCCTTTGGAGGTGAAGATGATTGTGAGGGTCTATTGTTTTTATCTGATATGCACAATGAAGTTATTGATAAAATGGAATAGAATAGGAGCAAGAAAATGAAAACAAAAGTAGAACCAAAATTTGGTGTAGGTGATGTACTAAAGCCAGCGATTGATAACAATGGCTTGGTGCGATTACACGTAATAGAAGTACACACGCAATCGTGTGTTGCGGGTACACAGATAAAGTATCTGTGTCGGGTTTATTCATCACAGTTTGCCGATGAGGCATCTCAATATAAAATAACACGAGACTATTTCCTATTCAATGAAATGGAGGTCGAAAAATGGACAAAGAACAAAGAGAACAAGCGCGAGTAAGGCTCGAATCTATCAAGCACGAAGCCGAGAAGATTGAAAAGATGCTGGGCGAGCCAGAAACGAAGAAACCGAGACACGGAAATGTTTTTGACCAACATATCTATGTCAAGGTTCCTTCTTGGTTGGAAGGAAGGTCTGAAAGAGACGAATATATGATTAGTCCTTCAGGTCTTTTGACTAATATAAAGCCAAATATAAACTTATTAGAGGGCTTGTGCGAATTTAATATCTTCGACGACCTCAAGCGTAATAGCGAGGACTTAACAAGAGCATCTATTGATGGTTTTGTTATGGAGGTAGTGTCGAACAGAATAGTTATTGGTGGGCAACGGTTTCTCTACAGCCAAGCTCAAGAATTTCACCAAAAGCTCGGCCAGCTAATTTCAACGGCCAAACGTGAGCAGGCTAAAAAGTAAATAATCCCTCCTCTGAAAGCTGGGGCGGCCAAGGCAAGGGCTAAGGCTGACTCAGCTAAATTGAAATAAAAATAATTATTTCCTTGACAACCTTCCAGTAAAGGAATATACTAAGATTATGGCATACAAGATAGCACAATCAATTAAACCGCCAGAGTTCAATTCTGGGCTTTTGCCCGTCTTGTATGCCTGCTCTGGTGGTCTTTTATTGGGAGATAGTATTATGGACTCCAAGCAATGTAGTCAATGCAAAGAACAGAAATATCTTACAGAGTTCTACGAAAGGACTGACCAAGCTGGATTCAGAAGTATGTGCAAAAAGTGCTTTTTGTCAAATTGTACACAGAGAAAAACAAAAAATATGCACAAAATCAATGCCAAAGTTAAGCTGCGGACTGAATTATTAGCTGGTAGAATTTCACCATCACAGCGATGTCAAAGTTGCGGAAAAGCCAAAAAGGTGGACGGGCATCACCCTGATTACAATATGCCCCTGGCAGTGTTATGGCTATGTCGTTCTTGTCATATGAAACTGCATAGAATTATAAGGTTGTGCAGTATTATTGATTGCAACAACAAGCACCGTTCTAAAGGGTTGTGTTCAACTCATTATCAAAGACAATATCGTTTGTTGCGAAAAGCAAAACAATACCTTGTTTTACAAGTGAATACAGAGTGTGATGCAGCGAGCGTTTTGCATAAGGCTTGCGTAGCCTGAAGACGCCGACCTCGCTAATGGATTGGTTTAACAGGTGCAATGATATGCCAATCCTGCCATCACGCTCTTTTACAAGTGAATATGAGCGGATAGCGACTCGCAAAGTCAATTCGAGGTTGGTAGACATGTAGACTGTTGAGCCAATCAAGCAGGTGCTAATCTGGAAAGGAAGTCTAACCCACCAGTGATGAATCCTGCCTATTCGCTCTTTTAATCTGAGAAAGGGGACTGGCGGCGGCGTGAGCTGGAAGTAAATATAGCACTATTGGCTAAGCGTTCTGCCGCTCGCCGGTCGAATTTGAGAAAGTTAATAGCTGACGCAGCGGGGCTGAGATGCATAACGGCTGCGGCTCGCCTCGCTGTATTTTTGAAAGGAAAACAGAAATGGAAAATTGTGCTATTAAAGATTGTACCGAATGTTCTATTGAAACAATAGAGCAAGAAATCAAGAAGTGTGAATTTGAATGTACTGGTGGTCTACTCGAAAATCATCGCGGCTATGTCGCTTTATTGACACGAGCCAAACAACTCCGGTCAACGATACAAAACGCTCTTGTAACACTGGCAGTTATCAACATGCCGGTAGTAGGTGATGCTTCAAGGGTCGCATCAGATACCATATTGTTAAAGGTTATGGCTGATTCCTTTAAGGAAGCTCTTGCTGAAACTAATAACGGCACTGCCGGAAAGGGATGGGGATACAAGTGATGTATAATGGTAAATATAGAGTCCGAGTACAAACAAGTGGAGTGCGTAAGCATGTCGGCGTATTTAAGTATCTTATAGACGCAATAGAGGCAAGGAGAAAATATGCTCAAAAAGCACACGGAGAATTTTTTAGAGAAAGTTGAAGCAATATGCAAGAAAAACTACTTAATTGCCCTTTTTGCGGTGGAGAATTAGGACTACAAGGTTCAAATTATTATTCGACAAAGTGGTTTGTCTCTTGCTTGAAATGTTATTTGAAAATCACAATATATTGCAAAACCAGAGCATCTGTAATCAGAGCTATAAACAGGAGGCCAAAATGAAGAAATACAGAGGAAAACCAATAGATGGCGGTGATTGGGTTTATGGTTTGCCGGTTTATGATTTTGCACTTGGTGCTAAGGAATGGCACAAATATCTTGCTATACAAATAAATAGTGGAAAACATATTAAAGTCCACCCTAAAAGCATCGGGATGGAGACGGGCAGAAAAGACAAGAAGAGTACAAAAATATATGAAGGTGATAGGATAACTTTCATTCCTAAAGATTGCTCCACCAAAATCCCACAAAAGGCTGTTGTTACATATTGTGAGCAAAGGGCTTGTTTTATAGCCAGCAGTGAAGCGTGGCTCATTCCCCTCTATAAATGCAGAAACATTGAAGTCATCGGCAACACAACCGATGCCCATTCTCGACCGCTGCGAGTTGCAGGTGAGATTGAATGAGCTTGAGCCTGAGAATCCACTTGTGCTTGACTGTGTAATCGGCCCGAATACTATAGGCAAATGGGACAGGGTTTGTGGTAATCAGTGGGGAATAAAGATGCACAATAAGTTCATGAGGTAAATGATATGGATAAATTCATAGAATGTTTTAGAAAGACCATAAATATATACGACCCACAAGCTAATAGTTCAATGACAAGAAACAACACTTCAATTAAGGTTTTAGCCGACTGGAGTCGTAAGGCTTGTGATAAACTTGAACAACTCCACGCCGAGCTTGAGGAATGGCGTAACAATGAAGGCTCTGTTTGTCCAGAAGACGTTGGGTTTGTCGAATTTATCAGAGTACTCCAAACCGAGAACGAAGAACTACGTACAGAATTAAGTGAATGGCAGTGTGGCATTATGGGCGACAAAGAAATAATGAAACGTATCGAGCAACTCCAAGCCGAACTCCAAACCAAGAACACGGCGTTAGAGAAAATAGCAAGTGGTTATTTTAGTGGCCATGATAGAGCATGTTTACGTAATGTGGCAGAGCAAGCTCGGAAAGAGAAAGGTGAATGATATGGATTTACAAAGATGGGTAAAAGATGTGTTAGGTCGGTTTCCAACTACTACGAACCAAGCAAAATCTGATGAATGGTACGGTGTGGAAAACGGCGTAGATGTATTAGAGATAGCGATGGCTGTTAAGCAACTCCAAGCCGACCACAAAAAACAACTTGACAATGCCCGCGACGTTTTGTATGGGCTAATAACAGTTGAGCAGCTTCAAGCCGAGAACAAGAAATTAAAAGGTACTTGTATGTGTATGGATTGTGGCAAAATAATAAAAACAGTTGAACAAAGCAAACACAGTAAAGAATGCAAGATAAAGAGTAAACCCTGAAAGAAGGTGAATGATGCCAGAGCGATGGACACCAGAAGAGTTAAAGAAATATAAGCAGGCAATCAAGCTCGCCCCAAAAAGTCGAGCAAGGGAAGAAGCAGGGCGTAAACGCAAATTAGATAATTTGTTTAATAAGCTTCATAGGCAAGCTCTGGAAGAGGTGGAAAAATGACAAGTAAAATAGTATGGCATAAGAAATCGTGGTCATTGGGAATATCAATTAACTGGGAATATCCAGCTTCTATTCAGGTTGGTTTTTTAGGATGGCTGTTTACGTGGAGAAAATAATGTCTAATAATTTCGGGCACGTTGAAAGATTGACAAGAGAAGTCGGCGGTAAGGTCTGTACTTTCCGGTCAAAACTGGAATATCGTTATTCTGTATTCTTACAACTTCAAAAGGAACAGAGCCTTATAATTGACTGGTGGCACGAAGACCCAGAAACATTGTTGGAATTAGAAACAAGATACTTCAAAAATAAAAAGATGTATCTACCAGATTTTGTTGTGCAATTGTTAAATAAAGAATATGAATACCACGAAACAAAAGGCTATTTTCCAGCTAAGGATAGCACAAAAATTAAGTTAGCAGCCGAACAATATGAAAACCCGATAACCCTTGTTTTCGCCAAACTGTCCAATTGTAAAAGTATGCGGACACAATATAGCAGGGCAAAAAGACTTGAGCCATTTTTGAAACGGATAATTTGGAATGCTAACCGAGATATATTCAAACCAATCAGGGGACTATTTGATGAGTAAAGAACCAGCCACCCATTTTCAGGAAGCCGCATTACTGGCAGATGAGTACGTAGAGGCCCAGCGTAGGGACTTACCGACGGCTTATCGGGTGAGGTTTAAGCATAAAATAGAGGCATTTAAGAAAGAAGGTGAAGAATGCTAACAAAAACAAAAAAAGTGTACTACTGTGAATTTTGCAAGAAAAAAGGCTTATCTGCTGGTGCCATAAAAGAACACGAAAAACATTGTACTGGAAATATTAAACGACAATGCCGAATGTGTGGCAATACACCTGATTATGAGGACGAAGTTAAGAAATATACTGAGCGAATAAAAACAGAGATTCTCCAAGAAAACGCAAACGAAAAACTTAACACTACCAAGGATGATATTCGCGATGGCATAGATACTTGCCCTGCGTGTACTCTGACTATATTACGGCAACTGAGCAAAATTTTACCGCCGTGGTTGACCTTTAATTATAAATACAAAGAAGATGTAGTTGATTGGTGGAAAGAACGAAACGCAGAGTTTAAGGAGAAATGATTATGAATTATATGAACTTAATAGCTTTAATTTTTTGTTGGCTATGTGCTTTAGGTATCTGGACAATAGGCGGATATAAAACCACCATTAGTTGGAAAAAGGAATTTGGAGAATATAATTGGAGTCTATTTGTTGTTCAGATGCTTTGTGGAGCCTTAGCTTTTGCGGGTAGTTGTCTTCATCTAATTCCTTTGCTTTTTGCCTTAAAAACCTGATTGGGAGAAATGATTATGGCAAAATACAGAAAAAAACCAGTAGTAATTGAAGCATGGAAGTTTAGGAATAACAAGAGTTGTTTTGATGCTCTACAAAGAATTGGCGTTCCTATTAAATACGATTACCAACACTGTCCAAATAACTGCTTCATAGAAACACTGGAAGGTAATATGTATATCTCCGATGATGACTGGATTATCAAAGGTGTTAAGGGTGAGTTTTATCCTTGCAAGCCAGATATTTTTGAACAAACTTACGATGCTGTTTAAGGACAAATAACTATGAACAATCGCCCCAGTCGTATATCACAAGGCGTAATCGATAAGCTGATGGAAGAAAACAAGAGGCTGAAAACCTGCGCGCACAACCCCAAACATAACCAGCCAGCTACTACTGATTTCTTTTATCGAGACGGGACAAAAAAGGATGGGTTGAGTATAAACTGCAAAAAGTGTATTAGTGAAATGCGCAATGAGCGCAATATCAAAAAGATGGCAGAAGATGGCCCCGACGTGCCCTTGACCAGTTACAAACTTGAATACCTTGACAGCCACGACAGGTTACAGAAACGGTGGTTCAAACATAAAAAAGGACGGGGTGGGGCCGAAGAAGCGTTTCGGAGAATACCTAAACATATTGAAGTCGATGGTTTTATTTTAACACGTTGCGCAGTATTGTGCAGAAAAGGAGAATGAAAAATGACAGACCCTAAAATTAGCAGAAGAATAAGTGTGTGTCTTGACCTGGAAGATAGAACGCAGGAATTAGTCCAAGACCCTGACGTGGACATAGACCTCTTAATTATTGAAAAAGGCGTTGAGTTTGGATATTCCTTCGACGAAGTCGCAAGAGCACTTGGGCATTTGAAGGATATAATAAAGGAAGATTAAAACGCAGGGGCCGCGACTAAGCACGGCAACCTGCGTCCGGAGGAAGAGAAATTTATTACTTCTTATATGTTTCATGCCCTAAGAGCATATGTCCCAGCATTGTATAGCTCAAGGCAAAGGCAAAGACTTCCGGTCCAGCAATACCCCAGGTAATACCGAGAATTGCAACCACAATACATATATCAACAAACCGGCTGCAATACTTCTCAGCCTGTTTAGAAATTGTGGGGCTACCTATTGCCAATAGATATACATCGTATATACCAACCGCACACCATATTCCTATAAGTATCCAAGCTATAATCATCATATCTTTTTCCTTACAGTTAAGAATCCCCCTTTAAGGAACACGCTCCAGACAAACCAACCGATACTTCCGACCAGACACAACAAGGCAATTAACGTACCATATTTAGCCACTGCCAGCGAAACGCCAATTAAAACAAGCGAGGCAATGCACCACGCTACTGCTGATTTGCTACCATTAAAGACAGAAGCCACTCCAATTGCGAGTCCTATAGCGCCAAGAATAAACAGTAACCCCGTACCCGTAGTAGTCTGCATCAGCTTTTCGCTTCCGGTTGTGGGTAATTCAGCTATAGGAGGCTTGCCTGCGTGAAACAAGCTACAACCGGATAATAGAATAATTAAACAAAAGACTATACTTATTTTCACCCACATAATCAATCTCCTTTTTTCGTTCTTACCAGTGCTAATAATTTTCTAACAAAACTTATATCTCTATCTCCGACGAGATAGCGCCTTATATACTCTCTCAGGTCTTCGTTGACAGCTTCAAGCGATTCAATTTTCTGATCGAGTTCTTCCTTTGAGTATTTTTCCCAGTCTGTCATTTTCGTAACTCACTTTCGCTCTGTTCTGATTATCAAGCCTTGTTACAATTACCGCCACATCTGTTTTCAGTTGCTGAATATCTGTACGCATATTATCAACCTCGCTATTTGTGGTTTTTACCACGTACAAGATTAGTGCAAGAAAAGCACTGATTACAATCATCAATACTTTACTTACTACATTGTTGTTTTTTGTCATTGAATCCCTTTCGTTGTTTTGCTCTAATTAAATCATTCACCTGCCGCAGGTCTGCTTGACACTTCTCTATCATAGCAAGTATATCATACGCCATTGCCTTTAGTTCTGTCAAGTTCAACTTGTCTAAGTTGACGCTTCTTGGTGCTTCCACGCTACCTGCCTTGTTTGCTTTTGCTTTTACCTTACTCATTTCAATTCTCCTATTCAATAATGTTATCAAAACTATACGCTTCTGCGTCTATGTTTATTGCTTCAAGTATCTTTACTCGTGCCATTTTATTCTCCTATTTGTCTAATTCTGTTTTAGAACCTACCATATCTTCCTCAAAATGTATACCTATCTGGGTAATGAATATATCGCCAGTATACTCAGTTCCACCAGCAGATTTTGGGATTCTTTTTACCCTGCATCGCATTTGTGCCTCGATTAAATAATTCGTAAGGGTTATGTCACCTAAATCAAGATAGAAATTAGTTAATGCCGTAGTTGAAATTGGTATTGTAAGTTCTGCCGTAAGAGGTGCTTCTACCCACACTTCATCTGTATCGGCATAGGCAAAGGTAACTGTGAATTGAGCTTTTTCTTCCTGAGCGGGAACTGCTTTTGTTGTTATGTGCATATGAGCATGGCCAGTGGTTCCCTCTTTCCACGAATGGGGTATTTCATTGGCAGAAGTATCTACTTCCTTGTTTACGCCAAAAGCATACTCGGATGTGTTAGCAGTAAAGGCTTCCCAAGAAGGTAAAAGTGAAGCCGGAGTAACTTTGGCATCTGATATTTGAAACTGCATATCGTTCCATACAGTAGCATCTCCTGCAAACAACAAGTCGCCGGTTGCAGAGAATAAGGTCTCATTACCGGCATCATCACCAAATCCAGCAGTGCCGACAACCTGTAATTTTGTATCGGGGGTATCTGTATTGATGCCGACGCTGCCATTCAAAAGATTAAATTCAGAAGCATAAAATCTCATTGGAATATTAGCAGATAGGGCATCATTAAATGCCGCAATCGCCAATTCAGAACTTTGAAGACCAATACCAAGATTTACGTTGGCTGCTCGCCTAATAATAAGCTTATAATTGTTGTCTATCGTAGTAAGTCCGATGCCAACGTTGTGATTTACTTCATCTACTACGAGAGTGGGGGTATCGACTGTAAGGCCACCACCAAGATAGTTATTACCACCCTGTGAATAAATAGACCAGTAAGTATGATTAGTGCCATAACCTGTTGGAGCATTTGCAATCCACACCCCAAAGGTTTCTACGGTTGGATTCGCAGTCCAATCACTAAGTGCGTCAACGATAAGAAATCGCCCACCCATAAAGGAATACTTACCAGTTCCACCCGCAGCATAATCTTGGTTCGTTCGGTCTCCTGCCTTAAACTCCCCACCCCAAAAGTTCCGCGTTTCTCCAGTTGGAACCGTGTAGGGAGAGCCAAAATACTGACAAGTGGCTTCAAAGCGACCACCAATAGTTTGTGCGTCATTATCTGTGCCCTTGCCAAGAGTCTGACACCACATACCAATAGCATCTGAACTGCTCCCACTATATTCAATCTTATTGTACGCAGCCCTGTTAATTGCAGTCCCGCTGAAATTGCCATAAATACCATAAGCGGCGTTAATGGCTACGTTTACCGCCAACTGACCATCGACAGTTAAATTACTATCAGTGTCGATGTCCCCACCAGCGTGAATTGTTCCTGATGTTGTTAAATTCCCGCCTGTAATTGTAAGTGTGCCGTCTGTAAGAGTTGCTGCCTCAAAAGTTCCTGTAGCTGTTATATTTTGGGCTTCGTCAATCGTTAAAGCTAAGGTATCAACATTAACAACTGCGGTATAAAACTCCATAGAAGAAATAGATGTTCCGGCTGTAGCATAGGTGCCTTTGCGTTTGAATACAATACCCCCCATTTGGCCAGAGTAATCCGCTAATGTTTTTACGTTAAATATAACACCCACTCCAGCACCCGCAGCCACCGCATTTGATAACTGCAAAGTTTCTAAAGGACCACCGCTACTTCCAGATACATGCAGTATGCTTTGTGGCGTTGCGGTTCCAATGCCAACGTTGCCGTCTCCTCTAATATATACCTTCGTCCCGTCTACATTTCTAAACTGTGCAATATACCCATCTGTAAATCCATCTGCCCTTCTGGTATATACATCCAAAACATCGCCTTCCCCTGAATTAGTGCCAAGATTTTCCAACAAAACCAATGGCGTATGGTC
>SDBT01001277.1_pt1 | contig 43828 bp, 39 predicted proteins | sample 2277101 | NCBI WGS metagenome assembly SDBT01 (sample SAMN10404973, study PRJNA504765) | marine sediment metagenome | isolation source: marine sediment core GS10_PC15, 103 cmbsf | place: Arctic Ocean: Southern Knipovich Ridge | collected 2010
GCCTCGCGGGCGACCTCAAGCGTGCGGATCGCGTACTTAGGGTTGGCGCGCCAGCCGTCGAAAAAATGTTCGGCGTCGAAGATCACCTCGCGGCCGGCTTGAGCGCAGAACTCTATCGAGTCGGCAATCATGCCGAGATTCTCCTCGTTCGAGGCGTGCAGCACCTCCCGGACGTGCATCTCCCAGCTCTTGCCGACGATGGTAATTACCGGTGCCTCACTTTTCACCAGGGCCTGCGTGCCGGTGTCTTCGGCGGCCTTTATGCCTTTGCGGCGGGTCATACCGAAGGCGGCAATGCGGGCGTGACGCAGCTCGAGCTTGCGAACCTCGGCGAAGAAGGCCTCGTCCTTGGGATTGCTCAGCGGGAAGCCTCCTTCGATATAGTCCACGCCGAGTGAATCCAAGGCCTGTGCGACCAGGAGCTTATCCTGGCCGGTCAGACTGACTCCCTGCCCCTGCGTTCCATCCCGCAGCGTGGTGTCGTAGATTTCAATTCGTTGGTCGGCGTCATTCATTGTCTTCACCGGTTTTACGGCTAGATATCCACAGAACGAAAAAGGCCCCGAAGCACGTTTCGCCTCAGGGCCGTCTCTTACAGAACTTCTGAGCTGCGCCCTAAGGGACACTGGCTACGATTACGGTAATAATGATACCGGCGCGGATGCCGATTACGCTTACCGCCCCCGCGATTGTCGAGCAAAATGCGCTCTTCTCGCCCATCCGCATCGCAGTCCTCTACGCAGCTGGCGGTCGTGACCCATCTAGATTATATCGGCTCCAAAAGGGGCGTCAATAGAGGATTATCCTTACCGCCCTGGATGGCCGGATTTGATTCGGGCGGAGGTTTTCCTATAATCGGCTGGACGTAGATTGTCCACGGCCGCGGCGTCCGGGTGGTCGCGCCGTGCGCGGAGAGGCTGTATGAGCAAAACATGCCAGAAATGTGGAGCGCAGTGTTGCGGGTATTTCTGCTTCGAGATCGACGAGCCGGACACGTACGAGGAGTTCGACGACATCCGCTGGTACCTCTGCCATGACGGCGTGACTGTGCATGTCGACGAAGGGGACTGGTTTATCTCCATCGACAGTCGTTGTAAGATGCTTCGCCGTGACGGCCTGTGCAAGATCTATGACAACCGCCCGCTGATCTGCCGCAGCTACTTGCCGGAAAACTGCGATTTCTCGGACGGCGACTATGATTACGACGAACTGTTCACAACGCCCGAGGAGTTCGAGGCATACGCCCGAAAAGCCCTCGGCGAAAAGAAATACGAAACGGCCAAGGCCAAGGAGCGGGCAAAGTATCAACGGAAGCCGAGGAAAAAGAAGCTCAAGTGAGGGCCAACGGCGCAGAACAGCGAATTCGACCAACATCTTTTGACAAAAGCTCGCTTGCGACTTAACAAGGGCGGAGTTAACGTCTTCTAAGCGCTCAAAAAGAAGAAGCCATGGAATTCCAAGCGGTCAAGGGAACGCGTGATTTCTATCCTGATCTGATGCGCCGCCGGAACTGGATCTGCGACGCCTGGCGCCGCGTCTCGCTCCGCAACGGGTTTGAGGAATACGATGCGCCGATCTTCGAGTATCTGGACCTCTTCACGATCAAGAGCGGCCAGGAGATAGCCGAGCAGCTATTCAGCTTCACCGATAGGGGAGGGCGGCACCTGGCCATCCGCCCGGAGATCACCCCGTCGCTGGCCCGCATGATCAACGCGAAGATTCATTCGCTGCCGCGGCCGATCAAGTGGTTCTCCGTCCCGCGCATCTGTCGGGCCGAAAAACCACAAAAGGGACGCCTCAGAGAGTTCTTCCAGTGGAATGTCGACGTCATCCGTAGCGAGGACGTGCCGGCAGACGACGTGCTGGCCGACGCCGAGTGCATCTTTGTGCTTGTCGACTTCCTGCGCGAAGTGGGGCTGACGCCGCAAGATGTTCAAGTGCGCATCTACAACCGGGCGTTGACGGCGGCGCATTTCCGGGCAGGCGGCGTCAGCGAAGACCGAATGGAGAAGGTGCTAATGGCCCAGGACAAGCGCCTGAGGCTCACTGCCGAAGAATTCGAGGCATTTTGCAAAAAGGACGGGATCACACCGGAGGAAAAGCAAGTACTGGATGAGCTAGAAGACCTTGGCGAAAGTCAAGAACAAGGCCGTGGACCTCCAATCACAAGCATTGGTTTGAGAAATGAGGAAGTGAGAGTGGCGTTCGAGCAGTTGGGTGACCTGTTCGAACACCTGGAGCAGTTTGGCGTCGGCGATTACTGCCAAAGCGACTACCGGATCGTCCGGGGCCTTGCATATTACACCGGCATCGTCTACGAAGTGTTCGACAAGGCCCAGTCACTGCGAGCAATCGCTGGGGGAGGGCGGTACGACAACCTGCTGGAGATGCTTGGCGGGCCGAAAGTGGGGGCCACCGGCTTTGGCATGGGCGATGTTGTGCTCGGGATCTTGCTGGAAGAAAAAGGTAAGTTTCCGCCGGAGCTTTCCCGGCAAAGCATTGATTTCTTCGTCATCGACGGCGAGGATCCAACCTCACGGCAGCGGCAGAGCGTTCTGAAAGTAGTCGGGGCGCTGCGGAAGGGGGGGTTTACTGCGGAATTCAGCTATGTACGGCGCTCCGTTGGCAAGCAGCTCAAGGAAGCCAACAAACGCGGAGCGAAGAAGGCGGTCATCGTCGTTCGGGTCGATACCGTGGCCGTCAAGGACTTGGCAACAGGCCGGCAGGTGGAGATGCCGATGGAGAAGTTCCTGGCAAAGCCCGGGTAACCTGGCCGGGACCGGTAGGGGGCCCATGATGCAGCGAAACGTTCATTACGAGGCCGCGTTTGAGGATTATCTGCGGGCGAAGGGCTGGCCGTACGTGGCGGTGGATCAGGCCAAGAAGGCGATCTTCTCAGGCGCGTCGGTCAAGAGCTTCGATTTCCTCGTCTACAGCGAATCCGGGGCGAACCTGCTGGTGGACGTCAAAGGGCGGAAGTTTCCCTGCGAGAAGCCTGGACGAAAACGTGGCGCCTCGCGCGCCTGGGAAAACTGGGTCACTCGCCAGGACGTTGAGGGCCTGACCCAATGGGAAAAGGTTTTCGGCGAAGATTTTATGGCCTTGCTGGTTTTTGCTTACTGGCTGCAAGGTTCGCCACCGCGATCGCCTTTCCAGGACGTACATATGTTTCGCAGCAGGGCCTATGCGTTCGTCGGGATACGCCTGGCCGACTACGTCACCGCCGCTCGCCCACGAAGTGCCAAATGGCAGACGATCACGGTACCGTCGGCCAAGTTCGCCAAGGCAGTCTCCGACATCGCCTCTTTTCTGTGACACGGTCCAAAGAAACTCCAGCTACCTCGCTGAAGCGTTGAAAACTGCACCCGCGGCCGTATAATTCATTGCATGAGAACACGAAGCGTGCGGAAAATTGCTCAAGTCTGCTTTGCCGTCGCGGCGCTGCTGATTCCGGCTGTCGCGTTTTGCCAGGACATGCATCCGGCGCCGGCACGTAAGGCGAGCACACCCTGGATAGCGATCCTCTACACGGCAATCTGCTTGGCTGCCACGTGCGTGGTGGCGTTCAAGCACGCAAAAAGGACACACCTGGATTAGGCTTAACGCCCCCCAGAAGGCTGCGAGGCGGCAAGAACTACCTATCGCGGCCTGCCGGCGGGGTGTCTAAAGAAATGGCGTGAATCGCTCACTGGTTTCCATTGGAGCTTCAGGACTTTCGGGAGAGGACGCATGAAAAAGACACTGATCGTCATACTGGTGTGCGTGAATCTAGCCTTGCTGCTGGGGCTGGTGTTCAGCCCCACCGCGCGCAAGGCTGAGGCTCAGGTTTTCAGGGGCGGCACGGATTACCTGATGATTACCGGACACATCAACAGGGATTGGGACGCTGTCTACGTCATTGACCTGGCCAGGCGACAACTGTTGGGTTGGCGGTTCGCAAAGGGCAAGAAGCGATTGCTCCCCATACGCGGACGCCGCCTGAAAGACGACTTTCGCCGCGAGCAAGAAAAGTAACGTCGCAGCCTCGATGGGCAACGTGCACTTGTCAAGGAACGCACGCGAGGCTTCGAACCAAGCTAACGGGAGCGAAACGAATGAAAGATCCACAAAGCATTACGATCGGATTGCTGCTTGTTACGGCTGTTATCCTGGCCGCCATGCTCGTTGGCAACTACGCGACGATAAACAGCGTCGCCTACGCCGACACGCCCGTCAAGCAGGGCGATTACATCTTGGGCACTGGCGCGCTAACCGACAGCACTGACCTTGTTTACGTGCTGGACGTGGCGGCGCGGCGGCTGAACGTCTATTTTGCCAATGTCGGCACCGTCAACAAACGATTGGACATCCTCGACTCCATAGATCTCGAGAAGGCCTTCGAGCAGTAGCGCGGCGTTTTATCCGCATGTCGCTGCGCCGAAGGCTTGAGTTGCGCAGCGTCTCGGGATTAACCCGGTGAGAGAGAGAATCGCCGAAATAGGGCACCAGGCACTGGCCGGCCAGCGCCTCAGCCGCCCTGATGTCTTGTTGCTCGCTCGGGCGGCGACGTCTGAGCCGTTCGAGTTGATCCATTGGGCCCACAAGCTGCGCCGTCAAAACTTCGGTAACGAAGTGAGGGTCTGCTCGATCGTGGCCGGCAAACTCGGGGCTTGCAAGGAAGACTGCAAGTGGTGCGCGCAGTCGATTCAGTCGGCCTCCGGCGGCAAAAACGCCAAGCGCGCCACCGCAAGCGAGATTCACGCCGCGGCCAGGTCCGCTGCCGCCAACCGGGCCGGCAGCATGGGCATTGTCAATTCCGGGCGTCGGCCTGCCCGGCGCGACCTGGACGAGGTAACCGCGGCGGCCCGGCACGTGCTCACCGACGAGCAGTGCCACATCGAGCTTTGCGCCTCGCTCGGGGAGCTGACCGCCGACCAGGCCGCCCAGCTCGCAGCCGCCGGCATCAGGCGATATAACCACAACCTGGAGACCTCGCGGCGGTTCTTCCCCAACGTGGTCACCACGCACAGCTACCAGGGCCGGATCGAGACACTCAAGGCTGCTCGCCAGGCCGGGATGAAACTCTGCTGCGGCGGGCTGATGGGACTCGGCGAGACCTGCCAGGACCGCGCCGAGCTGGCCTTGGCCATCCGAGACGAGGTCGCCCCCGACGTTACACCGTTGAATTTCCTTCAACCCATGCCCGGCACGGCCTTGGAAGATGCTCAGCCGCTTGAGGCGATGGAAATCCTCGGCATCATCGCCATGTTCCGGCTTGTGCTGCCCAAGGTCGACCTGAAGGTCGCAGGCGGCCGGGAGCACAACCTCCGCGACCTCCAGAGCTGGATCTTCCACGCCGGGGCGACCAGTTGCATCATCGGCAGTTACCTGACAACCACCGGCCGGGATCCACACGATGACCTTCAAATGATCGAGGATCTCGGCCTGACCATCGTCAGAGAGTTGAGAGTTCCAGCTGAGGAAATGACATTATGACAGCGAACGTAGCCTGCGCGACTGCGGCAGCCATCCTGGCGACGTGCGTTCTGACGGCCGGCGCGGCCGAAGGGATCAGCCTGAGGGTGATAAAGCTGGACATTCCCGCCCCGAAGACAAGCGCCGGCGGGATCATCGTCGCCGACGTCGACAACGACGGCAAAATGGACTTTCTTATCACCGTTCCGGGCCACTTGGCTCTCTATCGCAACGACGGCAAGAAACTGTGGATAGCCAGGATGGAAATCGTGGTGGCCAGCAAGAGCGAGCAGCACGGCCTGCCCGGCCATCACGGCCCCGGCGCAGCGGCCGGCGACGTGGACGCAGACGGCAAATGCGAAGTTGTTTTCCTCACCCAAGACGGGGCGCTTCACGTTGTGGAAGGCTCGACCGGCCGCGAAAAAGCAAAGGTCCATCCGCCGGTGCCCGACGGGGCCACACGCTGGGAAGTTGCGATGATCGCCGACTTCCGCGGGACCGGCCGAGACGGGGACATCCTGCTCCAAGCCACCAACAGCCAAGGCTATCGGACGGGTAAATACCTCGCCGCCTACGCCATCGAGGAGCTGCTCGGCGGCAAGGGGCCGCTTTGGACCACGGACAAGTTCGTCTCCTGCGCCCATAATTCGGCCCGAATCGCCGACATCAACGGCGACGGGCGCGACGAAGTGCTCGGCGCGACGATCTTCTCCGCGGACGGCAGGCTGCTAACAAAGGCCGCGGCCTTCCAAGGCCACATCGACAGCGTCTTCGTCGCCGACGTTCGGCCGGACACACCAGGCCTGGAGGTCGTCATGCTCGAAGAGGGGTCCAACTGCGTTCAGTTGCTCGGGGCGGCAGGGCCCATATGGCGCAAAGACTTCAAGAAGCAGGAACCCCAAAACGCCGCGGTGGGGCGGTTCAAGGCCGGCTCGCAAGAGCTTTTCGTCTGGTGCAGGTCTCGCTACCCCAAGGGCCAAAAGCCGTTCGTCTTCGACAGCCACGGCGAGAAGGTCTTCGACTACGCCATGGACGACGTGGCTCCGCCCGGCTGGACGGACGCGGGCGTGGAAGTGATCCACACCATCGACTGGACCGGCAGCCCGCAGCAGCTCGCCTGCGCCAAAGAACGTCACCGCTCCGGCGACGTCTGCATCTTCGAGCCACTAACCGGACACTTCATCGCCCGCATCCGCGAAAAGGCCGACCGCCTATACGTTGCCGACGTCCTCGGCGATTGGCGCGAAGAAATCATCGTGCTCAGCGGCAAGGAACTTCACATCTATACCAACACCGCCGCCAACCCTCAGCCTGACAAGCCACGCCTCTGGACCAACCGCAACTACCGCCGCCTCAAACAGTGCCACAACTACTACTCGCCGTGAGCCTGGCCGTCCCGGCCGCCAGAAGCCTCATCCCGGGTCCAGCGTCACATAACATATATTATCGGACCTAACGGATGGGGTGTGGCCGGCCGGACCAGGGCGCGAAAAGTGTCCATTGGCAGTTTGGGCGAATGATATCGCTAAGCATCACAGGGCTGCCGTGGGCGTTTGGCGGGCTTGGCCGGGGACCGCGCGGGGGTAAGAGGCCGATGGACCGATGGGATCATTCTCGAACGCTGCGCCTGAGTTTGGCAACGTCGGCTGGCGTCAGGCGGCGCAAACTTCCGATTTTCAGGCCGCGGTCCTTAATTGGGCCGATAGCGACGCGCTTGAGGTGGCGAACGCGATGGCCCAGACGGGCCAGGACGCGGCGGATTTCGCGGTTCCGGCCCTCGGTGAGCTGGATCTCCAGCAGGGTCCTTTGGGGTCCACGATGAAGCACCTTTACCCGCCCGCCCCGCGTCCGTCTGCCGTCCAGCCAGATTCCGGCCTTGAGCTTCTCCAACTCCTCGCCGCCGAGCCGGCCGGCGACCTCCGCGACGTAGGTCTTGGCCACGCCGTAGCGTGGATGAGTGAGGTGCTGGGTAAGCTCCCCGTCGTTGGTCAGTATGATAAGGCCGGTGCTGTCGGCGTCCAACCGCCCTACGCAGTAGATTCGCTGTGTAGTCGGTGGAATGAGATCGACGGCCCTGGTTCTACCCTGCGGGTCGTGCTGCGTGCAGACCACCCCTTTGGGTTTGTTGAGCAGGAAATATATCTTTTTCGGCCGGCGTTTAGCCAGTCGCTGGCCGTCCACGCGGATTTCATCCTCGCTGGGCGTTACAAAGCACGGCAGGTCTGTCACCAGCTTGCCGTTTACCGTGATGCGCCCGTCGAGGAGCATCTGCTCGACAGCCCGGCGCGAAGCTACGCCGAGCGCGGCGAGGTGCTTTTGTATGCGGACTTGTTCGGCGGTATCGCTCATTTTGCCACCGGCAGCGTAATGATCAGGTAGACAGAATCGCGCGGCGCCGAGACGGTTGGTTCGGTGAGCCCTGCCGGCAGGAGCACCGTATCGCCCGCAGTCGCGACGGTTCGCGGCTCGATGCGCCCGCGATGTTGGACCTCCGCCACGGCCCCTGCCACTGCCCTACCGCCCAGAAACATCAGCGCCACACATCGCCCGGCCGGAAGCCGCTGCGGCGCGCCAAGGCCGCAAGCTCCAGATACGGTAAAATAGTCCGTCACCAGCAGTGTATCGTTATGCGCGCCTGGAGGCTCATCGCCAGTTAACTCGAAGCGGATACATCGCATTGAGCGTTCGACGTGGATTTCTCGCCCGCGGCCCCAGTCCGTGACGCGATAGGTCGTATCCGATGGCGTTTGCACCTCGGCGATGACCACCCCGGCGGCGATAGAGTGAACGGTACCGGCCGGCAGGTAGTGAAAGTCGCCTTCGGCGACCTCGATCCGTCGGATTGCCTTCTCGACGGTATCGGTTTCAATCGCTTTGCGAAACTCCTCCGGCTCGATGCCGGGCTTGACGCCCTTGTAGATAGCCCCGCGGCGAGACTCGACGATATACCAACATTCGCTCTTCAAGGCCGCTTCAGGGCCGATCTCCTTGACTGCCCTGGCGTCCGGGTGGACCTGGAGCGAGAGCCTGTCGTTGGCGTCCAGAAATTTCAGCAGCAGCGGGAAGCGTTGCGCCGAACCGATGCGGTGCGGCTCAGCCCCGCCGAGCAGCTCGCCGGCCCATCGCGCCGTCAGCTCGGTGAGCGTCTTGCCGGCAGCCGGGCCGTTGGCCACGATGCTGACGCCCTCTGGCAGGTCCGCCAGTTCCCAGCTCTCACCGATCTCCTCGGCGGGCGGCAGCTTCCGGCCAAACAGTCGTTCGAGATTGCGGCCGCCCCAGATCTTCTCCTTGTAGATCGGATGAAACTTCAGCGGATAGACCTCGGCCATGGCTTTGTCCTTCGCAGCAACTGGTCATTCCAGCTCGATCGTCTGATCTTCGATCGCCGGTCGCCGCACAATTTCGAATCTAAGATCGCCTATAGAGGCTTGCAGATCAACCCTTGAACCTTGCCTCCAGGAGCGCGAGTCCTTACACTCCCGCCAGGCCGTCGCCGCGACAGTAAGAAGAAAGGCAAAGACCATGTCCAGAAAACCCACGATTACGTTCAAGGATTTCCTGAAGCTCGACATCCGGGTTGCCAGCGTGATCGAAGTTGCCGATCACCCCAATGCCGACAAGCTGCTGGTGATGAAGATCGACCTCGGCGGCGAGCAGCGGCAGATCATCGCCGGTCTGAAAGGCCACTGCAGCGCTGAATCGCTGGTGGGCAAGCAAATAGTCGTAGTGACCAATCTCGAACCCCGCAAGATGCGCGGGCTGGAATCGCAGGCGATGCTGCTTGCCGCGGTCCTGGGAGAAGGCGAAAGGGAGAAGGTGGTAATTCTGACACTCGATCAAGAGGTCCCAGCCGGAACGCCGGTAGCGTAAATCAGCGAGTTGCAAGCACCTCTTTAGCCTTTGTCCCGCAGCAGGTCAACGATGAGGTCGGCGGCCTTGCCGGAGGCGGTCTCTGGTGGCGGCACACGCAACGGGCCGGCAAGGGCCAGCAGGGCCTGACGGGTCTCCAGCAGATAGCCTAGATCTTCCATAACCTCCAGGACCACCGAGGCCAGTTGCCGGCTGCTGCCGTGCCAGGGCATCAGTTCGGGGACAATCCGCTTGGCCGACAGCGACTTGGAAGAGACCTGCGTGGCCTTTCCGGCTAAAATGTTCACCAACGAGAGATGCGGCGTGCGGATCAGCCACCGCCCCACCAGACCGTACGCCAGCCGCCCCACACGGTAGAAGATTACCATCGGCACGCCGAAGTGGGCCGCCTCGAGCGTAATGGTTCCACTGACGGCCACCGCGAAATGTGCCCGCGAGAGCACCTCGTGGGTCTTTCCGGTGGCGATCTCCAAGGCGCCAGTTTGCTCACCGTTGGTGCCTTTTAGCAGCTTTCGGAGCAGGCTTGCGGCCTCCTGGCCGCCGGCAGCGACCGTGCAGGTGGCCCTCGGCCACTGCTTGCGTATGGCGGCGGCGGTCTCGGCCAGGGCGCGGGTGTGACCGCGGATTTCCGCCGGCCGGCTGCCCGCCAGCAGCACAACGCGCCAGTTGCCCTCGATCCACGCTTGGATCAGGTCGGGCATCGGGTCCGGCTGCGGCGGCAGCTGGTCGAAGAGCGGATGGCCCACGTACGTGGCATTGACGCCGCGCTGCCGGAGGTAGTCCTGCTCGAAAGGGAGGATGCATGCAACATGGTCGGCCAGGCGAAGGAGTTTCTTGACCCGCCATGGTGCCCACGCCCAGAGCTGCGGTGCGATATAGTAAACTACCTTCGCCCCGGCTTTCTTCGCCGCGGCGGCCAAGTGCCAGTTCATGGCAGGCGAATCCACCGGTACGTGGAGGTCCGGGCGTATTTTCTTGATCGCCCGCTGGAGACGCCCGACGGTTCGATAGTAGTACCCCAGGCGCAATAACGGCCCGGCCAGCATGCTTGCCCGCGGCGTGAGGTCGGCGAGAATTTCACAGCCCGCCTGCGCCATCTGCCTTCCGCCCGCCCCGACAAATCTCGCCTCCGGCAGGCGCTGACGCAGCGCGTGAATCAGCCGCGCCGCGTGCACGTCGCCACTGGCCTCAGCCGCCGAAACGAAAATTGTCGGTGAACCCTCGTTCATAAGGCGCATTGCCTCAAACAGCTCGCGCGGTGGTCTCAGAGTCGCTCACCGGCCGCTAGCCTCCGGCGGTTCGGTCAGGCCGATCGCCGAGGCGATCGCATGGGTCTCGATGTGACTGATGGAAACGGATATGTCCGCCAGGTGCTTCTGGTCGGCGATCTCGCGGCACCGCCCGCTGAGAAACACCTGCGGCTGGCCCGAAGGGAGGTTGCGAATCTCGATGTCCGTCCAGTTGGTCCCGCCGCTCCAGCCGGTCCCCAGAACCTTCAGCACAGCCTCCTTTGCGGCGAACCGCCCGGCCAGATGCTCCAGCTGACGCTTCCTTCCGCAGCAGTAAGCCAGCTCTCTCTCCGTGAAGACTCGGTGCAGGAACCGCTCACCATGGCGGTCGATAACCTCCTGAAGGCGCCTGCACGCGACCATATCCACGCCGTGGGCTGCGATACTCATGGAGAAAATCATACTGACCCCAAGGCTAGGTCGAAAGACCAAAGTCACTGGCCCTGTGCTTGGTCAATGAGCTGACGGATTTCCGGCGGCAGAAATCTCTCCTGAAGTTGCCGGCGGCCACGCAGTGCACCCGCCAACGCGGACAACTGGTCGGCTACAGCGGCGCCTGAATCCAGAAATAGAATCTCCTTGCCCTTCAATCGCACCAGCGCCCCACCTGGATTCCACTGGCGATCCAGCTCCCCCGCCGAAGGCGCCTGGCGAATATCGATTCCCAGCGACTCGGCCAATTCAATCAAAGTCGAAAGCTGCTGCGAGGCGTCCATGGCGTCAGAGTCTCCTTCAAGTTTGGGGCCCTTTCAACCGATTTATGATACGGACGATCGCTCCATCCCTGAGTGCATCTCGTCGTCCAGCGAAGTCCGGTGCAGAAAAGGACGTAGATGGTGGCAAGCACTACGCAGAGTCAACTCGAAAGTCACCAAGAGCAGCTGGCCCGTCTGCAGTCGGAAGTGGATGCGCTTCGCGAACAACTTCGCAGCGCACAGCGTCTGGCTACCGTCGGAACCATGACGGCCATGGTGGTTCATGAGTTCAACAACATTCTCACACCGATCATCAACTACGCACAGATGGCCCGCAAGAATCCGGCTCTCGTCGAGAAGGCGCTCAGGAGAGTCTCTGACGGGGGTATGAGGGCGACGAACATCTGCCGCGCGCTGCTGGGCATCACCCGCGCCGGCAGCGTCGAGCCGCAAACGGTCCACCTCGCCGAGCTGGTGGCCAAAACGCTCGACGCCATGGCCCGCAACCCGGCCAAGGACGCCATTGAGTTGAGCCTGAACATTCCAGCCAATCTGAAGATTACCACACGCACCGCCGAACTACAGCAGGTGCTGCTCAATCTCTTGATCAACGCCCGCAGGGCCGTACTGGCCGTCGAAGGCAATCGCCGGATCGAAATTTCGGCACACCGCAATGGCGGCGGCACCGTCATTGACGTTTCCGACAGCGGAGTGGGAATTCCGCCGGAGAATCTTCAGCGGATCTTCGAGCCGTTCTTCAGCACGAGCAACTCCCAACCCACCGGCCGAGACTGCCCCAAAGCGACCTTGGATTCGCAGGGTTACGGCCTGGGCCTGGCATTTTGCCGTGAAACTATCGCCTCGCTGGGTGGTGAAATCTCCGTCGAATCCACGCCGGGCCAAGGGTCCACTTTTACCATCCGCCTGACCGACTGATCCTTTGCCAACTGGCGATCTGGCAGTTGCAGTTTCAGTTCTCGGCCTTTTTCCCTGCTATTGAATTCCAGCTTTCCGCCAGAATTGCCCTAACTCTCGAAGCGGTGGTTGTTGACACGGCCGCCGCAACATGCTAATCTCCCCCAAAAGGCATGGGCGATAGAACCTGCTGACAGGCAACTCGCAAGGAATCCAATCGGAAGGAGCACGTCATGAGACCCGAGGCGGTTCAAGGTGTCCAATACCGACGATTCGCGATTGGAGCCTTGGCAGTTCTCTTCACGGCGGCCTTGGTGACTCGCTCAGAGGCCCAGACAGCCCCACCGACTCGTCAGGAGGACAGTAAGTATATCGGTGTGGTGACCGGAGCGAACGTCAACGTTCGATGGGACGCCAAGATGACGGCCTATCCGTGCACGCGACTGTCCCAGCCAACCCGCGTGACTGTCGTGGGCAAGGTTCCCGGCTGGCTGAAGATTCTCCCACCGCAGGGTGCCTTTAGCGTCATCTCCAAGCGGTACGTCCGGCCGGACAAGGACGGCAAGGCCGGTGTGGTGACAGGTTCCAATGTCTGGATCCGTGCCGGCGGTACACATCGCCAGAGCGGTTTCTGGGCGTTGCAGAAGCAGCTGCAGCTCGGCGAGAAGGTGAAGATCCTCGGCACCGTCGAGGAGTACTATAAGATCGCCCCGCCTGAAGGCGTGTATTTTTGGATCTCCGACCGTTACGTCAAACCGCTCAGGGAGGCAGCAAAGCCCGCCCCCAAACGCAGGCCGCCTGCCAAACCCGCACCAGCCCGCCAGCCGGATAAACCGCGCCAAGAGACGCCCAGACGGCCAACGACGCAACCGGCCGTCAAGCCGCCGGCAAAGCCGGCTAGAGCACCCGCGGTAAAGAAACCCCTCACCGAAGAAGAGGTGACCGAGACCCTCCGCAAGCTGCAAGCCAGAATCGTCACCGAATTCAAGAAGCCCGCGGGTCGACGTGACTTCAAAGCCCTGATCGACAAATACGAAGCGATTCGCCTTCCGCCCGATAGCCAGTGGCAGCCTTACATCGAGTACTGCGTGGATTATATCCAGGCCGCGATGAGGAGGCAGGAAGATCATAAGATCTTCCAGGCACTGATCAAGGGCACGGCGGCCAAGCGGAAGCTGTACGAGCTGAAGCGCAAGAACTTGGAGGTCAAGCGCGCCGCGGCACAAGAGGTAATCTACGCCGCGAAAGGCCTCCTGGGAGCAAGCGCGATCTATACCGGCGGGCCGACCGGCCCGCAGCGATTCGTCGTCCGCGACTCCCGAACCGGCGCCATTCGCGCCTACGTACAAAGCTCCTCGGGGGAAGTAGACCTCGCGGCCTGCGCCGGTAAGTACGTCGGCGTCATGGGGACCATACAGTACGACGCGGACCTGCAAGCCAACGTCGTCGAGGCGGAGCAAGTGAAGGTGCTGGCGAAGGATGTCTCGCTGCCCCCCCCGCCGCAACCGACGGTCAAACCAATGCCTCCGGCGCCAGAGCCCACCCCGGCGAAGAAGGTCAGGCCCAAGCCGCTGCTGGAACCGGAAGTTGCGCCCGAGCCGAAACCCAAGGCCAGAGCAAAGCCCCCAGTAAAACCAAAGGTTGCCCCTAGACCTAAACCACAAATCAAGGTCGAACCTAAGCCTCCGGCCAAGCCGAAGGTTACCCCTAAACCGAAGCCGAAGGCCAAACCCGAGCCTCCGGTCAAGCCGACGGTTACCCCTAAGCCGAAACCGAAGGTCGAACCCAAGCCTCTGGTCAAGCCGACGGTTACCCCTAAGCCGAAACCGAAGGCCAAACCCGAGCCTCTGGTCAAGCCAAAGGTTACCCCTAAACCGAAACCGAAGGTCGAACCCGAGCCTGCGGTCAAGCCAAAGGTTACCCCTGAGCCGAAGCCGAAGGTCGAACCCGAGCCTGCGGTCAAGCCGAAGGTTACCCCTGAGCCGAAGCCGAAGGCCGAACCCGAGCCTGCGGTCAAGCCGAAGGTTACCCCTGAGCCGAAGCCGAAGGCCAAACCCGAGCCTCCGCTCAAGCCGAAGGTCGAACCCGTGCCTCCGACCAAACCGACGGTTACCCCTGAGCCGAAGCCTCCGGCCAAGCCCAAGGTCAAGCCCGAAGCCAAGGTTGAGGTCGCCCCGAAGCCGAGTGTCAAGCCAGCCGTCATACCGTCGCGCCGTCCGGTCGTGAAGCCCAAGCCTGCCACCCGGCCGACGACCAGGCCCGTTCGCGCCGGGCCGACCACACAACCGACGACCAAGCCCGTGGCGGTAACCAAGCCGGTACCCCCCGTCGGCCTGCCTATCATTAAGCCCACCACCTGGCCGAGCGGACCGATCAGGGAGGAAGAATACGACTGAGCATGAAGCTGGCCAGTTATTTGTGCGAGGCCGGCGAGAGGCGCTGGAAAGAATCGAGACACTCACGGCCGCGGCTGAACCGCATACTCCCCTACGATCAAGTGAAGCTCTTGGCCTCGATTCCCAGACCGCCGAAGGCCGCTGCAAGCTACCGTGGGACGAATTCTTCGATTGGCTGACCGGCAAGTGGGCGGACGGCTTCCTGCCGACCGTGTCTCCAGGCCGGCCCGAGGCGCTGGTATCAAATAGCCCCCACCGTGTACAATACCTTCGCGATCAGAACGTCGGCCCCAAGGTGTTGTCGTGAAACGAAATGTGTCTTTCTCCGTCGTGCTTTGTCTTTTTGCTCTGTGCTGGCCCTTGTCGAGCACGTCGTGCCAGTCCATTGCGCGAGACGAGAGGCGAATCAATCTCCTCGCCGACGCCAAGTGGCAATACAGCCTTGACGGGGGTAAGAGCTTCACGAAAAGACCTCCTCTGATCGAGCCGGAAACGACCGTTCACTTCCTCGCGCGAACGGAATTTGAGCTTGGCGAGACCTCCGGCATAGCGGCCCTTGAACTGACGCACGGACTGAGACGCTGGTCCGAGACGGCCTTTTCGCTGAACGGTCGCCCCATCAAACCCCCGCTGGAAGGGATGCGGTACCGGACAACACCAGGCATCGACCCCGCCCTTCTCGTTCGGGGCAAGAACGTCCTTACCGCCGAGGTCACCATAAAGAACGTCTCCAGCCGCCGACGCAAGGCCAAAGACATCGCAGCCGTACTTGCTAACCGCTTGGATGCTCTTGGGCCGGAGCACCTGAAGATGCAGACCGGGCCGATCCTCGGTGCATTTACCAAAGACTCCTTCACCGTGACCTGTCGGACCAACATGCCTGCGGAGGTGGCTTTGATCGCTTGGGAACCGGCCCAGAAGACCGTCCCGGATGAAGGTCCGACAAGCACAGGCTTACTCCACCGATTCAAGGTTTACGGCCACGATCCAACGGAGGTGACTTATTGGCTGACCCTTCGCGCGCGATTGAGCGACGCGAAGGACAAACCGAAAGCCGTGAAGACCAGGCGGTGGAGAATTGCGACTCCCCGCTCGCCCGACAAGTTGCGATTCGTGGCCGTGGGCGACAGCCGCAGCCGGCCGAGCGACTGGGCCAAGGTTGCCGCCGCGATCGGGAAGGCCAAGCCGGATTTCCTCATCCTCTCCGGCGACATGGTCGCCTACGGGCGAAACGACTGGGAATGGGACGAGCAGTTCTTCCGCCCGGCGATGGAGTTGCTGGCCACGGTCCCGTGCTATCCGGTAATCGGCAATCACGAGGCCGACGCGCCGCTCTACGACGAGCTTTTTTACGTCCCGACGCGGACCGGCCGCGGCCGAAAGTGGGCGCAGTGGTTCGGCCACATGCTGCTGATCGGCATAGACGGCCAGCAAGACTGGTCCGCCGACAGCAAGAACGCCAAATGGCTGGAGGAAGTACTGGCCGGAGCCGCCAGGGCCGAATTCATCTTCCTGGTGAACCACTACCCTGCCTGGTCGTCTGCGCGGCACGGCCGGCTGGACGAGGACGGCAGGCTGGCCGAGAGAGGCGCCCGAGAGGCCCGCGAGGTTATCATGCCGCTGCTGACTAAGTACAACGCCACGGCGATGATCGCCGGCCATGACCACTGCTACGAACGTAGCGAGCCGCCCGGCGGCGTAACGCACATCATCTCCGCCGGCGGCGGCGCGCCGAGGTATAAGAAGACCGACAACGCGGACAGGCAGAACCCTCACTCCAAGGTCTTTGTCTCCACGCTGCACTACTGCCTCTTCGAGATCGAAGGGGGCAGTTGCACCATGAAGGCCCTCACGCCAGCCGGCGAGCTGCTGGATTCGCTAAGCTGGAAGGCGCGGAAAATCGAACAGGCTACGGTCCTGAAATCGTTCACCGAGCAGAAATAAGGAAACGCTCGACAATGGAAGAATCCTCCGAACAAAGCGCCGAGCTGGCAGCGTCAGCCGCCGAGGCCGAAGCCGCCACGACCGTCGAGGCGATTCTCTTTGCCAGTGACTGCCCGCTGACGGCCGCCAAGATCGCCGCCGTCGCCGAGCTTCCTCCACGCGTGGTCAAAGTGTCCGTCGAGACCCTCAACAAACGATATGAGCAGATCGAAACGGCCTTTCGGATCGAGGCCATCGCAGGCGGCTATCAGATGCTGACGCGCAGGGAATACCACGACGTGCTGGGCCGGCTGCTGCGGGCAAGGCGAGAGTCGAAACTTTCCCAGGCGGCGATGGAAACGCTGGCAATCATCGCCTACCGACAGCCGATTCTCAGGGCGGACATCGAGGCGATCCGCGGCGTGGCCTGCGGCGAGCTGCTGCGAGGGCTGATGGAAAAGGGCTTAGTCAAGATCATCGGCCGCGCGGAGGTGCTCGGCCGACCCATGCTCTACGGAACGACACGGCGCTTCCTGGAGGCCTTCGGTCTGGCCGGCTTGGACGGCCTGCCCCGGGTGGAAGAACTCCGCAGCGGTGCCCTGGAAAGCCAACCCAGCGCCAAGGAAGCCCCTGAGCCCTCCGACTCCGAAGAAATCACCGACGGCGACGAAGCGGATAATAATGAACCCCAACCGCCAGGAAGCGGGCAATACCAACCCGCGACCGAAACGGAACGGGCAGAAGCGACTTCCTCCGAGGAGCCAAAGGCACAATCAAGCACCGACGATCAGTCCGATCCTGATCCATCCCCCCACTCAAAACAGGCCGAAGGTTAACTCAGCCGCCCAGCCTGCGACGAAGCAGCGCCAGGCCCCCGATGGCCAGTAAGCCTATCGCCCCCGGCTCAGGTACAGCCTGCGAGCCGGTCACCAGCCCGCACGTTACCAGAAGTTCGGGATTTGCAAAGTCTTAAGTTATGCTTGGGGGGGGCTTCGAGGATCAGCCCGGAATCGCTTTGCGCATAAGAGAGGCCGGTGCAATCAATTGTAACCGGCCGCCTGAACAGAGGAGGATTTCCGCCGGCTGTGCTATGCAGCCGCAGTCTGGCCTATGTCTGTTGGGTAAGCGACCTTTAGAGGCTGGGCTGGGACGCGAACGACGCTGTCCAGCCCGAATTGACCCGGCTCGACGCCAAAGGCGGCGAAATCGGTAAACCACTGACCGTCGGCACAGTACTTAAACCTGAATTCGCCGATTGGCAGGCGCATCCGTGCCAGCCAATAGCCGTCCCCTCTGCGCTGCATGGACAGTTCGCCCTCGCGCCAATCGTTGAAGTCCCCAGCCAAATGAACCCGCTCGGCCTGAGGCCGGAAGAAGAGAAACTCAACAACGTCGCCCTTCAACGTCACCACTACAACGTTCCTCTCTTCAGCGTGTCCGGCGCCCTCTTGGGGTGGTCCCGCACGCCTCTCTTGCTCGCCACGCCGCACCCTACACAAAGCAAATCGGGCGTATCCAGAAGCCACTTAAGTACTGCTCAGAAAGACTCCAAGGACACCGTGGCCGGCGCGACGAACCCCATCGCGCCTGCCGTACGTATGCTCTTAAAAGACATGAGCTTGGGTCCGCTGGGCCTGCCTAGCAAGCCGCTCCGGCCCGAGCCATCGGCAACGGCACGGGTCTGTCTTGCCGGCACGGCCGCGAAGCTCACTCGAATTCTAACGCCAGGTGAGCCTCCAGCAAGCCGCAACACGCCGATCCAGGCAGACTCCCGCCTATTCGACAATGCCAAACCAAGTTCTTTCGTGGCATTGCGGCAGAGACCGGATTGTAAAAAAGTTTTACTTTTTCTTTACACCGTGCGGTGAAGTGGACACCCACTGCGCGGCGCCGAGACTCCCCTGCTTGTTGCGTCACCAACCTGGAACAAAATGCCCCTGCAGTGACATTCTTCCTGGCGGCGTGCCCGGCGAGGCTCCGGCCCTCGCCCACCACTTGCAATCGCAGCGGCACGGCCATAAACTCCCAACCAACTTCGGACAACGCCCTACGGGAAAACACGGCAGCGACTTAGCCGTCCCGAATGGGCCAGGATTCGGCCGGGACATTTGCATGACGATCGCGTATTTCGATTGTTTCGCCGGCGCCGGCGGGGACATGATTGTCGGCGCGCTGCTGGATGCGGGCTGCGATTTCGCCGCCTTAAAGGCCGAGCTGGACAAGCTTAGCGTCGCCGGCTGCACACTCCGGGCCGAGACGGTCCGCCGCGGCGGCCTGGCCGGGACGCAGTTCTGCGTGGAGCCGCCCGCCGAGGAGCCCTACCGTAACCTAAGCCAGATCCTGAAGATGATCGATCAGGCCGGCCTGAAACCCAGGGCAGCCGACCGGGCCAAACGCATCTTTACCCGCCTGGCCGAGGCCGAGGCCAAGGTCCACCACATCCAGGTAGACCAGGTCCACTTCCACGAGGTTGGGGCGCTGGATAGCATTATGGACATCGTCGGGGCATGCATAGCCTTGGAGCTACTGGCCGTCGAGCGTGTATTCTGCTCGCCCATTCCGGCCGGTAGCGGCATATTCCTCTGCGAGCACGGCGCCATGCCCGCTCCCGCCCCGGCCACGGCGGAGTTGCTTGTAGGGGCGAAAACCGCTTCCAGCGACCTGGCCGGCGAGCTAACCACCCCCACCGCGGCGGCCGTCCTGACGACCCTGGCTGAGAGCTACGGGCCGTTGCCTTCGATGCCGGTCAAGGCCGTCGGATACGGCGCGGGCGCCCGGGAAACATCCCAGGTGCCCAACCTCCTGCGTGTGTTCCTGGGCGAACTCGACGAGTCAGATAAGGCCGGCGCCGACACGGTGATCGAGCTTTCGGCCAATATCGACGACTGCACGGGCGAAACGCTCGGCGCGACGCTGGAAAAGCTGCTGGCGGCCGGCTGCCTCGACGCCTGGGCAATGCCGATCTACATGAAAAAGTCCCGCCCGGCGTGGATGATTTCCGTCCTCTGCGCCGAGACCGACGCAGAGGCGGCCGAGCGGATCCTCTTCACCGAGACCACCACGTTTGGCGTCCGGCGCAGGCGAATGAGGCGAAGCAAGCTCTCACGGCAGAGAACAACGGTCGAGACAGCCTATGGCCCGATTCGGATCAAGATCGGCTGGCGCGGCGAGGAGATCATGACCGCATCGCCGGAGTTCGCCGACTGTCAGGCCGCGGCCGAGGCCCACGGCGTGTCCGTCAAGGAAGTTCTGGCCGCGGCAGAGACGGCCTACCGCCAAGGAAGGACCGAATGAACGCGGATCTCGGCGCGGTGGAATTCGCCTTGAAGCTGCTAGTCGTTGAGAAAACATGGGAGTCGGTAACGGAATGCTAATCTTGGCGACTGCCCTGTTGGTGTTGACGTCCCTGGTGGGAGGAGTCTGGATCAGCCGGCACTTCCGCATCTCGACCGAGCGACGCAACGGGTTTCTCTTATCCGAAGCATGCGCCGGTCCGCCCGACAGCGCACCGTTCGTCAGCGTATTCGTAGCCGCCAAGGACGAGCAGACCTGCATCGAGCGATGTGTTCGGACGATGCTCGATCAGGACTACCCGAAGTTCGAACTGACCGTCTGCAACGATCGCAGCCAGGATAATACCCGTGCAATCGTCGAGCGGATCGCGGGCGAGGATTCGCGCCTTCACCTGATCAACATTCAGCACCTGCCCGACGGCTGGTGCGGCAAGAACAACGCGATGCAGACCGGCATCGCCACGACCGACAGCGAATGGATCTGCATGATCGACGCGGACTGCTGGCAGACGTCCCGCCGGACGCTCTCGACGGCCATGCAATATGCATTCGATACCGGTGCCGACTTACTTAGCGTATTGCCCAACCTGGAAATGCGCGGCTTCTGGGAGAACGTCATCCAGCCGGTCTGCAGCGGGGTGATGATGATCTGGTTCATTCCGGAGAAGGTCAACGACCCCAAGCGCCCGGACGCCTACGCCAACGGGGCATTTATGCTGATGAAGCGCTCGGCCTACGAGGCGATCGGCAGGCACGAGGCCGTCAAGGCCGAGGTCAACGAGGATATGCACATGGCCTGGCATCTCAAGCGGCTCGGGCTGAACCTCCGCGTGGTTCGGAATTATGAGCTGTATAAGGTGCGAATGTACACGTCGCTGAAGGAGATTCTTCGCGGCTGGGCGCGGATTTTCTACGGGACCTTCGGCACCCTCAAGCGCCTCTCGATTTCCCTGCTGGTGCTGATGGCGATGGGGCTGATGCCTTACGCCGCGGCCCTGTTCGGTTTCGCTCTGGCCTCTGCCAGCGCAACGGGCGGCGGCCTCTACCTGGCCTGCGGCATTGCCGGCGCGGCTGCGATCGCGTTGCAGGTCAGCGTGATCTACCGCTTCTACAAACTTCTCGGTGCTCGAAAGTTTCTGGCCTGGACCTACCCGCTAGGCTGCGTGATGGCAATACTCTCGGCGATCATCTCCCTGACCAAGCTCCGCAGGAACGCCAAAGTCACCTGGCGCGGCACGAGCTACTCCTTCGCCAAAAATTGAGAGACCCGCCTCAAGAAGCCGACAATTCTCCCCGGGCAACGGCGGCCGTGAGCGCATCGTAAAACGGCTGAGGGTTTGGTTCGAATTCCAGCGTGTGGGCACCGCCCAGCTCCTTGATATCCAGATGAGGTCCGCCCAGGCGGGCGACGGCCTCGGTCGTTTTGGCATTGTCGATGATTCTGTCGCGGCTGGCGAGGATGAGCGTGGCCGGCACATGGAGGCAGCCGCCCGGGGCGCCCCGCAGCATGCCGTCAAGGCGCCGGCTGACGTAGAGGAATCGCGCCGTAGCCTGATGGAGCCGGCACGGATCGCTGCGGAGGTACTGGCGCATCTCCTCGTTGTCGGTAAAAAGCTCCACGTCGCTAAGGGGGATCCTAAAGCGACACTCCGGGCAAAGCAGAAGCGAAAACGCGATGGCGAGCTTCTTGCCCGCCGGCACATCCACTTGAGGAAACATGCCTGGCGCGATCATTGTCAGCGAGGCCAGCTGCGCTTGACGCTGGCGATCGAGTGCATAGCAGGCGGCCAGCTTGCCACCCCAGCTCACGCCGACCAGATGAACGCGGCCGGCGCCGCTGCGCCCTGCGGCAAGGCGGCAGGCCGTCTCCACATCATCGAGCAGTTGCCGCGCCGATCGCGCGTGGCCGCGGTCCAGGCGATTGTCCCCGCTACCTCGACGCGTTGGCTGGAAAACCGGATGTCCACGCGCGGCCAGCGCCGCGGCTGAGCCGACGAACCAGCCCGGATGCGACTGGATGCCGTGCAGATAGACAACGGCTGTGGCCTTCGAGCCTTCAGACGGGTTGTGAACGTAGAGGCTGGTTTCGTAGCCGTCGGGCAGCCTCAGCAATTCACATCGCGGCCGGCCTGCCTCGGCGGCGCGAGCGAAACGGATCGCCAGGTTTTCGCTTTCCTCCGTCATACAATTCTTCAAGTACGGCCTATCGACTACCAATGGCGTAGAAAGTGGAAGAGACACGGGCGATGCGACCTGTCCGCAGCACATCCACTGGAAGTCAAAGAGCTCCGGTCCTTCCCTTCCTGTTCAAGCTGGCCGCTGATTCGATTTTTACGTGCTTGTCTTTCTTTTGGCCGTACTCGAACGGATGGGGCGCCAGGAGAACCGGCCGCCGCTGGCCGACGTTCACCAGCAGCCCCAACGCCGCGCAGTTGACAACCAGCGATGTTCCGCCATAGCTAACCAATGGCAGCGTCATGCCGGTAATGGGCATTAAACCCATTGTCATCCCGACGCTGATGAACAGTTGCGACAGCAACAGCCCCAGCACACCCACCACAAGCAGCCGGCCGAACGGATCGTACGTGATCGTCGCAATCTCCAGGCCGAAAACGAAGATCACCGCGTACATTGCCAGCAACGCCAGGCACCCCAGAAACCCCCATCGCCCGCCGATGACGCTGAAGATAAAGTCAGTATGGTCTTCGGGAAGTTGATTCAGCGCCAACGGCAATACGTCGCCATAGGGTCTGTTGTCTTGTCTGCGGCCTAGCCACTCCCCTGTCGCCAGAGTAATCATCGACCAGCGAAGCTGGAAGCCCTCGTTGAGGGCCACGCGAGGATCGCCCTGACGCAACCAGCCCTCGATCCTTGCCGTCTGGCGCCCCTGCTTTATGACGCACAGGCTCAGCGGCTGGATGTCGTAGACCTTGCCGTCGCCGAACTGAAAGCGGCAGTAGGCCACCGGCACTCTTGGCCTGCGTGACCAGGGCAACGACTCATTCACCCGATAGAACTTAAGCGGCCCCAGCGTGTGGAGACGAAAGCGATCCGCCTGCGCGGCGAACGTTTGGCCGTCCACGGCGCGAGGAACCGGAAAGAAAATCACCACCAGACCCATCGCCACGATAGTCAGCAGGTGCCAGAGCTTAGCGCCGGCCATGAAGAGCATGACATAGAGCGTCGGCAGCAGGAGCAGCGCCGTGCCCAAATCGGGCTCGTAGAGAATCAGCCCCATCGGCACGAACGTCACCACGAACGGCAGCACCAGCCCGCGGAGGCGCCGATAGTGGTCGCCGTAGCGCAAGTACCATGCCAGCATAAGGATGTACGTCAGCTTGGCCAGCTCCGACGGCTGAAACCGCACGATCCTAAGATCGATCCAGCGGTGGGAGTAATTGATCGGCCGGCTGAACAGCACCACCACCAACAGCACCAGCGTAATCGCAAATAGGCCGTATGCCCCCCGGCCGAGACGACGAAACGGGATGATCGTAGCGATGACAAAGGCCGCCAGAGCCACGCAGGCGTAGCGGATCTGCTTGAGAGCCTGATCCGCAAGTTGCGGGTCGGCCTGGCCGGAAACGCGAATCGCCAGCACGCCGAAGACAATCAGGGCGAGCATGGCCGCGATGATCGGCCAACTCGTGTAGCGGAAATATCTTTTCAGCACCTCAAGCATCTAAGGTTGCCCTTATTTGACATATCCAAGGCGCTTGCACGCTCGAACCACTTCTAGGGCGATCGGGCCGGCATGGGAACCGCCACCTCCGTGGCTTACGTATTCAACAAGCACAGCGAATGCGATCTTGGGGTCTTTGTAAGGAGCAAAGCCTGCAAACCAGGCCATGTCCCTGCCAATGTTGAACAGCTCGCCGGTGTCGATCCGGCCGTTGTTGTTCTTGTCAACCCACTGCGGCGAGGTCTCCGCCGTGCCGGTCTTTCCACAGATCGCGATCTCGGGATCATGGGCATAGGCATAGCCGGTCCCGCCGGGGTCGTTGACTACCTGGTACATTCCCTTCTTAACAAGCTTCAGATGCTCCTGCGGGATGCCCAGCTCGTAGCGGATGCGCTCGGGGCCTCCTTCCAGGACCAGCACCGGGGAGAGGAATATCCCGTCCCGGGCGATGGTGGCCATGGCGTTGGCTACTTGCAAAGGCGTGGCATCGACCGGCCCCTGGCCGATGCCCATCATGCGGGCCTGGTTGCGGCTGGGGGTCCCGCCTAGAACGCCACGGCCCTCGGCAGGCAAGCCTATGCCGGGATATTCGCCGAAACCAAACAGGGCGAACCATTTCTGCAATTGCTCCACGCCTAGCCGCTCGCCCACGTTATAGAAGTACACGTTGCAGCTTTTCCTGATTCCGTAAACGAGCTGGACGTCTCCATGCCGGCCCAAGCACCTGAAGCGCCTCCGGCCGGTCTCGTCGATGGAAAGCTGCCCTTGGCAGTCAAACGTCGTTTCCGGCGTAATCACGTCCTCGCACAGACCGGCCAAGGCGGTGATGACCTTGGCAGCCGAGCCAGGCGGGTATCGGCCGTTGATCGCCCGATGATACAGCGGCAGGCGGTACTTGTCGTTTATGAGCTGCTGGAAGTAATCGGATGCGTGGTATCGGTTCAGGTCGTAGGTCGGGATTGAAACCAGCGCGAGCACATCGCCCCGCGGCACGTCCAGCACTACTATGCTGCCCCGGGCATCGGCAGGAAGGTGCACGGCGTTTTGCCAGATCTCCATCAGCTTTTCTTGCAGCTCGACGTCCAGCGTCAGGTGGACGTTCCCGCCGGGCTCTGCCAGCACCTCCTTGACGATCTCACCGGCGCGTTCGATTCGATAGCCCCGCCGCCCGCGCAGAATTTTCTCGCACATCCTTTCGACGCCCGACTTGCCGATGATATCGCCGCCGAGGTAGCTTTCCCGCTGCCAGGTCAGCCAGTCCGGCTTATTTCTAGGGCGGTTGTAACTGGCCTGCTCGTTCGGATCGACCTGGCCGATCACGCCGACGACGTGGCAGGCGGCCTGGCCACGCGGATAGCGTCGCTCGTGGTTCGCCCGGATGCTCATGCCCACCGTCTCCGACAGAGCGGGTCTAAGCGCCGCGGCGGACTTCTCGTCCAGGCCACGAACGATCGGCTGCGACTCGTACAATTCGCGGACGTTCTTCTTACCGCCGCGGCTGATCTTGTGAATCCGCCGGATGATCCGCGAAACCGTCTCCGAGAGGTTCTGGTTGCGACCGGCTGCGACGCGATGGGCCAGATCCCACGTTTTTCGGACACGCTGGCGGTAGATCAACCTGGCGTACTCGGCCTCGTCGGCGTTCTCATACTTCAGCCCTTTGGCCCGGGCGATGCTTTTGACCTGGCGCTCGACCCACCGAGATTGAGGCGCAGCGGCCAGCAGAGAGTATTCCATGGAGAGATCGAAGCACGGCTCGTCGATGGCCAGGATGCGGCCTCGGCGATCGAGGATCTGCCCTCGCGTGGCAAGCATCATTTCCGTGTCGCGAAGATACTGCTCGGCGCCCTTGAGGTAGACGTCGGCCTGGAGGAACTGGAGATACCAAAGCCTGCTTGCCAGGCCCACCAATACCAGGCCCACAATCACAAGGAAAACGATGATCCTCCGCTTGTACATGGCTGCGATTCCACCACTCCCAGGAGGTCCTCGATTTGTACTTAGCGTCTGCCCCGACGGATTCGCCCGCTCGGTATGGGGATCAGTCGGCGCCGAGCTTTCCACAGCAGGTGGAGCATCAGTGGCGCAAGAATGGCCGAATACGCCGAGATCACCATGGCCTGAATCAACATGCGTCCGTATTGCGACCAAGTGGTAAACTCGTAAGCCAGCAGCGACTGGGCAGTCACCCAGAACAAGTGCGTAAAGAGGCAAAACAGCAGCGTCAGGACGATTCGCGTCAGGGCGCGTTCGCAGAAAAAGGCCTCGCGGACCGCGAAGACTGCCCTGACCGCCAGCGCGTAGGCAATTGCCATCGGCCCGATCACCGTCGCCGAGCCCGCCCCGCCGGCTGTCGTTATGTCCAGGGCCAGGCCAAGCAACCATCCGGCGATCATCGCGTCGATCGGCTTGTGGACGCACAAGGCGACGAACATGCCAAGGGAGGCCAGCAGGTCGGGACCGATCGTGCCAACGGAAATGGTCTCAAAGACCAGCACCCGCCCCACGGTGCTTTGAATCAAGATCAGCAGCCAGGTCAGGATGATGAAGAACGTCCAGTGCATCAGCCTATCCCTTTCCCCGCGGCCCCGGCCGGCACGACAATGTACACCTCGCGCAAAGCCGGCAGATCGACGAAGGGTTCGATGCGCAGTGAAACGAACAGCCCGGTGCGCTGCGGATCGTCGATTACCTCCACGACCCTGCCGATCGGTATCCGCACCGGAAGAGATGCATCTTCGCCGCTGGTCTCCAGCCAGTCGCCCCTGACGATGTTGTGGTAGGCGTTGACGTCTTTGACGATCAGCCCGCCTGCCCCGCTGCCCACGGCCTGGACGTCGATCAGGCGGTTGTTCGCACGGGTCAGCGGCTGGGCTTCAGCCGGACCGTCGGTGACGGTGATTTTCCGGGCGATGCCAAGGTCGCGGCGAATTCTCGCCGAAATGCGAAAGCCCTGGTCGGTAATCAGCCGCAGTTGAGCGGTGAACCTTCCGGCGTCGACTACTTCCCCGACCAGAGCGGCGGTCGACATCACCGCCAATCCCCTCGGAAGCGCCTTGGATCGATCCGTCAGCGCACGCCGCGTGGTGACCAGCACGCCCGTAACCGCGCCGCGGTATTTACCTACGTTGAGCACGCGCATCTGTCCGTATGGCAAGGAATCCGCCGCCACGACCCTAGCCGGTATCAGCTCCCACTGGGCATAAGGAATCCGCGCGTAGAGATCTCGCAAGGCCGACTGCCGGCGAATAAGCCGCTCCAGCTCGCCCTCTACCGCGCGGAGCCGGCCTTGAAGCTCCTTGTTGACTTCTTTCAGCCGGCGTATCTCGGCCGGGGACATCACCTCCCTGCCGAGGCCACTGTGAGTTTTGAACGCCGTTGTCATGTACATTCCGACGTCGCCGAACGGCGTCAGGACGGAGTTGGCCACGCGACGCACGCGCGCGGAGACATCCGGGCCGAGAAGCGCAAAGATCACCGCCCCGACCAGCATGCCCGCCAGTACCCAATGCCTCGTGAATTTACCGAGGAGTTTCATGGTCACCAGTGGCCTTTAGAGCAGCAGGCATCATACCGTCCGATGCGAGGTGAAGGCAAGCTACGGCTGTTGCCCTGCCGGCTGCGTTTCCGAATCTTCACCGCCAACCAGGACGAGATCGCCCGGCTGAAAGCCCAGTCGCCGACCTGCCAAGGCGCCGACCTCAAGAACCGTCCGCCGCTGGCCGTCAAGATCGACCACTCTGGCCGGAAGGTCGCCTCGCTGGATCGGCTGAATCAACTGCCCGCCTCGCTTTACCAGCAGATCCCCGACCGCACCGCTTAGCCGTTTAGACTTTTCTTGCCATCGAGCGGCGTTGACCTCAGCGGCAATCCGCGCCCGCCGCTCCCTCATCCAGAGTAGGGCCAGCAAGGCAATGACAATCACCAGCAGAACGCCCACGGAGGCCAGATACCTTGGGCCCACCTGCGCCGCCTTGGGCGATTGCCCCACCGCCCGCTGTGGAGCTTCATTTGCGATATTGTTCATGTGTCCATCCAAACCTGCGAGCTTAGCCCGAGGCTGCGGGCAATCCGCCTGTTGGCGTCGGCTGCCAGAAAGTGGCGGAACCTCGGCAGAGGGCGCCGCTTTTGAGAATAGTAATACGCCAGGCCGCGATAGATTGCCAGATTCGCCATCCAACTGTTGCGCTTCAGCGGCAACAGGCCCAGTCGGTGAAATGCGCTCCGCGGCAGATAGAATTCGTGAAACGCCGCCATCTGCGCGTGTCGTAGCTCGTTGACCATCATCTTCTTGGGCCTAAAGACCACCGTCGAGCCGTTGTATTTCTCCCAGTCGTCGGTGAGCAGCCGGCCTTCCGCTTGATACTGTTGGTAGAGCCGCGTACCGGGGTATGGCGTTAGAATTGGGTAGCAACTCATGCAAAGTCGCGTTTTTTGCGCGAATCGCACCGCGTCCATGCAGTCCCGCCAGTCGTCGCTGTCGAAACCGAAGATGAAGCTGCCCCAAAGGCTTATGCCGTAGGCCTGGATCTTGCGGATCTGGCGGATGTATTGGTCGGCGTTGACGTACCGCTTGCCAGCCTGATGAAGGGTGGAGGCCTTGGTGCTCTCCAGGCCCAGTATCACCCCCACGCAGCCGCTGTCATGCATGGCGGCCAGGAGCCTGTCGCTCCTAGAGATCAGGATGTCGCATTGTGAGGCCCATTTGATCTTCAGCGGGCGGATAGCCTCAAAGAGCTCAATGGCCCACTTGTGATCGCCCGCCACGTCGTCGTCGGAAAAGATGAATACACGCGTGTTGAAGTTCTCTTTGGCGGTTCGTATTTCCTCGACGATGCTCTCAATCGAACGCTTTCGGAACTGCCGGCCGAAAATGGCCGGGGTCGTACAGAACGTGCAGTCATGCGGGCAGCCGCGAGTCGTCTGGATCGGATTGAAAACAAGATAATCACTCGGATTCAGCAGGTCCTTTCGCGGCGAGGCGATGGGCGTATCGGGTTCGTCGCGCCAGTCGTAGATTTGCTTGGCCCGCCCGGCGGCCAGGTCGCGAAGCGCCGCCGGCAGCGTGCTCTCGGCGTCGCCCTTGCAGACGATCGTGGCATGTTGAAGGGCCTCGTCCGGGGCAGCCGATGGATGAATCCCGCCCAGGATCACCGGCACGCCCAAAGCGCGATAGCCGTCCGCCAGCTCGTACGCTCGCCGAGCCTGCGTGGTCATGGCGCCGATCCCGACGGCGTCGAGGCCGCCGGTCGACGGCACGTGGGGCGAATCGGTAACGTTCTCGTCGATAATCTCGACATCCCAGCCTTCGGGAACCACCGCCGCGCAGATCGCAAGATTCAGCGGCATGAACAGCGCCCGTCGCGAAAACGTCATTTTCCGGATGATCTCCGGCATGGTGATCGTCGTCAGCTGGCTGCAAGGATTGATCAGCCTGAGCTTGCGACGCGGCGCCCGTGAACGATCCTCTGATATCATTGTGGCTGTCAGGAGAACGAAAACTTGCCCCTAAGACAAGCAGGCCATTCCAGTTGACACGAAAGACGATTTACGATTTGCAGCGACGGTTTTCTGGCTTGCCTTAAACTTGGCTTTGCCATGCATTCCAAGAAGAATCAGGCCCAACCAATGACAAACGTTTATGACAAGTCGCGTCGGGACAGTACCTCAATTTACGTACACCTCTGCGATGGACCACGGTCTTCCGCCTGCCTCGATGGCTTCGAGCCGAATGTACCTGGCCAGGACCCGCCTGACCAGCAGAACGGTCGTCACGCGCCGCAGGCCGGGAACCACTGCCGCCTGGCGAAAACTCTTTCCGTCATCACTTATCAGGACGGCCAGCTTCCGGCAAAAGTTCCACTCGTCCTGTCCGTGGTCCACCACCACCATGTTGAACAGACAGGCCTTGCCCATGTCGATCGTCAGTGTGGCATTCTCGTAGTTTCCCTCGATGACGGCCGCCGTGTTGATGTTGTTGTCAATGACGTAGAACGGGTCGCGCAGGTCGCCCGTCGTCAGCCAGCGGCTGCGCGGCGTAATGGCGTCGGAGAAAATCACCTGATCAGGCGCGTAGATCGGACCGTTACATCCTAAGACCGTCACACAACACCCGATGCCCAGGATCAGGCTTCTACGCCAGGATGCCTTCAAATTTCAACCTCACAAAGAGCCAGGCCGGCGGCAAAATCGACTCCGCGGCTGTGCGATTCGTCCCGGTCGCTTCGACCCGGACGCTGGGGGCAAAGTTGCCGGAAGATTATACCTATTCTTACCCGTCGGCTAAACAGCTGTTGGGCCAGCAGGTGTAACTAAACCAAGTGTCCAGCCAGGCAAGCGATGTAACGCATTTCCTGGGGCGAGGTTACAAGATTCGCTGCCCTGTTGATTGTCCAGGGCAATAATGAAAATGAGGGCATTATAGATATGTAAATGGAGATTGCGACCTATGTTATCCACTACAGGCAGAAAGAAGTCTTCTGCGAGGCGCGCTTCGGTCAGCCGTAAGCGGCTTGCCCGCAAGCTCCGCAACGTAGATTGGGAGAGATGCGTGCCACCCAGCAAGGCCACGCGCAAGCGGGTCTTCCTGACGTGTCACTACTGTGCCTACAGCCCACCGGAGGTGCCCAAAAGCGGCATCTGCCCCAAGTGTAGCAGCCACAGTTGGGAGCGTTACGCCCTTTCGGCCAGGCTGTTGGCAAAAATCTCGCGATAGCACCCACCCGTGACCGGCCAACCAGGTTCGGGTGCATACGACTGAGTGGTCGAGGATGCACAGGCTGAAAGCCTATGCCACCAGCGCATCTATGCCACCAGCATCTTCCACCAAAACCCATATGCACCCGCCAGGTTCCTGCCCCTTCATTAACCGTCGGATCTTCGGGTACACTATCGAACCATGAATGCGATTATCATCGGCGTAGGCGATGAGCTCACTTCGGGTCAGACCATAGATACCAACGGGGCGTACCTGGCCCGCAAGCTGACCGAGAAGGGCATTTCGGTTGCCGCACACTACACTGTGGGCGATAGCCTCGCGGAGATCGCTGAGGCGATTGCCCGTGCGGCTCAGCATGCTCAGTTCGTGCTGGTCTCTGGCGGCCTTGGGCCCACAGAGGATGATCTGACGCGCCAAGCACTGGCCAAGGCCCTTGGGCGCGAGCTGGCTCTCGACGAACCGTCACTGGCGCGAATCGAGGAATTTTTCCGGCGCCGAGGACGGACCATGGCCGCGGTCAACCGCATCCAGGCAATGATCCCCGCCGGCTGCGAGGTGCTGGCAAACACGCAAGGCACCGCGCCGGGGATCGCCGCCAAGCTGGGCCAAACCGAGATCTTCCTGCTGCCTGGCGTGCCCCACGAAATGCGGCAGATGTTCCGCCACCAGATCGCGCCGCGCCTGAAAGGCACCGCCGATGTGATCCTACAGCGGGTCGTCCACACCTTCGGCCTGGGCGAATCGGACTTGTCCGAGAAACTGACCGATCTGACGGACCGCCGGGCCAATCCCACCGTCGGAATTACCGCAGCGGCAGGACTGGTTTCGATCCGCATTACGGCCAGGGCAAAAAATATAATCGACGCCCGAAAGCAGGCAGACGAAGTAGCCGGCCAGATCACTTCACGACTCGGCAGCTCGATCATCGGAACCGACGATCAGACGATGGCTGGGGTGGTCGGGGATTTGCTTCGGCGGCGCCAGGCGACGCTGGCCGTCGCCGAGAGCTGCACCGGCGGCATGGTCGGCAAGATGATCACCGAAGCAGCCGGCAGCAGTGAATACTTCCTCGGCGGCGTGATCGCCTACGCTGACGAGGTCAAACAAGAACTGCTGGACGTTCCGCAGGAGCTTCAGGCCGCTCACGGTGCTGTCAGCGAGCAGGCGGCGCGGGCCATGGCTGAAGGCGGGCGCAAGCGCCTGGCCAGCGATTACTGCTTAAGCATCACGGGCATCGCAGGACCCGCAGGAGGCAGCGAGGCTAAGCCGGTTGGCCTGGTATACATTGCCCTGGCATGCCCGGACGGCACCTGGGTGTACAAGCACGTATTCCCCGGCGACCGCCAGGCCGTCCGCCGGCGCTCCACACTGGCTGCACTGAACTATCTGAGACTAAAGTTGCTGGCCGAGATGGAGAAATAAAAACCCCTTCGCAACTGAAGGGGATTTGCTTGCATTTCTCGGCCTGGCCGGCCGAGTTCAGCTGCTATTGTCTAGAAGTCATCCTCACCGGACTCCATGGTATCCTTCCAGAGTTTGATATTCTCCAGATAGACGGCCGTGCCGCGAGCGACGGCGGTCAGCGGATCATCGACGACGCGGACGTCAAGGCCGGTGGCGTTGGTCAGCACGGTGTCCATGCCCCGCAGCAGCGCCCCACCTCCTGCAAGCGCGACACCCCTGTCGACCAAGTCGGCGGCCAGTTCCGGCTCGGCCTGTTCCAGACACCTCGTCACGCAGTCGATGATGGACCCCACCGGCTCTTTGAGCGCCTCGCGAACCTCCTCGGAGGAGATCATCGTCTTCCTCGGCAGGCCGGAAATCATATCCCGCCCGCGGACTTCCATTGTCATTTCCTGCTCCAGCGGCGCGGCTGAGCCGATCTCGATCTTGATTCTCTCGGCCGTCTGCTCGCCGATCATCAGGTTGTAGGTTCGCTTCATGTGGGCGGCGATGGCCTCGTCCATGTCGTCGCCGGCGACGCGGATCGACTCACAGACGGTGATATCGGCCAGCGACATGATGGCCACTTCCGTCGTTCCGCCGCCGATGTCGGCGATCATCGACGCGGTCGGTTCCATGATTGGAAGCTCAGCGCCGATACCGCAGGCCATCGGTTCTTCAACGAGGTAGACGCGCCGGGCGCCCGCCCGCTCGGCGGAGTTCAGCACGGCTCGCTTTTCCACGGCGGTGATCCCGGACGGCACTGCGATGACAACGCGCGGCTTGACGAGGCTGCGCCGGCGATGCACCTTCCGGATGAAATAGCTGAGCATCGCCTCGGTGATGTCGAAGTCGGCGATGACGCCGTCCTTCATCGGTCGAATCGCGCTTATCGAGCCGGGCGTCTTGCCGAGCATCTCCTTGGCCACAATCCCAACGGCATTACCGTTCTGGAGCACGCGGTTCGTCCCGCGCTTCACGGCCACGACGGACGGTTCATTCAGGACGATCCCTTCCCCGCGTACGCATACCAGCGTATTGCAGGTACCCAGATCGATGCCCATGTCCATCGAAAACAGACCAAGTATGGGGTCCAGGATCATATCGACTTCATCCCATCCCGGTGAGGATCTAAATGGCGCCGCTTTGTCCTACCTGTCGCTATGCGCGTCGCCCGGAGACCTTCATTTTATTAGTTGACGCCTGATTCGCCGGCCAGGCGCGGCCACACATTGCAAGCACCGGACGCTACCGGCCGGGAATCAGTTCCTTCAACGGTTCAAAGAGTTGCCCAAGCGTTTGTCCGTATCCATTCGGCGGCGCCGCCATGAGGTCGTACATCACCAAGGCAATCGTCCCGGCCAGGGCGACGGCGGCTACAACCAGCATGACGGTATAGACATCCGGCTGCGGCTTGATCCGGATCAGCGGACCTTGCGCGGGAGTTTGGGGCATTCTTGTCTCTTTCTCTAACTCTGAAGACTCGTGGTAACCTTGTCGCCCTGCATGGGATTGACTTGACGATCGATGATGATCCCGGCAGCCTGGCCAATTTCCACATCCTCAATGCGCAGAAACGCTATCAACTGCGTTCCGCGGTAGATGATCATTTTCATGCCGCGTGTGATGCCTTTAGCCGATCCGATGTTGATGCTGGCGTAATCGCCCCTGACGGCCGTCACCGTCCCGGTAATCAGTTCGGTGGGCATCGGGGTGGTTTCTTCCCCGCGGCGGGCCACACCTGTACCGGTCTGCCTTAGCTGCTCGTTTTCCTCTTCCAGCTCGGTTATCCGCTCGGCGCGAACCTTCGCGAGTTTTTCGAAGCGGTCCGTTCCGGCCTCAGCTTGTTTGAGCAACTCGCCGACACGGATAAGCTCTTTGGCCAGCTTATTGATTTCAGTGCGGGTCTCGTCGAGCTGGCTGGCCAGCATATCGTTTCGCCTGTTAAACGTCACGGCTTCGTTTTTGAGTCCGGCCACCTCGACGGTCAGACGCTTGAGGTTGTTTTCCTGCTCGGCGGCCTTCGTCTGCCAAGCGCTCAATTCAGCCGTGAGCCTGTCAACTTCCGTTTGCTTCTGGGCAATGGTTCTGTTCTTCTCGGAAATGGCTGCATCCCGCTCTGCCTTTAGCTTTTCATTGCTCAGCTTTGCCTCGTTGAGGCCCATGCCCAGGAGTTTGTTTCTCATGAGCTCACGGTCGTATGCGAAACGATAGTTCGGAGCCACCGTCGCCTGCCGGATGAAGACTGGACAGGCCAGCAGAATCAAAACCACCAGGATCACGACGCTGATCTTAGTTAAGACACTCAAGCGATCTCTCCTTCGTCGCTAGCAATCAGAACACCCCGACGGTTCCACCGTGCCCGAAGCCACCAACGCCGTCGGGAAATCCATTGTCGTCAGCAGATTGTATTTTGCACGCAATCCAAGTCAAGGCAAATTTCTCCACTGGCAACGTCAGCAGCGATCAGTCCTTGCCGCCTGCCGTATATAACGTCGGCATGGGCTTGCTTTGCACCTCTGGCCGAGATGTTGGCTTGGTTTTGGCCTTCGGGCTGGACGGTTCCAAAGCCAGCTCGTGGGCCTTCAACAATCGAAGGATGCTCATTGCCGCGGCCACCCGCACGCCGCCGTCCTCGCTGTCCAGCAGCGGGTGGAGGATGTCCACGGCGGACTCCCTGTTCATCCACCCCAGGGAGATCACCGCCAGGCGTTGGAGCGAGTTGATGACGACGCCAGCACCCTCGCCCTTCCGTCTGTATCCTTCCCGCAGGACGCGCTGCGGGTCCTTGGCCGCACGGCTACAAAACCAGTATGCCTGTAAGTTTGTCTCACCCAGGTGGGCCAGCGCGCCTGCCGCCGCCACCCGAACGCGCGGCGGTTGCCGCTGGTGGAACATCTCACGGAGCACCACGACCGACCTGGGCGATTGCACACACTCCATTGCCGAGATAGCCACCAGACGGTCTTCCAGAAACTGCGTTTTGGTGTATGCCTCCAGGCGAAGGATGTTGGCGGAGTCGCCAAGCATAGCCAGCGCCTCGACAATTTGCAATTGCACGGCAGTATCCTGCTCGTCTATCAGGAAGCGTCGAAGGGGAAAAACCGCAGACGGTTCGCCGAGCTTACCCATAACCATTGCCGCGTTGGCTCGAACCTCCTTCTCAGGGTCCCCCAGCAGGCCGCCCAGCTCGCCGGTAAAGCTCATATCACCCAAACGATGCAGCGCGTAGATTACCGCGCAGAGAACCCTCTTGTCCGGCTCGGCCCGCTCGTCCTCGGCCTTGTCCTTGGCCATCCTCTGGAGCGTCGTTTTGGCCGGTTCGTATTGCACATCGCCGAGGGCCATGGCCGCCGCAAACCGCACCGTCGGATACTCATCGTCGAGTGCCTGCTTAAAGACCGGCGCGGCCTTGACAGAGACCGTTTGCGAAAGGGCTTCAATCGCATTGGCACGCGTAACCGGGTCGGGGTCTTCCGCAGCCTGGCGCAAGGCAATGCTGGCGTCAATGTACGCTGTCAGAAAATCGACCGCCGGCTCTTCTGGCGGAATGCAGCCAGCCAGCATCGTCGAGAGTAACAAAACAGCCGTCGCTAAGGTTAGCTTACGGCGGCACAAACTCATTTCTTGCCTTTCCCACGCATCGCGCCCATCTGCGATTTTCCTTCGCGCCATCTCCACGCCAGACGGCAACTAAGCAAGATTGCCGAAACGCTGACAAGGAGCGCGAAGAAATCTCCCGTAAGACTGTACACGCTGATACGGCTATCCACAAGTACCTGCGGCCCGTGATCGACTTGATATTTCTCGTCGTTTTCTCTCGCACCGTCGAGCAGGAGCGTTCCCGCAATCATCGTGTATTTCTTGTAATTGTCAAGCGTCAGGCCCAGTTTGGCAACAATTCGGCCGTTTGAGTCGATCGAAGCGCTGATGCCGGTATTGACGGCGCGAATAATGGCAACGCGATTCTCAACAGCCCGAAAGCAATATTGGACCAGGTGTTGGGCATGCTCGGTGCTGGCCTGGTACGACCCGCCCCGCCACCTGTAGACAAACCAACCGTCATTGGAAAGGTTGACCAGGATGTCCGCTCGCTTTTTACCATCCTGCACGATCATCCTGCGACAGATCCGGGCGAAGGTCCCTTCATAACAGATTGCGCAGGCCAATCGCCAGCGCCGCTCCGCTCGGATCAGCTCAAAGGGCCTGGAAGATCGGCCCGGATCCAGCTGCTCCATGACCGGCGGAACGAACCGGCGAAGCAACTTATGAAAAGCGGGCCAGCTCCGCTTGAACGGCACGTACTCACTGAACGGCACCAGGTGGCATTTCGAATACGTCGCCGAAGCCAGATGGATTCGGTCGAACCACATCGCGCTGTTTCGCGTCAGCCACTGGTCGGTCTCGTCCAGCGGATCGAGGTTGCGGTGAATTGTCGACCCGCCGGCCAGTATGGGGCAATCCAGCTTGCGCGAAAGCTCGGCCAGTCCCTTCGCATGCTCTCGCAGGCCGGTAAGCTCCGTCCCGTCGGCAAGCTTCCCACCCTCGATGCAGAGCTTGAGCGCCGCTTGGAGTCTCTCATCGGAATAAGCTTCCAGTCCTGGTCCGAGGAACAATTCCGCCAGCGAACGCAGAGTGGTTGAATCCAGAACCTTTGGGTCCAGCTGGAGTATCTGTGGGTTGAGTCCTCTGGGCAACATCGTTTCCGGCCAGATCACCAGGTCGCATTTTCTCCCCGAGCTGGTCGGCAGGAGTTTCTGGCTGCTCTTGAGATGCTCGCCGAAGATCTTTTCGGCCGTGGCCGACCTGCCGACCAGGGAAATCGGAAACGCGTGCTGGACGATGCCGATAACCGGGCCCGGGCTTGTTGTCCGGCGGCTTGTTCGCAGCGCGAGCGCTCCGTACAGCAGCAGTACCCCGCCAACAAGAACGGATGCCGCCACAGCAGAAATGATTCGGCCTCGGGAGCCCCTGCCGGGCTGCCTGCGCCGCGCCAGCGACCTCAGCACGTCCACCAGCGCCCCGTTGACCATGGCCACGAAAAACGAAACGCCATACTGCCCGGTGAGATCGGAAATCTGAATAAGAGGCGTTCGGGCATACTGGCTGTGGGCCAGGTAAAGCCACGGAAAGCCGCTGATGACGTACGCCCGGAGGTATTCCAGGGCGACCCAGACCACGGGCAGGACGATCCAGCAGGGCCAGTCGCGCCGCATCGCCTGACGAAGCACGATCGCTGCGGCCAGCCAGTACAGCGAAAGATAAAAAACCGTCGCCCCATAGCCAAGCAGCGTGATCCACCACAGCCAGTACAGATTCGCCGCCCAAAACAGCAGCCCGCACAGCCACCCCAAAAGAAGCGACCACCACCGCGAGCTGCCGGCATCCAGCGCCAAGACCCACGGAACCAGCGCAACGTAGGCCAGGAACCAGTAATCAATCGGAGCAAAAGAAACGCTCAGCAGCGGAACGGTCAGCAAGCTCAGCAGCGCGGTAACAAGCCGGCGGCGAAAGGCGCTCTCGCGCCGGAAACCTAACCTCGGCTGCTCCTTCTCCGCAGCGTCGCGGCCGGCTTTGACCTCTTTCGCCTTCACCGCCCGGCGTCGCTTGGCCATGAACGTTGCCTCCGCAAGAAGACGTCGAGGCGACCTATTTCCACTATCGCAGTAGGCATCTGCGACTATTCTGTCGCGAAGTTGGCCCTTGCGTCAAGCCCCCGGGTTAGCCGGCCAAGCCAGGCAGCCTTTTGCAGGACGATCCGGGCTGAGAGGTCCCTTTCGCCTAATTTCCTGTCGGGCTTTACAGCGCCCGGAGGCAATGCGTAGTATGGAGTGGATGATAGGAGCATTTGGAAAGCGACTTCATAGCCGGCAGGCCGTCTTGAGCGGGGTCATGCTAGGCGTGCTGCTTGCTGCTGTCGGTGCGGCGCAGTTGTTAATTCGCGGCCGCGGGCGGCCTCAGCAGAGGTGTGCGGAAATCCTCCGCCAGATCCGCTCTCAGGGCTTGCAGGCATTGTGGGGGCCGGGAGCGGTCGATCACTGGTACCTGGGGCGCAACGAGACCGGGCGCCCGATCTCATGGCGGCACGTCACCCGCACGCCTCTGAGAACCGGCTACACCGGCACTTACCAGATAGGTCTTCACGACGGGACGGTGGTGCAGGAAAGGTGGCACCTCAATGCCGATGCCACGGCTGGGGAATACGAGTCGGCCGAGAGGTTTCTCGACACCTACATCCGCTTTGAAGACGGGACGGTGATAGTGCATTCCAATCAGCGTCCGGCCCGGGGGCCCGCGCCGCCGAATTACATTCCCGAAGGTCTCAATTCGCTGGTATTCTTCCTGGCCGCGCGCGGGGGCCAAGAGGTCCTCTGCAAGATGATCTTCAATTCTGTCGCCATCACCGAAGACCGCGAGGTCTACTTCAGCAGCATGAGGTTACTTCCGAAAGATTCCAGCCGGCTGCTGGTAAGACACGCACTGGCCCCGCGCGACATGGTCTATCAGTTCGACAAGCGGGGCTTCATCATGCGAATTGAAGACCCGACGGCCAAGATCATCTACAACCGCGTGCCGCCCGCCGAGGTCGTCAGCCATTTCAAGCAGGCGATCCGATACATCCTGCCGAACCCCGAGAAACTCTGAGAACTTCGATCCACACTCGGGCGCAGGCAAATCGCTTGTGCGGTAGAGAATGCTTGCGGCGTGCCGGGATGAGCAACTGCAATATGGCCTATCGCGTGACGGGCTGGAGGTTGCGCTTGCGGAGTGTTTCGGCCCGCTTAAGGAGCTGCTCGTCGGTGGGCTGGACGAGCTCTTCCATCCTGAAGTGCAGGTAGCGGTGATCTCTGACCGTCCACGGCGCCATCGCCACGAAAAGGTCCAGTGGCGGATACTGATGCGCCGGCGCGTTGATGTTGGCGTGTGTCTTGAGCGTCTTGTAGCCTTCGCGGCGGAGAATGATGTCGTAATCACCATACCACGTGAAGGACACGGTTAGCGGCGTGCGGCCTTTCTCGACATCCGAGATGAACACCAGCGCACCGGCAGGCTCAGAGGTAATGGTCATCTCTCGCTCGATACAGCCGCCGGCCAGAACGGCAAACGTCGCAGCAATGGCGATCGTCACCCGGTTCATGCCGCGAGTTGTACTGCCGCGTCGCCGGCAAGACAAGTCGAAAATCGCTCGATGATTGTCGAGCTTGTCAAATCCCACCTTCCCTGGTAGCTTGATAGACCATGTCGCAGGTCTACGACATCGCAATCCTGGGCGCGACGCCTGCCGGTTACGCAGCGGCCTACTATCTCGCCAGGCACGGCTGCGAGGTAGTCCTGATTGAGGCGCCCCACCCGGCCAACGAATGTCCACTTGCCGACTGGGTGCCGCAGGGGTTCTTTCAGCTTCTCGGCCTGCCAAAATCGCTGGCCCGCGACTGCGGCGCGAAAAGCTTCCGCAACGTCCGCTACCACAACGTCGCCCTGGATAAGCGCGTGGAGTACCGCTCGCGGAAGACTTCAGGGCTGTTTTTGCAGCAGGCCGATCTGTGCAAGGCGCAGCGCGCTGCTGCCGCCAAGGCCGGCGTGAAGATGCGATCAACCAAGACGCCGCCGACAATCCACCTCCAGGAGGAACGAGTCCGGCTGGCCGGTACGACCCAGCTGACGGCACAGCTATTGCTGATTGCCCACAGCTGCCCCAACGACGTGCTGACCGATCTGGCCCTGCCGGTTCACACCGTCCCGCAGTCGCAGCTTGTCGTGGCGGCCCTGGACGTGCCCGCAGGCGACGGGCACTCCGCAGCGCTGCAAAGAGCCCTGCACGTCATCGAGCTACCCGAACGCAGCGAACTGGGAATCTTCTTTCCATTAGACAACGTGATTCACCTTCGAGTGATCTCCAATTCGCCGGCAGCCGGAACACGCGCCGAGGAACTCTCGGAGATGGTCACCAATCTTCAGGCCGCGGAGATTCTGCCGGGCAATCTGCAGCTCGGCCGGGCACGCGGAGCCCTCTGGAACCCGCCGGCCGGAGTCGCGCTTGAACTGGAAACGCACGTAGCCAAGCGATGCATCCTCGCCGGGACGGCCGGTGGATTCGCCGACTCCATTACCGGCCAGACCATTCGCCCGTCGGTGGCCTCGGCGCTGCTGGCCGCCGAAATGGCGCTGGCCGCGCTGAAAAGCCCCGACACGCAGGAAACGCTGATGGAGTTCAAGACCAGTTGGCGTGAGCACCTCGCCGACAGCCTCCGCCCGCCCAGCACATCGTTGCAACTGCTGCTTCCGCTGCTGTTCGTCAACCAGAACATCGTCAACAGGTTCACGCGCGCCCTGCTCTACGGCGAGAACATCTGAAGTGTTCACTCGCGCGGTCCCTGAATCACTGTCCGCTATTCCACATCACATGACCGCCCGGCGTGACCTCCGCTGCGCCGCGCAGGCAACCGGGCAAGTGACGCTCAGACCGTTAGCTACATGTCCCACATGCCGCGAGGTGTCGGCGCTAAATCGGCTGAGGAGAACTTTTACAATTTTTTTACTTTGGGCGCGCAGAGCCTCGAGCTAATCTTAGAGCGTACGGACCTCTTCAGGTCAGGGGGCCGGTGGGGCAATAGAACGAGGCACAGGGGGTCAGTTTGCACTCCCGCAGAGATCAGAGAGGAGACCACGTCATGACATGAGATTGGATGTGTTCTTTCCTCGTGCCGGAAGAACGCGGGAAGTGCCGGCACTACTAACAGACCAGGGTCGGGGATGTCGGGAGAAAGCAGGGAGAAGAATCATGAAACGCATGCGATTTCTACTTGTATGCATGGTGGCTGTGCTGGGCATTTCCACTGCCGCCGAGGCCATCACGGCCACGTTCCAGGCCCTCGGTACGCTGGATCCCAATTATCCCTACAGCTATCCCTACGACGTCTCGGCGGACGGCAATGTCGTTGTTGGCAGAAGCAGGAACATATGGGGTAGCTACTATGCCTTTCGCTGGGAGGACGGCAACATGGTCGGCCTGGGCAACCTGCCCGGCGGCGGCGCTGCCAGTTGCGCCTATGGCGTCTCGGCCGACGGGGCCGTCGTGGTGGGGGTTGGCCGGTCCGCCAACGGCAACGAGGCATTTCGCTGGGAGGACGGCAACATGGTCGGCTTGGGCAGCCTGGACTCGAATACCGACAGCGAGGCCCAGGCCGTCTCGGCAGATGGGAGCGTCGTGGTCGGATTCAGCAGGCTGGATGCCAACTACCAGGCCTTCCGCTGGACGCAGGAATCCAACATGGTCCGCATCGGCGACAAGACGACCAGCAGGGGCTACGGCGTCTCCGACGACGGCCAGGTCGTCGTCGGCCTGATGAGCGGATTCAGCCCGTACCACGCTTTTCGCTGGACTGTGGACGGCAACGTGATGAGCGACCTCGGCGACCTGCCCGGCGGTCCTAATTGGAGCGAGGCGTTTGGGGTCTCGGGCGATGGTGAGGTCGTCGTCGGCATGAGCGGTTCCAGCCCGCGTGGTTGGGACGAACCCTTCCGCTGGACGCTGGAGAGCAACGTAATGACCGGTTTGGGCCGTATTGGCGTCGGCAACGACTTCTCCTCCGCCTACGATGTGTCCGCCGACGGAGAGCTCGTGGTGGGGGTGTGCGAGCAAGACACCTTTGAGGTTATGGCCTCCGTCTGGACGGAGGCTAACGGCATGCGCGAGCTGAAGCAGATTCTCTTGGACGACGGCGTGGATCTCAGCGGCTGGTACACCCTGGAGGAGGCGACCGGCGTTTCTGACGACGGGACCACCATCGTCGGATGGGGAAAAAACGCCGACGGCAACTTCGAAGGCTGGATTGCAACGATTAACCTCCCTCCGAAGGTCCAGGACAAGGACACCAGGACGGAGGAGGGAACATCTCTTCAAGGCCAGGTCCAAGGCAGCGACGTCAACGGCGACTCGCTGACGTTCTCCGTGGCCAGCGGCCCATCCAACGGCGATGCGAACATGGCCTCGGACGGCAATTTCATCTACACGCCGGATGCGAACTTCGTCGGCAGCGATAGCTTCACGTTCAAGGCCAACGACGGCAGCCTGGATTCCCAGGCCGGTACTGTCAACATCAACGTCTACGAGGTGACGGCCAAGTTTACGCCCCTCGGGGCACTGGGCGATCCGAACGACTTCCACAGCGAGGCATACGACGTCTCCAACGACGGATTCGTTGTGGTCGGCAAGAGCAGGGTTGGCGGCGGATGGCGAGCGTTCCGCTGGGACGACGGCAACATGGAGGCTCTGGACGACCTACCCATGAACGGTTACAACTGCAGGGCGTACGGCGTCTCAGCCGCCGGCAACGTTATCGTAGGTGTCGGGAACGACTGGGATGGAGATCATGCCGTTAGGTGGGTAAACGGTACAATCTCCCGGGTGCCCCAATTGAGCGGCGAAGAGGTGGCCGAGAGCTGGGCGCACGGTGTATCCGCTGACGGTACCGTCGTAGTAGGCACCAGCAAGAACTTGAGCGACGCTAACGAGGCCTTCCGTTGGACGGTCGGCGACGGCAACAGCCAGCGGCTCGGCGACCTGCCCCAGGGAGAATGGAATAGCAGGGCGTTCGGTGTTGCGGCCGACGGCAACCTCGTGGTGGGCATTGGAAGCGACTGGGACTACGACCACGCCGCCAAGTTCGTCAGCGGCAGCGTGACCATGCTGCCACAATTGACCGGCAGTGACATGAGCCAAAGCTGGGGCTACGGCGTTTCGCCGGACGGTGCGGTAATCGTCGGAAACGGCGAGAACATGAGCTCGAATATCGAGGCCTTCCGTTACGTCGAAAGCGACGGCAACACCTACCCACTGGGCGACCTCTCCGGCGGGAGCTTTGCCAGCTGCGCCTACGACGCCTCGAATAGCGGGCAGACAATCGTGGGTTACGGTACGACCGCCTCCGGCCAAAGGGCCATGATCTGGGATGCAAGCAACGGAATGCGCAACCTCAAGACAGTGCTGCAAGACGATTACAGTCTGGACATGAACGGCTGGACGCTCACCGAGGCCAAGGGCGTTTCCGCCGACGGGCGGTTCATCTGCGGTTACGGAACCGACCCCAACTCCAAGACACAGGGGTGGGTTGCCTGGATGCCCCCGCTTGAGTGATGGACGCGAAAATCAAGCACCGGATGCTTCGGTGAGGATGACGCCCGGCCAGCCAGTCGAGGCAAGTGACGCAAGGCCGGGAAGAATCCAGCAGGAACAGACAGCAGGCGGATGGCCGCTCATCTTCGGGTGGCTATCCGCCTGCCTGTTTCCTCACGGCAGACTCTCAAGTCGCTATCCGTGCCAAGCCTTTGAAACATGCGCGAGAAACGAATATACTTAAGGGCTTGCCCGGCTGCGGGCGAATGGAACGTATCATGACCGATTCGATTGAATTCGTGAAGCTTTCCGGCAGCGGAAACGATTTTATCTGCATCGACAGCCGCGACGGCCGATATGAGGAAATCCTCGCCTCGCCCGGCCGCGTCGGGCACTTCGCGCGATCGCTTTGCAGCCGCGGGATGGGTGTCGGGGCCGACGGGGTCGTCTTCGCCTGCCAGCCGGACATCGAGGGCGTCGCCGACATCGCCGCTCGGTTCTTCGAGGCCGACGGCTCCGAGGCCGAGCTGTGCGGAAACGGCACCGCCTGCTTCATCCACTGGGTGATCCGCGGCGGCTGGGTGGACGGCCCTGAGGCGAAGATCCTCACGTCCGCCGGCGTGGTGCGCGGGGCCAACAGCGACGGCCCCTACGTCCGCGTCTGCATCCCCGACCCGGAGGACCTTCAGTTCGATCTCAAGCTGGACGTGCTGGGTGCGCCCTGGGAATGCGACTTCGCCGTCGTGGGCGTGCCGCACCTCGTTACCTATGTGGACGACGTAAGCAAGCTGGAGGTCGCGCATTGGGGCCCGGCACTTCGCCATCACGAGCGTTTTCAGCCGCGCGGGGTCAACGTGAATTTCGTGCACGTCATCGACGAAGGCGAACTGGCCCTCCGAACGTGGGAGTTCGGCGTGGAGGGCGAGACGCTCGCATGCGGAACCGGCTCGGCGGCCGCGGCTATCCTCGCGGCGCGACGCTTCGGTTGGCCTGCGCCCGAGCTGGCCGGTGGCCATCCTATACTCATCCAAGCA
>SDBT01001278.1_pt1 | contig 43827 bp, 62 predicted proteins | sample 2277101 | NCBI WGS metagenome assembly SDBT01 (sample SAMN10404973, study PRJNA504765) | marine sediment metagenome | isolation source: marine sediment core GS10_PC15, 103 cmbsf | place: Arctic Ocean: Southern Knipovich Ridge | collected 2010
CGATTTAGATGCTAAGGTTGGGGGAATTGTTGACGGGACTAGCTTAACAGCCGACACAGACTATAATATGTTTGGGCTATATGACTCTGAGCAAGGGGCGGCCAATACTTTCAGGGGGTTTGCATTGTTTGCACGTCCTCGAACCACGGGAGCATCGGTCTTTAGTGGTGGAACAACTGGCTCGGTGACTGTATTTACTGTTACCGCTGGGCATGGCCATCGATTTAACATTGGGCAAAGGATTATTGCACGTAAAGGGGTTGCGTTGGGTGATGCTTTTAACCAGGGAATAATCACGGCTGTTAGCTCAACCACAATTACAGTTACACTTGATGCATTGTATACGGCTGGTGATCAGAACAACTCAACTTTATCAGGTGGAACCATAGAAATCTTTGCTACCGATAGAATGGCCCCGTATATTCAATCCACTTCGGAGCACAGCCTTTTCCCTGGTGATGGAATTGAGCACGATTTTTGTTACCTTGGCCAAGTTCAAACCGATTCAAATAGTAACGTATCGATATTAAGGAAACGTGGTGAGTTTTACTGGGACATTGATTCGACTGGGTATAGTATTTTAGCCGAAGATGAGACTACCGCCTTTGCTGGCCCGGTGGATAGATGCTTAGGCCGGTGGATTCCTATTGGTAGGCCAACCCGCATACATTTTGAAGGGACAGTTGAGCAACAAACGGGTGCTATCATAACTAATTTTCGGCTTCACATAGCTACAACCGGTAGAGCTAGAACTTTAGACCGGATTTTAACTAGTGGAGTCTTGCTAGTTAATACGGCTGAATCAAATGAATTGCCAACCCACCCAAGATTTCAAGAAATGAACTTTGATATTCCCCTCACTACACCAACAACCTGGGATGTGGGTGTCCTTTATCGTGGCCACTGGGAGAGTGCATTTTGAGTGATGTAAATGAGACATTGAGCAATCATAGAAAAGATATAAAAGAGCTTTATGGAAGTATTGAAAAAATAAATAATACATTATCGAATTTAGACGGGCAAAATCTCTCTGGTAAGCTTGAAAAACTTGACAAAGAACAAGAGGAAATCAAGATGGGTTACGAAGAAATTAAAGGTTCAATGGAATTGCTTGGCCATAAAATCGATGAATGCAAAGCCGAGGTAATTAAAAAGTTTAGCCAGCCACAATCAAAATCAGGCAAGTTCGATATCCTTATTAAATTAAAATGGCCTTTGGCAACTGTGATTGTGTTTGGTTTTTTATTGTTATTCATGACCGGGGAAATGCCAGCGGTGTTACAATCACTTATCAACAAAAATTAAGTGTTGTCTTTGTGGGCTGTGACTGTATCGCTTAGTACATCCTGATCTTCGGAACTTAATTCATTGTAGAAAACAAACTTAGCTTCTGTACCATCACAAATAAGTTTAAATGATTCACCAGGTAAAGCTGTTTCAACTTCTTTGGATAAATGGATCTGTTCACCACCGCCATCAACCCTTGCTTTGTTATTAATGTTATAAGCGTTATCGACGACTGCCCTTGTGTATATATAATCTGCCATAATAATTATCCTTGTGCCATATATTCTAATTCGATCCCAAAATAACGTATTGAACCACCAATCGTTTTGTGATCCACAAATATACCACAGATATCTCTTGGTCCAATACTTGTGAAAATACCTGTGATATCGAATTCTACAATTTGGTCAGTCTCGCCTGTGAAATCATATACCGATGTCGTATCAGATTCGGAATGAAAATTAAATGCTTCACCAAATGTGGCATAATCTGAACTTATATCGATATCTTTGCCTGAGCCCGCGGCACCAGCTGTTGGTGATAGAATTAATATTAATTTTTCCAAAGCCAGGAAATCAGCGGGGATTTGAAATTCAAATCTATGTGACCCACTACCAGTAATATTCTGGACTCTATGGTCACCAAGATTAGCGTCTGGCTCGATTGAAAAGAATACGGCCCTAAAGGTATCAAGTACTTGCGATATGATCCAACCTGTTGAGTGAGCCACAATTGTGAGGCAATCGCCAGTATGGGATATGGTTGCGGTCAAATCCCCACCGATTGTTTCAGAACCACTCGGGTCAATGGTGACAATGTTAACACTTGAATCACTTTTACATATCTCAATTCTCATTCCAATTACACCGGCAACAGCTGGCAACGCTATAGTTACACCCCCGCCAGACGTATCAACCCTGATTAGGCCATCACCAAGAGATGGGGTGTATGGCGAATCCCCAAATGCCTTATCAGTTACGGTCTGTTTTTGGTATAGAAAATTAAGCGCCTCAGCTGAATTAGCACCTGGGACGCTGGAATCATTGCCAACGTTAGATGCTTGGGCTGGGGTGTTAGATCCAGGAAAAGTCATAGCCATTTTATGCCCTCTCTTTATTCAACACAATATCAACATTACCAGCACCGTTAAGGAATACCCTTAACCGTTGGAACGGTTCGATAAAATCTTCGCTAATGATGGCATCAACAGCGGCGGCGGCCCCGAATATCTTTACGGTATCCTTTGGTGTTAAGTCAACAGTGATTGAATCAGCCACATCTTTTTCAAGGCAATAGGATCCAGCAAAAGAAGATTTATTTTGTATGGTTATTGAATCGTATGTTTGATCAATCTCGATACTGTTATAAGCAAACTGATCAGGCTCAGGCAACCCCTCGCCTCGTTTGAGCGTAAGACCTATTACCGTTGCACTTCCAAATGTAAGGGTTTTAATTATCCTGTTCTGCGTACTCATACTAATTCCTTTAAATCTATTTCAAGAACCCAGGCGATTATTCGTTTCGTGTAAGGTCGCGGGTTCCCTATTCCACATTCTAATCTCTGATAGGTGCGAATGCTTAGGCTTGCTAATTTCGCAACTTCTTGTTGGCTCAGTGATTTCCTCTCACGATGTATTTTATAAATACTTTCGTTCATGCGATTAATGTAATATATATATAGAAGAAAAGTCTATTCTTTTTCTTCGCGAATTGGGATATATTTATTACTATACGTGAATGAAAAACATAGACGAAATGACTAATGCTTCGATTGACCTGGCGATTGCTGAAATTGAGAGCATAGACATTACTACTCACTGGATGTTGTATCAACCCACGACCGACTGGTCACAATGCGGGCCATTGATTGAGAAGTATAGGCTGAATACATGCGCTTATGAACATGGCTTTTATGCAACTGCGCCATGCAATGATCCAGATATAAATCTATCAGCGCATGGAAGGTCACTACCAATAGCCATCTGCAAGGCAATCCTAAAAGCCGACCGATACAAAAAGGAAAACAAATGAAAAACATAGATGAAATGACTAATGTTGAAATTGATCTGGCGATTGCTGAAATTGAGGGGTTGAGATTAAAGTTCATGGGTACCGGTAAAGTCCCTATGCTTGGTCGTATGATTTACTCCCCCACGACCGACTGGTCACAATGCGGGCCACTGATTGAAAAGTATGTTATACATATAGAATGGATTACAGCTTCAAACATGTGGTGTGCTATCATAGGTAAGGTATTGTATGGTGGATGGGACAAGTCCCTCCCAATAGCCATCTGCAAAGCAATCGTCAGAGCCGACCGATACAAGAAGGAAAACAAATGAAAATTAAACCCTCTACAAAAGATGTGCTTATTTTTTTAGCAGACCCAGCCGACTGGCTTAAGCATAAACAAACGGAACTCGGCTTCCGCAACGGAGACGTTGGTGTAACAGATGGCTATTTTAGTCAGATAAAAGGCAATCACTGCACACCGTCTTACGCTACATTGTCAAAAATTGTAGAAAAAATTCATGAACTGGAACAAATAGTTGACGATTCGTGAAACATGTGTTATACTTTAGGTATCATTGATTGAGAAAAAGGAAAACAAAATGAAAACACAAAATTACAAATTACCACTTCATACTAGACTGGCTTACAAGTTGCAAGATTTAAAGAACCAAGTTGGGATTGCTGAATCAAAAGTGTCAGCTTATTGTAAAAGATACGGGGCAACGGGGTCAAAAGCTCATTTGAGATTGATCGAGGATTATATGGTATCCGGTCGAACTTATTCAAGGGCGCACAATTATGTTTTGGGGTTTGCACAAAAGGCTGGCCTTGGTGGGCTTTTGTACCTTACAATTCAATAACCACTTCAGGGCATTGGCAACAGTGCCCCTTGGTGGGTATTCTTTATACCCTCTCAATCCAAACAAGGGTCGGCACCCCTCCCGTTCGGCCCTTGTATTTTTAACCAAGGAAAGGTCATGGCATGCGAAAAGTTTATAAGTATCCAGTTAGTTCTATAAATCCATGTATATGTCAAATGCCATATAACGCCGAAATTTTAAGTGTTCATGTTCAATATAATAACCCATGTATCTGGGCTTTGGTGGACCCCTATGAGGAACTAGTTGATAGAGAAATTTATGTATATGGGACTGGTCATGATGTCCCTGATCATGTTATTAATATGCAGTATGTTGGTACTTTTTTATTATCAGATGGTAACTTGGTATTTCATGTGTGGGCTAAGCCATGAGCGAAGCACCTGAAATGGAACCTATAAGCACATTCTTTTATCAAGAGTGGGTTGATATGTTTACAGACATTGAACACCTAGTAGTACTATGCGACTTCAGGGCGATTGAACATCAAGGGGATGTTTGGATATATGAAGTGCAGAACATATATGAAATAAAACTTTACAAGATTGGTGGCGGCTTTGGTAATACCAATTGCCCTACTTTTGATTTCGAGAAATACAAAACAATAGCAACCCAGCTAATTGAAGCTGGCAAATTTACAATGGAAGAGGACTAATATGTTTCACATAGACCCACCAATAGACCCACCAGAGACAAGTAGTACGCTTAAAGAACAAGAGGTTTCTACGTATCAACTTGACAATGAATACCCAGACGATCCCGAATATGAGATTAAGGCCATGGTGGATGTGTCGTTTGTTAACGATAGCACTTATGTCGATAAGGTCCACTGGATTGAACATTGGAAGTACGGTAGTAAAGTTGAATTACTACCGTGGGGTAAACACTTTGATGTTTACGAATCTATAATAATCCATGACATTAAAAAGGGTGTCATTGAGTTTGAATAACAACTAAACCAAAAGGAAGGTAAGTAAAATGGGAAGCGAATTAGCACTAGACGATCCACGATTTAGGGAAGAATTAAAAGGTGTTCCCTGGGCAACTGAAATAAAACTTCAATTGATCCGAAATAAGATCATGGAGGACAATGCCAAAAATGCAAGTAAAATAACTGATTCAATGGTAGCACAGTTTATTTTTAGAGCGGCTGCGTTGGAATTGGACCCGCTTGGTAATCAGATTGTGGCTGTTGTTCACAATAAGAATATCGGTACCAAAGAAAAGCCCAATTGGACCTGTGTGCTAACTATAATAGTGACAATTACAGGTATGTTGGCGATCGCACACCGGACTAAACAATGCACAGGTGTCGATGCAAAGCCTTTGTTTAATAAGAATGGGCTAGTAGTGGGTGCCGAATGCACAATCGGGCGTAATGGGCACCCGTTTGTCGGGCGGGCTTATGGTAGTTTTGGCGGGGTGATCAAAGATTATAGCCCACAAGATAAAGCTATGAACGCAGCGACTAGAAAAGCATTGAGATTGGCATTCCCTGAATTTCTCGGTAGTGTTTATGGGGAAGAAGAGTTTAGTCAAGAGCCTGCCCCCCAACACAAAGCAACGAAACCTACAACAAATACTATTCCAGTAACTGAGGAAGCCGATGGCCTGAGACAACAGACCCTTGACGATATAGAATCATGGCATAAGAAGAATCCTACACTTGGCACTCTCCATAAAGAGTGGCTCAAGAACACTTACAACGTTGACCGGTTCGGGCTACTGAATGAAGAGGACCTCGGCATTGCATATGACCAGATGGCTAATTTAGATGTACAGGCCGCTGAAGGGAAGGTGGTCAAATGACCCTATACACCCCAATAAACGTATACGAATTCTTCTGTCGGTGCATGCCTGACTACGTGCAGGTCATGTTCCGCAAAGGCCATTCTCATACCTGGCTACACTTAAATACTAGTACCCATACTCCCTATGAAGCGATGGCGTTATCGAAGGTTAAGGTAGATTGTGGTTGGGAGATACGGGCTATTAATTCTAGTGGGGAGCGTACGTTATGACAACGTTAAGAAAAGAATTAACCGCTGCTGGGTTTGGTTGGAACACCGGTAAGATTGTATGTCAGATACCAAAGGAAATATCTCGATTGAATAGCTGGCCGGAGGATTATAATTATTTTGGTTTTATAGAATTAGATGATCCGGTATTAGATTTAGAGTATAATGATGGGTTTAGGGGTTCTGAATGTCCTTTATTCATAGCCAATGATAAGCATTATTTATATATATCAGGCGTATATGATGGGTCTACATGGGTAGAAAAGATAAAAGGAAAAGCTGATCTAGAACATTATACGATACCGGGGGTCCGGATACCCATGATTGGCGGTGAATAATATCTGGCCTCAATAAAACTAACACTTGCCCTTGTTATAGATAATCTCTAACCGCCTACGAGTGTTTGGCCCTGGGATTCCATCGACTGTGATGCCACAATCTTCTTGGAAATTCTTTATAGCCGTCTGGGTTTTAACGCCCATGATCCCGTCTGCTGGGCCTGGATTATAGCCAAGTGATTCCAGGGCACGTTGCATTCCTTTAAGTGTGCTTAGCTCAAATGTAGCTAATCCCGCGGGGGCTAAACTGCGATAGTGTTCAACGATCTTCTCAAGTTCCGTTCCAGGACAAGCACGCTTTCCAAAATGATAATGCCCAAGAAGCATACCATTATCCCACTTGAAATATTCTTGAGATTTTAACCAAATACCGCTTGCCGCTTTCAGCTGTGCCGCTGAAGGCTCTTTACAAATCCCTTTTGACCAGGAATCCATATTCGGATAAGTAAAAGCACCCTGGAAACACACAGCAAAGTAAAGCGCATTCTCATCGCCTGGAGTTTTTGTAGTCCCCTGTGACCAGGTCCTGTCTCTAAGGTTGTTGATTATGTAGTACGTACCATTTTTGGAAACAAAGCCAGTATAGCATCCTGAAGGGGGCTTGTTCTTGAAGTGTGAATTTGACCCTATCTGGTATCTGATCGTCTGGTCAACATTGGTATTGCCAAGTGCCTGATGGTAGCACATCCCAATTATGCCATTGACATCACGTTTTTTCCAGGTTGCACCGAAACGGCGGGGGGAATTGGCTACATAGTCAATGGTTGTTACACCCTGCCTGTTCATATAGTCTATGTATTCGCGTGTTTGTGTGTCGGATTTCATGCGCTCTCCTGATCACCTCTGTCAATCTTGGCGGCAACCTTGCCTCTGTCTGCCTGGGCTTGTTGATATTGTTTGAAGTTAAGGCCCGCTCCAAAAAGCTTAGCCGCTCCGACTGCCTCCATTACGCCAGTGTCAGGTTTCCATAGTAGGATTGTGACAAAGGCTGCGATTGTTAGGGCCACGTCAATCAAGGCTATTTTAAATGTTTTGCTTGCGAAGATTTCTTTCACTCTGCAATCTCCCAATCATCCGATAGCATATCTGGTTGGTTTGGATGCCACCCTGGTTGCCATGTTTTTTGCGCTGTCCACATAGCAATATATGGCCCCGTTACTAATGGGGTATCCTCACCAATCCATTTTGCTGTTCTATCGTTTACTTTTCGGTCGGTGCCTTGTGTATTGTATGGTGGCAATTCCATTCCTGTCATCAAGACAATCCACATTCCTTTGCCATTCCAACCAGCACGGGCTACTTTATGGCCTGCTTTTAATTGTTGGATAGCCCAACCGAAATCAAATGTTCCCATTACTTTTTATCCTTTTGAGGTTTCACCGTAATGTCGTGAAAGTTTTTTGTTTCACATATTTTTAACAGTGCTTCACTAATTGAAGCACCTGGTCCAAGAATAACAGGGATAGTTATATCTAATTTAATTGGCCCCTGTTCATCATTCACGCCAATCTTGACAATCGATTCTTTCATTTACTTATCCTTTAATATTGGTATTGTGACACCCACAAATTGAGTTTTCATTGTAGTCATGCCAGCTTCTGTTTCAAATTGTACCCAATCGTCGTTGACGAAATTCAACACACCACCGATACAGCTATTTTCATCACTAAGGTCCATTTGGATAATGACAATGGTGCCCCGCTTGTAATGTTTCCATACGTTGCGGGTTTTTTTGGGAGCATATTTACTCTTTTTTTGGCTTGTACCGTCGATAGCAGCCTTGGTTTCCTTGTAAATATCGATGCCCTTACCGGCTAACCCGGCAATCTTAGTCACCTTCCCGCCAATGTCCATTACTTTGTTAAATATGTCGTTGAAATTTGCCATGATATTCCCTTTGATATGATTGGATTAATATAAACATTGGTTTACCATTAGTCAATTTAATAAATGATACGCATATAAGGCTATTAGTGCCGAGTCTGTTTTGCCGTCGTGGGCTTTGCCTTTGTGCATTAAGTATTCGTCGCAGACATCTGAGCCGAACAATTCGAAGCACTTTTTCTTGGATTGTCCCTTGGTGTCACCTACTTCGAACTTGTAAAAGGATTGCCACTTCTTAGGATTGATTAAAGCTGGGGGATTACCCGACCAGGCCATGATTGACCCAAACAATATGCCGTGATTCCATGCGTAATTATTAGTTGACCCGGCGCCTTGTCCTTTCAGCGTTGTTTTTAGTCGGTCTTCTATGACTACACGGTCAGCCCTTTCGTACTTCATGACCCTTGTATCAATGAATTCGAATTCATTGTAGTGGAATAGCCTACAACTTGATATTTTACCATCTTCAACCACACACCAAGCTCCTTTCTTTCCAGGGTCAATTCCAAGTACACGCATATTTTTATCCAAAAAAAAGACCGCTTATTAGGCGGCCTATATGATGAAGCTAATCGCAAATCAGAAGGCCCTTGAGGCTTATCGAATATGCAAAGTAAAAGAGGCATTCCCCAGTAAAGACCGGGCATCTATTACTTATGTGAAATAATATAACATAAAAAATACCAATCTTGCCAAAAAAAAGACCAAACCATCTCGTGGCCTGGCCTGATAATTGAACTCAATTGCAAGGACTCACAATAGAGGGGGGGGGCAGGCCCGTAAAAGGGCCTACTAAAAATACTATCCTTTAAATATAACATAATCGGATTGATAATCAAAATCTTTATTATATTTATATCTCCCAGTCTTTAGTGGGGAACTGCTAGAGCACTGGGAGGGGATTTATACTATGGATATTGATGACATATTCCAGCGTCTTCACGCTGTAGAACAACAAAACATAACCAAATCAGGTAACTACTATAAGGCGAAGTGTCCTGCTCACGAGGACAAAGACCCCTCACTTACTGTCAAGATGATTGGTGACAAGATTGATATCCAATGCCATGCCGGTTGCGATATTAAGGCAGTCTGCAAAGCCCTTGGCATTAACGTTAAAGATCTCTATAATGACGATAAGAAAAGTTTCAACATAGATAAAATTTATGATTACACTGATGAGCATGGCAAACTTATTCACCAAACAGTTCGTCTAAAAAACCCGAAAGGGTTCAAGCAGCGCAGACCCGACGGGAAAGGTGATTGGATTTGGAGAGTTAAAGATATTAAGACTGTCCTTTACAGGCTACCTGCCATTCACAAACATCACATGGATTGTCATGAATCGCCTATCTATATAGTGGAAGGCGAGAAGGATTGTGACACTTTGGCCAATTGGGACATGACGGCGACCTGCCCGCCTATGGGTGCTGGATATTGGCGAGACCATTACAACGAATGGTTCAAAGGCAAGAGTGTAATATTGATACCCGACAATGATTCGCCTGGGCATAAACACATGAAGGCTGTGGGCGCAATATTGAAAGAAGCAGCAAAGACTTTGGCTGTTAAAGAAGTCCCAAAAAAATATAAAGATATAAGCGAATACGCAGAAGCTAATGGTGGCGTTTATGATTCAAGTGATTTTTCAATCATCAGTTTCGATACATGGCTCAACCAAAAACCAACAACACCAACAGACCCAAAAGCAATAACCCAATCCCTACTATCACTTGGACCAATAGAACAGGCCGAAAAGGTAAAGCAAATATCTGAGGAAACAGGAATTAGCACGCGTGCCATTAATAGTGAACTTAACATTCACAAGAAGGCTGAAAAAGCCCAGGCATATCACCAGAAAACCAAATCAAAATTATCGGCTGCTGAAAAGGTCATGGAAATCATGGCCAGTAATATCGTTATACCTAAGAATCAACTAGGTCAACCACAGAGACTCAAGGCACACGTTATAATCAGCACCCCCAAAGAAGAGTACTTGACACCCTATTACGATAGTAAGCTCTATACAGCGGCCCCATCAAAGCGAGAGATAGCTAAACACTTAGAAGAAGCTGGTGGTGAAACTGGTTTCGAGGTTGCCATGGGTGGCTTTGATGAGAAGGCACTGAATCCCACAACCCAATCAATTATGAACGATGTCGAAACCAAAGTCCAGGGCGGACTAATGGGTAAAGAATGCGAGGTGTCGTTTGGTCCTTACCTTGATAACAAAGGCAAATTCAATACCATAACCGACATTGATAACGGTGTGCTCATTTTGCGAGGTGGGTCAACAGATGGTGCGCTAATTGTAAGGGATGAACCTACACCGGTACGTGACGATAAGGCCCTTGAAGAATGGGGTTCATTGTTTGGTGATAATAGATTTGATTGTTTAGCCCATGCCATATCGTCTTTGATTAATGAGTACCCAAAGGGTAAACATTGTCTTGGTTTTGTCGGGTCGTCCGGCGGTGGTAAGACAACGGCGGCCACTTGGTTAGCTGAAACTATTGACTACAGGGCCTCGGTAATATCTGCCTCGGGTTTAGAGGGGAACTTCCCCAAGTTGTTCAGTTGTCTTTCTCCGATCCTTGACAACCTGGACAACAAATCATTATCAGACGAAAACATGGATACGATTGCAAGCGCATTATCATCGGATGTGCTGACCGTGCAGGCAAGGTACACCAAGTCTGGGTTGACTGATCGACTAGGGTTCCCAATCTTTACATCGATACACCCAGACGTACTTAATTATTATAGGCCATTACGGTCAAGGGCTGTTTTATTGATCCAGAATTACGATGAAAAGACTGCTCAATTGACGGTAAAGTCAGATGAAATCATCAAAGCATTCAGGCCGATGTTGTATTGGTTAATTGAATTGTATCTCAAGGACCGCAAAGCTGGCAAAATTCCCGAAAGGCCCGGGGAACTTCGGTTGTTATGCTTTGCTCGTGTGCGCTATTGGATTGCAACCAAACTCCAAAAGATGTCGGATGAAAAAGCCATTGAACTAATCAAAAGCTACATACCAAACGATGCTGAGGAAATGTCAACACCCTTTATTGATGCGTTTATCAAGTCAATGGATGAGTATTTCAAGAAGGACAACTCCATGTTTGACGATAACCGTTTCGATTCCAAATCGATCCTTGCTATCATGAGAGATTATGCATGGGAAGAATTAAAGCAAATCCCAAGTGGTAAGAAATCAAACTTAGCAGAAAGCTCAACAGCGACTTTATCGATTAAAAAGCAAATAAATAAAAGTCGTATGCAAAATAAGATTGGTTCGTATTATATTTTCGATGGCCATGATGACAATAAAAACAAGTCATATTATGAAATAAGGCAGGCTGACACAGCCACCGGAGTTACTTCCTAGGCCCACGCATAGCCCCGGAGTTCCACCGGAGTTCACCTTTTTACAAACATCCTTCCACCCTATACCACGGAGTTCCGGAGTTCCGGAGTTCTCTCAGCTCTCACGTGCGCGAGCGCGTTATTTATGATAGATATTTCATGCTATACAAAAAAAGAAATATTTCCCTATAGGCTCCCCACGAACTCCGGAACTCCGGAACTCCGGGAACCTGTGTCACACTAGCTCTCTGAAAACACCAACTCCGGTGGAACTCCGGGACATTGCCCCACGCTGTATAGTAACTCCGGTGGTAGGGTGAGAGCAGTTACGGGAATTCCCGTAACACTTTATTAACTTTTTTTGTTCAATCCGGAATGCGATGTTCCCATTCTTTCCCATTGTATTACATTATACTTTATATGATTACGAATTATCCTAAATTACGAAAGAAAACTAAGATGGCCGTTGAATCTAGTGAGGTAACGATAGTTGAATTGGCATCAATAATCGGAATAAGCCGTCGGACTATATACAATCTTTTAAATGGAGCCCGACTACGACGTGACACTCTGATCAGGATATGCAAAGCACTTAATGTGGAGTTGGATTAATGTTAGTATTATGTAGTGTTGAATATTCTGATTTAGAGAACGAGGAAGGCAGGGAAGTCCCTGGGGTAAGAGTTACTTGCAATGAATGCGGAAACAGCGAAGAGAGTTACGGCGAAGGTGATAATTCTGTGCGGCGTTGTCTAGCGTTATTGAGCGAAGGGTGTGATAGCCTAGAAAGAAATTTTTATGAGGCGGAATAACTTAATGAAGATATGCAAAGCACTTAACGTGGAGTCAGATTGATATGGGACTCAGTTACGTACCACAAGCACAGGCAACACTAGACAACGTTAACAAAGAAAATAATATTCGTAATATGTATACCAAAGCCCCCGTTTGGGTTAAGAAGCTATACAAGGGTAGATCTGGTTTCTATGAGCCAACACATGACCGGGTTGTCTCTGTCATTACTAAACTGATAAACGCCCTTGGAAATTGTAGATGTGGCCTAAAGGCAGTTACGTATATTGAATGGAATGATGACCAAAACAAAAGCAAGAAGCATTGGTTTACTAAACATTGTAAGTCATGTGTTGAAAGAATAGAACGTACAGGTACTGATGTCGTCGGTGGATAAAGTAAAAGGGAGATTATAATATGAGATTAAAAGCAACACCCAAAAAGAAGAGCCTATCAGAGCTATACCTGCATGATGCTTTTCATGGGCACAATGTAGTTAAGCGTGAGAGGAGGAGGTTCAGGTCGGTCGTAAGGGCCATGAATCAATTGGCAAAGGCGGGCAATGCTGTCTCTGCTTCTTTTGATAAGGTCTCACGGAATTTACAGAAACTACTTCCACCTGTTGTTGTCGGCCCTGGCGATTCTTTGTCAGAGGCGATGGTAAGCATTGACCCGGCACCCGGCTCAGATATAAAGCCTTTTGCAGGAACCATTGATGAGTTTGATGATATGGTTACCGGGCTTAGTTTAGAGAAGTTCCGTAAAGATTTGGCATCACTTGATACACCACCCCAACCCGACAAGGACCACGTATCGGTAATGGTTGGTGAAAGGCGGGTTGAGATAAATAGAGACGTGTTCGGTGATATTGATGTGCTTATCGATGGCAACATGATCATTACTCAACGATGCCAAACTGGTGAAATAGCTATCAAACACAACGACCAGTGGCATAAGATAGCCGATAGTGATGAGGAGTTTGGTGATACAGACAACCTTGAAGATAATTTTATACTAAGCAAGAATGGCATCACATGGGAAATCACCGAGGTTGGTACCTTATTTATTGGCCATGAGTTGCTATTTCGTATAACAGATAAGGAAATCATAATGATTGATGCTATTCATTTTATAAAGCAACACGCCGAACCCCAACAACAAGTACTAGCAACCCCCACCGCCGATAAAAATGGGTGGATGGGGATTGAGTCGGTGCCGAGGAATGGAGATTGTTATATTCTTATCCATGGCCCTTTTTTATATATTAATCAAATTGTATATTGGGATAGTTATTTATCTGGATTTGTTGCAATAGGGACCAATAGTATTGTGGACGAACGGTTAATCAGGGGCTGGCAACCATTACCCAAACCACCGGAGGGGCTGTGATGGAGTGGAATGAGGAAAAGATAAAGGAATATAGAGCATTACTGCATACTGCTAGGTTTAAGCCATTCGTTGAAGACTATCACCAAAAAATGATGGATACGGCATTTGATATTAGCGATGGTGCCCTTAATGAAATCGAACGCCTGCAAAAAGAGAATGAAGAGTTGAGGGGGGCTATTGATGCGTGGGAGGCTGGTTATACCTCATTCTCAAATAAGATGGATCTACATTTTAGGAATGCAGAAAAATCCATTGGCGGTACTGGATGACCCTACGCCCCTACCAAGTCGATGCCTGGCAAGCGATCAGAGATAACTACCAGCGATACAGACGGCAATTGCTTTACCTCGCCACCCGTGCTGGTAAGACTATCATCATGGCTGAGATCCTAAAGACCCTCCAAGGCAAGGCTCTTGTCATCGCACACACCGATGAACTAATCGACCAAGCATACAACAAGATCAGGGCTATCAATCCCATGGTAAAGATAGGTATTGAGAAGGGGACACTCAAAGCTGATAAAGATTGTAGTATTGTCATCGCATCAATCCAAACCTTAAAAGCCAAAAGACTTGAGAAATTCTCCCGTGATGAATTCTCCATTATCATAATCGACGAAGCCCATCATTGTACCGTTAAGAATATGTACGGTAAGCTATTAAACTACTTCATGCCAATGCTTGTATTAGGCTTTACAGCCACTCCATTCAGAACAGATCGCAAGAAACTGGTTGGACCAGATGCACCATTCGAGGCCCTCACATACGAGGCACCCATTCGTAAGTTGACAATGGAAGGTTGGCTCTGTCGTATAATGGGTGTCCAAGTCAGAACGGACGTAGACCTGACTGGTTTAAAATCCACGATGGGTGACTTTGAAAGGTCGATGCTACAACAGCACGTCAACACAGTGGACCGCAACAAGGTTGTGATAGATGCTTACGACAAATATACCCCCAATGAAAAGGCAATCGTATTCTGTGCAGGCGTAACTCATGCCCAGGAAGTAGCCAAATGCTTTCCATGTGCTGAAGCGATCTATGGGGACATGAATAAAGACAACCGCAAAGATATTATAAGGGATTTCAGGGATGGTTCAGTACCGGTACTGACTAATTTCAATGTACTTACCGAGGGATTCGATGTACTTGACATATCGTCTATAATAATGGCACGCCCAACTAAGTCACCTGTGTTATACGTCCAGTCAATTGGCAGGGGCAATGGTGTTGCCGAAGGTAAGCATCACTTAACTGTGATCGACATAGTGGACAATACCAAGCGGTTCGACCTGATGACTGTGTGTAAGGTATTCAATGAAAACGCTCCCCACTTCGATTGTGAAGGTGGGGACGTTTTAAGGCTGGTTCAGAAATACGAAGAGATACCAGAACCGATTGATCCAGGTAGGCCAGTAACCTTTGATGCTTACAAATTGCTATTGAACGAGACTATCATTGACCTACTTGGGTTGGATTCTGAATTTGGTGAGTATGTTTACGCTGGAATGTTTCCCGATGCACCAGCCACCCCGCCACAATTAGCACAACTAAAGAAATTCAAAATCTACACACACAATGAAAAGATCACAAGAAAACAGGCATTTTTTTTAATTGACCAGGAAATTTTAGCAAGAAAAGCAAAGGGGGATTTGCCTGCGACAAGGGGCCAAATATCCCGCCTAGAGATATGGGGTATAGACTACCCAGATGGGATAACTTTTGAACAGGCCAGGAAGATAATTGCCCATGGCAAAATAAGAGAAAGGAAAGGAGCGTAAGGGATGGGAAAGCCGTGGGGAGTATTCAAGATAGCTGATGCACGAAGATTTCTTGTATTAGTTAAGTCTGAATTTGATGGGATTACGCCATATGATGAAATAGAAGATCAACTTGAAACAATTAAGATAGCAATAGAGGCAGTTGATCAAGTCGAATATTTACAAGAATTGATTACTCAAATGGACGCACTATTAAAAAATACAGGACGAGTCTAATGCCCTGGGATATGGAACGACACAAAGAATTAAAGACCCTCGTCTTCGGTGGGATACTATTAACCCCATTCCAAGTAGCCCAAATGGACGAGGAAGAGATTTGCATGACTATTAACAATCTGTCACAAGCGTTTAAGGAATCGTTGGAAGAGATCGAGAGGCTACAAAAGGAACGTCAGGAGTTATCTAGTGGAATGGAATGAAGATTGGGTAAAAGACATACGGGGTATACTTAGTAAGTATGAATTTGGTTACGACGTCGATATTCCTAAGTGGAAACTTGAGTTTATGCTTAGGGAAATTAATAGGTTCCAAATGGAAAACCGAGAATTAAGGCTTTTCAAAGAAACAGAGCGAAGAGTAGTCAACCAGCTGTTCCAAGATATTGAGGATGCAAATGATCCAATTACATAACGCCGACTGCATGGATGTATTGTGAAAGTTACACACCGTGGACAAGCATCTACCACTACTAGAGTTAAACCAAGTTATGGCAATGAAGTATATACCCCTGATTGGCTAGCTGACATCATGGTTGAGTGGTTGGATATTGAACCGGGTATGAGAATATTGGATCCTTGTGTTGGTAGGGGTAATCTATTGATTGCTTTACAGTTTAAAGGATATGTTGAAGGCTATGAATTGAACCCAAATTGTAGCTATGTAAATAAGAATATCCATATTGGCAAGGATTTCTTATTAGCACCACACCCTAAGCACAAATTCGACCGCATTATAATCAACCCACCATTCTCTAAAAGTGGGGCATGGAAATTTCTCCATAAATGTTTCGAGCATTGGTTAAAACCAGATGGGAAACTGGTCACTGTATTACCTAACTACACTGTAGACAATGCCGAGGGCCGTAAACCTTGGCTATCCAAATACATGCGACGTATAGGGAACATACCTAAGAATACTTTTGAACCGGCTGTCCCTGTATTACATGGAGTAATTGCTATGTTTGATCGGTCTGGTAGTGATTGCAGATATGAGTTTGTTAAGCCTAGAGATAATCAGGTGGAGATGTAGATGACTACTAAACGGATGACATCAACAGAGGTATACAGAGCCTTGGAAAGGCGATATCATTTCACATTTACCGGGGAATCTGTTCTATTAAGAGAAGTCAGGTTGGCTCCTGGACATCAATATGGTCGTAAAGCAAAAATGCTTGATGCATTGGCTGTCAGATGCTGGGAAAAAAGGCATTTGATTGGCTTTGAAATAAAGATTAGTAGGTCCGATTTCCTTAAAGAAATGAGAGATCCCAAGAAAAGAGAACCTGGTGTTGATTATACCAATAGGTTTTACTTTGTTACCCCTTTCGACATGGTTGATGTTAAGGAAATCCCACCCGAATGTGGATTAATTTATGTGAGTAACGATACCATTCGCATAAAGAAAAACGCACCCTGGACAGCCTGTGATATGGATAGCAATATTGATTTTGTGGCCTCGATCATGCGTAATTTGGCCAGGGTAAACGATGGGCTGGAAAAGGATTTTAATCATTTACGAGAAAAAGAACAGAAACGCCTTAACCCTGACCAGTTGGAGATGTTTGGATGATAAGACCAGAAGGCAATTGCACATACCTGGACGAACGAATTAGTAACCAAAAAGCTATTGACGGCTCTGCGATAGTTAATTTGATCGTATGTACTGACCTTGCACTCCCCGGCCTCGATAAATGCCATATCCACGCACCCCGCGAGGAAATGGGGCGTAAAATTGAGGTGTTGAATGGTAAGGTTAATAGTATGGCATGTTTTAAGGGGCCGGTATTATGATAATCTCATTCCAAGATAGATTCATCGATAAGATCTTATCAGGTGAAATGACATCGATAATACGTAAGCTATCAAACAAGGCCGAACCGGGTAAAGAGCTACAATTTTACCAGAATTGGCGTACCAAGGATGCTAAGAAATTCGCAGATGCGGTATGCCAGGAAGTGGCATATGTAAAGATACTTGAAAACGTTATTTTTATTGGGAAAATCGCACATTTTAAATCAAAGGAATCGCTTGCCGAAATAGCATCAAACGATGGATTCAGTACCTGGGATGATATGGTGTCATGGTTTGCTAATCAATACGGGTTGCCATTCGAGGGTAAAATGATAGATTTTAAGGTTTCCTATCCAACACCGTCCGCACAATCTCGCAAAATGTAGTGGTGGTCATCGCTATATGGTTATTTTCTATCCTAGAGATATGTTGACGCTCACCAATATCGCTCTGCTTAAACCCATGTTGTGTCCGCAACAGTTTAACAAAGTGACCAGGGTTTTTCAGCACCTCAAACAGCTTTTCTATGAATTCGTCGTCGTACATTGTTACCTCCGGGTGTCAAAGTAGTAGTAGTATATGGGTGTGGTTTGGTTTAGTGGTCATAATCGTCCATTATTGGTCCTAAATTATGTTCTAACTCTTCAACTATTCTTTGGATATCCTTTAAAGGAACACGAAAAGCGGGCAATACTATGTCCTCACCTGCAATCGTATAGTGTATATATACTGACCGACTGTGTCCCGGTGTTATTGTCATTTTGACATTGTTGTGTTCATGTATGATCTGCTCCAAGTCTAACTCCTTGTTTACCCCCTAAGTTAACACATATTACACATAAGTCAACATAAAGTACAATTTAATTGCAATATAAGTCAACCTGATTTCAGGGGGTTTCCACTACATGGTATTGACACAAATCATGTCATAAAACAGGAAATTTGAGACAGGTAGTACAGGTGTGGTAGTTTGGTATGCTTACGCACGTGAATTCTTGTATCACTTTCTGTGTCATTTGTATTATATTGTGATACAAATATGATACAAAAGTGTAGTGTATGTGTAAGATATGCCGTAGTAGTGACTGTGACAGTATAAATGCCCGCATAGAGGCTGGTGAGACAAACCGCTCAATTGCGCAATTTTACGATACGAGCCACTCAACAGTCGCCAGGCACGCTAGAATGTGCATGGATTCAGGTAAGGGCACGTATCAGCAGAAAAAGAAGACTATAGAGAAATCCGTACCGAATGAAAAGTTGGTTGACATGCCCGACATCGATGTTAATGTAAGCGACTATAGTGGGACATTCCAGGACTTGATAAAGATCATGGTCAGTAACATCCATAAAGCGGATGCAGCGGCGGGCCAAAACTTGATTAACCAATCACGTATGTATAGTCAGCTGGCCAAATGCACAGGTGATGTAATTAGTACTATGGTTAAGTCATATGTGACTATAGAGTTGATGAATGATGGTAAGATTTCGTCTAGCGATAAGCGGCTAGGCAGGCTGATGAACTACCAGAATGATAAGATTATGGAAAAGGAGGTTAAGTGATGGTTAAGTTTGAATTTGAGCTAAGTGATGAACATGCTAGAGATCTTTTAGATTTCACGAGAAATGGGTACATCCGGGGAATGGTACGAGAAGGCATGACCACTATCGAGAAGTCAGCAAGGTTCGAGTCAGGGGATGAACACACAGGCATTATCATGTTAAGGGAACGTGAAGATTGTAGCAGTGATAAAGGGACCATTGAAATACACGTCTTTAATCGAATAGATGGATCCAGGGCACGTCATTTTGTGCTAATGTCTGACCTGGAATATCTTATTGAATACCAAAAGTCTTTGGAAAGTGGTCCAACCATTGATATAAAGCTAAATGATTGACTACACCGAGAACCTAATCGATTTCGACAACCTCTTCCCACAGCAGGACCTAATGCTCATAATGGAGCAGTCTGGTTTTCTCGTTGTGACCGGCGGGGTAGGTACGTATAAGACCACTGGCTGTATTATAATACTCTACCTCCACTTAATAGCCAATAAAACAGCCCGTATCATGGTGTTGATGCAAACCGATATACAGCTAGACCTCGTATTTGTCCATGAATGGGAAAAGGTAGTACCAAAGGATCACTACACAGAGATCAAGAGTAAAAAGTACTGGTCTTATAAGCTGTTTAACGGGGCAGAGGTAGTATTGCAGTACGCTGAACACACGGCGGCTCATGATCGTATAGTGGGTGCAAACCTGACAGGGTACTATATATCTCAAGCGGAAACCCTGACATTCGAGGACCTTGTTACACAGCTTGAATTACGTAAACGAGGTAGGAAGCGTGGTGAGATACTGTTCCGTATCATAGATGCTAATGGTGGTAATCCCACACGGCCTGCATTAGACAAGTATGTTGAGCATGATTCAGATAGGTTTGTGTGTCGTAAGGGTGGCGCAACCCTTTACAAAGATTATGGCAATATGCGCTGGTATCGGGGCACAACTATTGAAGGTGACCCATATAACCACTTGTGGATTATGACCACACCGGAAACAAGTGAGTATACAGCCGAAGAACTAGAGCAGTATAAGATCACATTGTCCGTAACCGACCACCAGCGTATGATTGAGGGCAAGAACGTCTCTAGTGAGGGGCTGATATATAAGGCATTTGACAGGAATGTCCATGTAACCGACTTTGAGATCAACAAGGACGCACGTTGGTATTGTGGTGTTGACTGGGGGTATGTGAACCCAGCTGTATGCCTATTCACCTGGATCGATAGCGATGACCATGTGTGGGTCTATGATGAGATTTATGTTACTGAGGTCACCACGGAACCATTCGGTAAGCTTATCAACACCTGGCTCGAAGAACATGGGTTACGACCACGAGTGGTGTATTGTGATCCTTCTAGTAAGGGAAACATCGCTACATTCCAGGAAAAAAAGATACGGTTACCTGCGGAAAAGGGGTATAACGGTGTTGACGATGGTATCAAAAAGGTGCGCTCATGGTTACAAAGTGGTAAACTCCATGTGCATGAACGGTGCATAAATACGATACGTGAGTTTACTAGCTACGAAGCGAAGAAGGCGATGCAGGGGAATAGTAAGACTTTGGAGATCCCTAAAAAAGAGAATGACCATGCGATGGATGCTTTGCGTTATATTATAGCTACGTTATGGAGGTAGTGAGATGATGAAATTAAAGTGGTACGCTTTGGATGAGATTGATAATCGACTTTGTGATTATAAATCCATGTCCTGTAATAATTTACCTAATGGGGTGTTGTTTAAGCAACTTGAAATCCGCATGGCCAATGGTGATGAATCAGCAGACTCGGTCTCAACAGCCCTCCAATTCGTACCCGACATCAACTGGAACCCTGACAAGGAAGCGTTTGAGGTGATCGCCCCTGCGATAAACTTAGGAGAAAAGAAATGAGTGTGACATTAATGGGTATAAATGGTCCAATTAATTCTGAAAGGCTTAAGACGGAACCCAGCCCAAGGGAATTATCAACCCGGCGAGACTGCATCCACACAGCGAAAATGTGGAAAAAGCAGGTCCTAAAGAAGCGGAATAGTAAATGCCCCTGTGATAGTGGTAAGAAGGTTAAGAAGTGTTGCGCCACTGATGAAAGCACAACTTTACTTGTTAAATTGCTGGGGAAATATGGGTTAGTGTTATGAGCCAATACCATGGAATAGAAGCTACTATAGATGAGATTGAACGTATGAAAGAGAACGTAAAAACCACCAAGAATTTCAAATCAAAGGCGATGGCCAAGGAGTCCCTTTACAGCTACACCCTCGCCATGATCGCCAACGGCCAAATGAACTGTGCCGCCAAAAGTAGCCTGGCTAACCGGGCGCTGGAGGTTGAGACTTATGATGATTGAACAGAGATCTTTGTCTCTTAATGAAATCGAGGCTATGATTGACAAGGCTAGCGAGGTTAGAGCGGCGCTGGGTGGCTATGGATATGATATTCAGATTGATTTTGATCCTGTAACGGATTGCCACACAATGAGATGGTGGGTTGTGAATACTGGAATATATAACCCCTTCGACCCTGAAAAGGACGACCACATGACTATCCTAAAATCTTTGGCAGGCCATGAGGGAGGTGCGGGATGAGCCTAATCAAAAGAATATTAAAAGCACTGTTCCTATCTGAATACCCTACACCTGGACCAGGTGGCCATAAGCGTCCCAAACCAACATCCCCCAGGCCATCAGCAAAGGACGTTCCACCACAGAGCCCGCCGAAAGCATCTCCGAGGATAGTCCTCGTCAACAGATACGGTCCTAATGAGTATGATGAGGCTGGAGAGAATACCCCGTGGTAGATGACAAGAAACTAAAGAACCTGGCTAGTCCACAGAACCCGATCAGGATCAACCAAAAGGCTTATATAACTGGCGATAAATTACCACCCTTTCTGAGATGTAAGAAGTGCAAGCTCACTTACCCGAAGCTAGGAATGGTCCTTGCCCGCAAACGAAACGGGTCAATTGTCGGGGAGCATGCGGCCTATTGCCGTCAATGCCAAGTCAAAATGGGGTTCCTCGCAAAGGGTGCTGTTATCCGTATTGATCATGAGATTGAGAGATCCAAGCAGATCATGAAAGAGCTTGTCGCTGAAGAGGATAAGCAGGATGCGTTACTTATAGAGAAACGATTGAAGGAATTAAGGGGCGGTTGATCACTCACTCTCAACCTGACCAACTTCCAAGTCCATATCCCCTTTGCCCATGTCGGCCCGTGCTTCGTTAAGGGTGATTAGACGCTCCTTGAAATTCTTTCTGATATTTTCATCTCTACGTTCCAACGCTTCCTCATCAACAGCCTCAAATACATATCGTGGAATATTGTAGTCTGGGTCAGCTAACCAGGAAGGATAGTTAAACCTTGTTATCGGGACGAATATCTGTTCTTCAACATTATGCGCAATCCACTTTTGTCCATTGTCAGGGCGTGCAAGGAAAGCATCAAAATTCACACGGCTAGATGCGAACGTTGCCGCCGTTATTCCATTTAACCCGACACCATTTGGGATACCTAATGCATGGAGAGTCGCTACATCTTCTGAACTTATTGCCTCACTCATTAAGCTAAGTAATGGCCCGTTGGTCTGTGTAGGAACTGTTGATAATTCACTATCAGGTTGCAGTTTCCCTGTGTCTACATTCCTGGTTGCAGACGTATGCAGTACAGACATCGACTCTAGTTTATTGACTTCTCCCTTCCTTCGAGCTATCTCCTCATCATCCATTTTGTTGGTATCCATTGCATGAACCAGTGGGAGGATTCCTAATTTATGGATAAACTTATTTCTAGCTTCTTTGTTCTTGTTAAGCAATTCCACATTTTGCCGAATAGATTCTATCTCAGGTATCCCTAGGAAATTCCCCATATGGATATAGGGCCATACTGTAAACATCATTCTATCTGGATGTAATAACAACCCTGTTGGGAAATGATAGATTGCAAACAGGTTGTCGAATTCGTCAATCCAAGGATGGAAGTCCCATGTCGGCTTGTTTTTTAAGGTCTTGATCCACCATATACCTCTCCTGGCCTCCCAGACAGGTTCGGCTACACCATATCCTAACCCCATAGAGGCCATTAACTGAGCTTTCATTGTGTCTCTAAAACTTTGTGGCTTCCGTATCCCCTTCAATTGCTTTGTGTAAAGTTTAACTAGTATCTCATCCCTTAGTTCATGATGGGGAAATTCATCATAGTCATTATCGGGGTCTGCCTTGACTTTCGCATCTACCCAAAAAGTTGCATCCTCTAATATTCTTAATGCGCTTTTGACCTTTGGTTGCATCCGTCTGAATTCTTCTAGCTCACGAGGTTGGTAGGCCGATTCAGGCGGTCTTGAGATGTCCTGTGCAAAAGTATTGAACGGCATCGCAGATTTTGCAACTTCGTTGTGATCTTGACCTTTGACAGCCGGTGTACGAATGGGCTTGGGTTCAAGCGAATCTGTACTAATAACGCTCAGGCTTTTTACTGGACTCATTATAGCTGTGTATTTTTCGATAGTTGATTTTCTAGGTGGGTGCTTTCCACTCTCTAATATTGAATAACCCCCTTGTGTAATATTAAATAAGCCGCTTGCATCTTTCTGTGATAAGCCTTTGTCATCACGCCATTTAATTAGTTTGTTGTGAAAAGCCATAATAACACAATATAACATAAGCCCCTTATCTAATAATGTGTCACTCTTATGTCATTTATGCATCACTTTTGTGTCACTCTTATGTAAATTGGAAAAAAAGTGCCCACTATCTTGAATTCGTGTGTAACATATATATATGCCAAATGTTTTTGAGCGGACAGTATTAATTAGTGGGCAGGTATCAGACGCTAAACGCCGTAAGAAATTTGCGTCGTTTTTTGGTGAGAAGAATCCTCGCCTCGCTTTCACCGACAGAGAAGTTACTGCAATGTCTCGCAATACAAACGACTTAATGGAACATGATAACCGAAGACCTCCAATCAAATTTGGGCATTGGGATGACGACCAAGAGCGAAAGGGCGAATTCCTTAACACCTTTGTAAGACGCATTAAGATGCGATCTGGCAAAAGCCGGAATAGTCTAGTCGTTCGTTTTCAGGTGAATGACAAATTCGCTGATACAGTAAATGAGAAATTGCTACCTGACCAATCAATCGAATTTGAAGACACCGGGGATCTTAACGACGAAGAAGGCAAGATGTTGCCAATGCATTTAACAGGATTGGCTTTGCTTGGAACTGATACAGGAGCTTATGCGGGATTGCCTAAAGAGTTCGCATCAATCCGGAACTTCAGTTCAAATCAACTAAGAAGAATAGAGGGTAAAATGGCCGAACCTAAAAAGGGCTTATTTGGAAACTTGTTCAATAAGACTAAGAAATTCGCAGAAATCCCAAACGACATTATCGAAGAGTGTCTTCGTCGCACAATGCTTATCCAGGAATTATCTAAAAAGGCCAAAGATTCTGATGATCCTTCTACTGAACTTGACGAAATCAACGAACATGGCGAATGGTTGCAAGACAAATTTGAAGCATCCCTTGGCGACGAACCGGAAGTTGAGGAAGAGGAAACCCAAGACGATGACAATGTTGAATCCGAATTGAAAGGCAATTCCAAGGATGACGAAAACCGTGAAGAGGACGAAGATCCTGACGAAGAAGACGAAGATGAGAAACTAGCCAAAAAGGATGACGAGGACAAGGACATGAATATTGAAGTTGAAAAGAAATTGCAAAAGATGCAAGACGAATCAAACAAAAAGTTTGACATGATTGCTGATATTCTGCTCAAGAAAGAAAAAGGTGACCTTGACGACAAGAGGGTCAAGCTATTTGACAGCCTTGTTAAGGATGGCCATCTCCATAAAGATGACACCAAGTTTTTCAACTCTATGGCCACAACCGAAGCGGGCCTTGAGGGCGCTAGTAAATTCTTCGGTAAATATCAGGTAGAAACCCCGTCAACCACAGAGGTCGCCACCGGCAGTAGTTCGGCTGTAATGTTCGATTCCAGCGATGGGAATATCGAGAAGGTCTGTTTCGCCAGAATCAAAGAACTGTACCCTGATATGGATCCCGGATCAGACGAATTCAAGGATCTGGCAAAACTCAGAGGGAAACAAATGACCGAATTCATTGAAGACCAAAACGCAAAGCAAAAGCTATTTTAAAAATCATTAATACCAGCCAGGAGAAATTACATGGCCGCAACAAAAAATGTAGATAGATTATTCCATGATGTCCACGTCAGGATTCCTGACCAAGTCCCGATTGCCGCCAGTACCCAATACTTCCAAGGGGCAGCGGGCTTTGTCGATGCCGTTACAGGGCTACTTACAAAGATTGTTAATAGTGGCGCTAATCCATTAGCAGGCATTATTACCAGACATCAGGATAGCTTATCATCAGTTGACCTTACAAATACATTGAAGGTTGAGTTTAACCATGTAGAAGAGTTTACTCTCTCTGGCGTAACGATAGCAAATAGACGGGCAAAAGTATTTTTATCGGACGATAATACCTTGTCTCTCGATCCCGCCAACAAAACCTATCTTGGGATTATCGTCAGCATATCTGGTACAGATCGTTGCATGGTGCATGTTCTAGGAACTAATATTTAAAACAAAAAGGAATTCATGAGGTAAAGAAATGGCATTAGATTTAACACCAGGTCAGATAATCAACGCTAATTTTATTGATTTTAGCACAATCCTCCATTACACCTACAACCAAATGTTTGGTGGTCCCAAGAACTGGGCCAAGGCATTATCGTTTCCTCTCAAGACAGATCAAGACGAAGTAAGCCTTCCTTTCTTGGAATCCAAAATAGGGCTTGCTCTTGGTCAACGCGGAGTACCAGTTAAACGAAGAACTGCTCTTGGTGGTCAGGGAACGGTAAGAGTTGAGAAATTCGAAGATGGGATGGAATTCGATGCCCATGACCTTTCTCAAGACCGAACTGGGATGCTAAAACAAAAGGCTACGGAGATTGGCGAAGGTGCCGCTTTCTTTGGTCGTGACCAAATTGTAGACATTCTAAGGAATGGCACTACTCCCACTTATACTTTATTTGATGGCGTACCTGTATTTGACAATGCGCACCCAAGGGGAGGCACCTCATTCGACAATATTAGTACCGGCGTATTGAACCCAGTCAACTTTGCGGCACTACGAACACAAATGGTAACTTTCCCTAGTGATGCTGGTGTTAGCCGACCACTTGGTCGTGGAGCGGCACCAAGCCATTTGTTTATTCCCTCGGCATTATTCGAGACAGCATCGGAAATAATGAATAACAATTTCGTGGCCGGTGCGAATGGGGAAGCTGATAACATCCTTAAAGGTGCGGCTACCATTATTGAGGTCGAAGAACTCACAGATACAAATGATTGGTATCTGATTAAGGGCGACTTCATAATCAAACCTTTCTTCCACATCTTTAAGAAAAACCATTCACCAATTAAAGTATTCATGAAGGGCACATCGCCTTCAGATGTCGAGCATGAACAAGAAGTCGTTGCGTTCATTGGATGGACTTACGAGCGTTTGTTCCCAACCCGACCAGAACTTTTTATCAAGAGTGTTAACTAAAACAAAGGATTAGAAATGGCAACTACAACAAAACCAGAAAAACCTATAATCGAGGAAGCTGAGGATAAGAAAATAGAGCCAAAAGATCTAGCCCCGTTGATTATTAAAGAATTGAAGGGCGACGAATTTTGCGCTCTGCATAATCCTGGACCGCAGTCTGTAACGCCGAACCCATATACGATTTTAAAAAAGAAAGTGATTAATCCAATCACCCATGAAGAAGTTGATCAGTTCGCTATCTGGTTGAGGAAGGCTGTTGATACCAGCAATCCTGATATCCGAATGGTGATGACTTCAAATGGGGTGATTGAAGAAGGATCCAAGCAATACAAAGATGCTCTTGTTTCATTAGATGCTCAACGTAAACAGAAGTTGGTTAAGAAAGTAGACACACAAACACTGCTTGAAGTTATGGCTGAGATGGCTAAGGTTCTGAAAGCCTCCAAAGGCAAGGGCTCAAACAAAGAGGCAGAATCCCTTTTGGAAGAGTTGACCCTGAAGGAAGCTGAACTGGCCAAGGCTAAAGAAGGGAATGATTCTGATCTGGCTAAAAAGAAAGCCGAGCTAGATGCCAAAGAAGCAGAGCTAACCAAGGCTAAAGAGGCATTGGATAAGGAAAAGGTTGATCTCGATTCTGAGTTGGACAAGGAAGACGGCGTGTTGACCAAGAGAGAATCTGAGTTGGATGCCAGGGAAAAAGAACTTGACAAGCGAGAAGACGACCTAACCAAGCCACAGGACAAGCCATAATGACAGAGCAAGAATTTAAAAACGAATGGAGACCCAATCAGATCAAAGAGGTTGGACTTCATATCCAATTACAGGCAGAGGCTAAGAATGAGCGAGAAAGAAACGCCCCCTTGGTCAAGGTCTGTGATGATAGATCGGGTTGCTATAAATTATCCAAACCAGACGTAACCGCTGTGATGAAAGGAAAAGGAGAGTATTCAACTCACAAGAAATACTTTACATCAAAATGATTACACCATTATGCACGTTTCAAGATATTAAGGAGAAAGTTCCACAGTTGAATAGCAACGCGTCCTTAATAAAATTGGATGGCGAGCAACAAGATGCAATCATAAAAGAAGCAACATTAGCAATGCAACAAATCCTAAGTGGCAAATATGACATTTCTGCCTTTACTCCCATTGATAATGTTCCAGCATCAATTAGAAATATTACCGCCACAAAAGGTGCAATCATCGGATTACGTTCTTACCAGGCATCCTTTGGAGGTAAAGACCAAATTACCCAGCTTAGTACGCTGAAGAAATCATTTACATGGTGGACTGGTGTTATTGGAAATAATTCTTTACTCGGTGATGACGGGAAGGCACTAAAGCCAACTTTCAATCCTTTTCAGAATAACTTCTCCCCTACCCCAACTCCCGTGAAAGAAGTTTATGAAGGGTCGTCAAGGATCGGTGTCCAGGATATCAGAAGACCTCCTCTCCAGGAACAGGAGACATAATGATTACTGTAACCATTGTTGAATCCGATTTAAAGATATTTGATGAGATTGGCGAAAAGATGGTCGATGACTCTGTTGAGGCAATGGAAAAAGCCTCCATGCTTGTTCCTGATATGATTCGAGCGAATATAGATGCTCAAAAATCTGGTTCAGTGAGACCAAGAGGTGGATCAATACCTTGGGACCGAGTTCCCATTTCTTGGCTTTCACAACGACAAACATGGCCTGGCGGTCCTATAAAAAAGCAGACTTTATCTGCGGCTCAAAAAAGTTATATTCGATCACATACACCATTAAAAGATACACTTTCTTATTACAAATCATTTGAAGTATTGGACAGTAGGTTAAACAAAGAGAATTTGCTTGTTGATAGTGGAACACTGGATGCACGGGGCCGCAATTTTGAATTTGGAATAGCTCCAACACCACCACCACCTTTCGAGATGTTCGAACGTCCTCATATGTTCATTGTTGACGGCGAAGACACTGATAAGATATTTGACGAATTCGCTAAACACGCGGGGGGTGATTGATATGCACACCCTTATCCCTGCCCTTCGAGAAATATTGAGAGTTGAGTTATTGGCTCCCAGTAATAATAAGGCTACTGCTGAGAAGCCGGTTATTCTGATTGAGCATCGAACTGATGGTTGGCTTCGAGCTCACTTTAATAATGTATCATGGCCAGCAATATTCTTAAGTTCGCCTGGCGGCAATTTCGAGAAGGGGCCCGTAGAGAAGACGATAGACCAATTATTGGACGTAAAGGTACTTATTGGATTTCAACATGTTGAGCCTGACGAAGCGGCGTTTAACGATCCTAATAGTGCAACTGTTTTATTTGACAGAGTGCTGGACATCCTAAGAAAGAACAAGCGGCTGGAAAGGATTGTGAAAGAGGGCGAGAAGGCAATAAAAATAGCCGACGCACTAGACGCAGAAATTCCTTGGAAGGATTTCGATATGACAGACCCGAATACTAAAGGGTTTAATTTTTTTGGATATGCACGTAATATTTTCCTTCAGTTTCGGAGGACATTTATAGAATGGCAATCAGACTTTAACAATGTCGGGCCTGTGATAACCGACGGGTACAAATAGGAGAAATACAATGGCGGTAAATGCTAATAAAGCTGTAATTAATTCATTGACTTTACAAACAGGTGGATGGACTGCTCCCGAAACAATCGGCACAGACGGGGTGCGGATGAACACCAAATTCGCCGGAGCCATCATAGGGTCGTCCCAACGTGGGGCACAGGTTGTCAATTTGCCAGCGGAATACGCCGAGGCAATTGTTGACACTCCTGGTGTGTTGTTCGCTAAAAATCCAACGAGATTGCCTTACACTATTGAAGACATGATAATGGAAATTGATCCAGCAATCATGGCAATCATTTGGAATAGGCAAGTCCTCACAGCGTTTGATGTAACTATTCCTACCACGGAAACATGGGAGATCATGTTTATTGGACAGAATAGCACACAGGATTGCGCAACCATAACAGGGATTCTTGGAAAAGGAGTTGACCGTTGCGATTTAGAGATTGAGGTTGCGATGTTCTCTGCGATTTTCACACCCGAAGATGGAGCGTTAGCCCTTACAGGTGATGCGTATGCAGCTTTGAAATTCAAAGCTGAGGCAACCCCTGCTGTTGGATTCGGTTCATCAGTAACAGAAAAACAAAAGAACCTTGGGTATTTCGCAAGGAAAATTGCGTAAGATAAATAAAGTATAGGAGATTTTATCATGGCGAAGATACTTCCCGCCGATTGGGGCGATGCATTTAACGAAACAACGGTAACATCGGTAGCTGGCGATATAGCTATCTGGGAAAAGGATCAAGTTTGCTTCAAGTTAGCTGACTTGCCAGCGGACGGCTCCGACGCTGCTTTCCCGACAAAGAAATTTACAATCATCGAGATTGTATTGCGTTATGTCGAGGAAAGTGGTGTTAATAAATTGTCTGATCAGTTAGCGGCTTTCGCTACCCCAGCAGATGGAACTACAGCAAGGGCATACCCAGGCTTTCAACATGACGATACGACTGGTGTGATTAGTGGTGTGACTGGTTCGACTACAACAAGTAGGCCGGTGTTCTACCAGATCAAGAATGTCCGGGATGGTTCTATCGACACAGTTCACCAATCGGACATAACTGATGTGCCTGGATGGGAAGCATTGAATGCTGCTAAATATCCTGACATAGTTGTATAGATTTTATTACTTTAGAGAAACGAGTATATTCCTGGTCTGCTTATGTTATTCGTAGGCCAGGATTATATCTATTTTAAAGGATGATTATATGGCATGTATTATTTACAAGGGTCTTGTCTCTGGTCTTAGTTTTGATTTTCCTAAAGGTTCACTAAGGTTTGAGAACTCTGTCCCAAGTTATGTCCCGAATAGAAGATTGAAAGAGTTTTTGGCCGTTAAAGACTTCCATGTCTATGATCCTATCAAACACAAAGGCCGACCCAACTTCCACGTATTTGTTACAATGCCACGCGAAGTGGAATGGTTTTTTTCCGCTCTCCGCGTATTGGACAAAATACAAAAGAATTTCCCTACATGCATTGTTGAGGTATGCGCATTACCAGAGTACTCGCCATTCTTAAAAACATCCAGACTTGTCCCTGCGCGGAATGATACGATAAAATATTATCGAGAGTTTAATTTAACTTCATATGCAAACGCTATTAACAATATCAATATAATTCATCTCAAGAATGAGAATTGGACAAAGTTGTTATTGGACAGAGCGGAACTCTTGGACATTGATTACAATGGTCCACGCTATAATAAGGCGTTACAAGAAACGTCTGAGACCCTAGTTCTCAAAGGTGATGACTTTACAAAACCCTACACTCTGGAAATACCCAAGGGAGATAAATATTTAGTTATCAGAAATGGGAATTGTGATGCTAATTCGATTGATGGGAAATCATTTGAACTGGCCGACGAATTCAAGAAAGCGTTACCAAAGGACACTGAATTTGTAGATTATTCTGAGGAAGAGGATTCAAAGGTTTTACGGATGATTGCCCAACCCTGGAAAGGGGTCATATCTTGCGGTGACTCTTCTATGGTCCTAGCGTCTCTGCTTTGCGGACATACTACAATGGCCTTCGTCCGCACAGAAGTCCACGGGAAGGGATTCAAATACCTTAAGGATCGGACGAAAGTACCGGCGCGTCAGCTTGCGTTCAATAATATGCTTCAGTATAATTTTTATGATAATTTTGTCGAAGGGATTTTTGGTGGACGTTCCTTTAAAGATACCGCCAAGGAATTGGTAGTGGGATTTGGCGATCTACCTGATGAGGTAGAGCCTGTAGTCAATTTATCTATTTTGCAAACAGGAGGATATACTGAGGATCCGCCTGATGACCCCGAGACCGAACCGCCTGATGACAAATCGCCTAGCGGCAATTCCCGATCAGACAGGAGGAGGAGACAACGTGGAAAGAATTCCCGTAATCCTCAATCAGAATAGTGATAATGATGATAGTGATAATGATGATATAATACTTGAAGTCGATGAAAAAGGTATCGAACGCATGATGTTCCAGATGCCTTGGACGGACGGACATAAGATGTTCTGCCATTGCCCCATGCATGGGGAATGGAAATACTTTACACGAGATACGTTCACCATTTTACAAAAGATTGGCGTTACTGGCCAGGGTCTCGATATCCCCGAATTAGTGAAAAACCCGGATAAAGATGTTGAGTCTTGGGTAATATTTAAAAAAACTTTTACAGATTTCTATACCCTGAGTGCAGAAATTATGCATAGTAAAATCAATCTTGCCGAAGACATAGAAAATGTTTTTTGGAAGTACATGCGCCCAGAAGTTGACGGCGTAGAGGATACAAGAGCTTGGTTTAATAAGAACGCACCAGTTACCTCCTCTGTACGCTTTTTGACAGGATTACTTAATGTTGAGAATATTCTAAAAAAAAACGCCGAATTGATCCTGAAGACGACGCACCCGCAATGGACGACGCAACCTTCCGGAACTGGCTCAAAAAATCAGAAGGATGGTCAGACAGAGAAATTGCCACCTGTACAGAAATCAGGATACGCCTAATGATATTACGTACCGCAGAGCACAATGCTGATATGAGAGATTATATAGAAGATATTAAAAACAGACCAAGAGCATGAAATGGCAACTACAAAAGATTTCAGAATACGATTAGAGTTGCAGTTCAAGGATTCTTTAACCGATCTCGAATCATTTAAGAAAAAAGTAATAGACGGTCTTGACGATGTTAGCAAGGCTGTCCAAAGCCAAAATATAGACGAACGTAAAGAGAGACAAAAGACTACGGCTGAGTCTATTAAATCAGTTGAGAAAATGGCTGCCGAGGCCAAAAAAGCTGGTGCCGAAGCCCAAAAAGCATTTTCGGGGTTTGGAAAAGAAACCCAGAAAGCCTTTGGCGATGTAGAGAAAGCCTCCAAAGAACTTGGTAATGCTGTCATTAAGGAACAGCAAGCTACTGGCAAACAGCGAATTAAATTAACCAAGGCTAGGATAGAAGCTGAAATTAAACTTGAGAAAGCTAAGCTGACCAAAGAAAAATCCATCTTTGATGATAGGCTGAAAGCTGTCAAGGGGAATGTTGATAAGGAACTTAAACTTAAATCACAGGCACAGGCCAAAGAGCTGGCTGGCCTTAAAAAGGTGGCCGCTGCTCAGAAACGGCTGGAACGTGCATCCAAACCCACAGAGGGCTTCGGCCCCATTAACCGTGGGAATATAGAGCTTGGTGAAAACTTTACTACAATTTTGGAAGGGATAAAAAAGGGTGATTTAGCTGGCGTCTTCGCAGTTGGTGGGGGTGTCAAAGGTGGGGTGATTGGAACTATACTTGACCTTGGTGTTGATGCTCTAAAGATTGTCGATGAACTTATACAACGATCAGCGGCCCTTAATGATCAGTTCCAAGTTCTAGCCAATGAGATCAACCTTGACCCAGCCAGTGTGCAGTTTGAAAGAATACGTACACAGATAGAATTAATAGTACCACCACTTGGGAAAACTCGTGAAGATATAATTGCGCTAAGCCGGACCGTCGCATCTTTTGAATCACCTGAGAACATAGCTAAGACTACTGAAGGGATCTTAGCATTAAGTAGAATAGATGCTAACACTCCGATTGAGAAGATAGCGGCTGGGGTTGGGCGTTTAAGCCAAGCATTCGAAGGGCTTGGTAATGCCACCGAATTGGCAACAAATATTTTGGCAGTAACAGGATCGGCTTTACGTGGGAATATCGAAGACCCATTAAACGAAGTCTCTACTGAAATTGGCAATGTTATATCCAAAACGAGGCAACTTGGCTTAGGTCTTGAGCAGGGTGCTAAAGTTGCATCAGCCGCTTTCTTGCAGTTGGTGCGGTCCGGCAATCAGGTATCTGAAGCCACGAGTGATGCTGAAGCATTGTTTGAGCAATTCTCAACGGCATTGGTTGACCCAGCTTTACAGAAAGCATTAACCGAAGTGTTGCCTGAAGGGATAAATCGGTTTGATATTGGGATTGACAAAGCCAACGTTGATGTAGTTAAGTTCATTGAATTTGTCCAAAAGGGTGGCGAGGTTGGAATAAAATTAGCTGATGCTCTGGGTGGAACAGCCGACCCAGCTTTGCGGAAATTACAAGCTAACTTTCAACAAACAGGGAAAACGATTGGCGATTTCATAGACAAGTTCGATGGCATAGAGAACGCCGCCTTTAAGCTAGGACAAGCCGCCACGGGTGCTAACCAAAGGATTAAAGAACTAAGCGCCGCCCGTGTTGACGATGCATTGATTGAATTTGGTGAACGCTTTGCCGACGGCGCCAACCTTGCCGACGAGGCTATGATTGGATTACTTGGTACTATTGCCACGGCTGATTTTAGTAATATACCTTTACTTGGTGGTTTACTTGATGGCATTAGGGATCTGTTCTTTGATTCCAACAAAGAAGCTGAACGAGCTTTTAAAAAGTTCAATGAAGTTCAGGATGTTACTAAGTTATTCACAGAATTTAATGACCAGTTAAGCTTAATCCAAGATGGCGAACAATTCATTGATAATGTCAGTAATTCAATGGAAGTGTTGAAGGGTCTTGGTGAAGGGACAGCTTTCCAAATACAACGGCTTGTTGATGCTGCTGATGCGGGTTCACCAAAGAACATTGAAGCTATAAAAGACCAACTACAGATTATAGAATCATTGCAAGCGGCCAAAACGGTGGAAGCATTAACCGAAGCCATTGAAGCATCGGCCCTGGCCCTTGACGATTTAGCTGAAGCTGGAACAGATTTTTCACAAGGATTCTTTCAACAGCTTGGATTTGATGTACTTGATTTCGTTACGGGTCCACTTGATGGGTTGCTAAATTTATTCACTGGTCAAGAGTTTGACTTTGGTGATGCTTTCAGAAAAGAAGGCACAACTATCACTGAAGAGATTGGTAATATAGAATCAGAAATTCAGGGGCTGCAAGCCGAATTTGCAGGGGCTGCCAAAGGATCAGAACGAAGATTGGAACTGGCCCAACAACTTGAAGAGTCATCCAAACGATTAAACGAAGGGATTTCGATACGAGCCAAGCAAACGAGCGAGGCTGTCAGATTCGCAACCAAAGAGCTTGAAGCCATCGAAGCGGCTGCCAAGGCTGGTGATTCTATAATTGATGTCGATCTACAGCGTGAAGCTATTCTCGAGAGAATCACTGATCAACTCAAATTCCAACCCGATATACTAGAAGATGTGCTTGGGCAACTTGATGCTGTTATTTCAGGTGAACAGGACATAACCGATGAAAAGTCGTTACAAAATGCGGTCGGCGAAGATGGTGTTGGGATCCAATCAGAGACCGTCGACCTGGTGGATCAACAGACACAAGCAGCAGCAGCCCTCGGAGTCACCGAAAAAGAAAACCTTGAACAAAAGATCCAAGCGTTACGAGCTGAGGAACAACAGAATCTAGTATTGATTGCCCAGCTTGAAACTCAACTGGTTGCAATAGATGCATTGATTGCCGGGGCTGAAGATGAAGAAGCCCAGATTAAACGGGTGGCCAAAGCTCAGCTGGAAATTAATAATATCCTTGCTGATCGTAAGAAAGCTGAAGAGACTGGTGAAACTACCATTAAAACAGTCAGTGCGGTCGAAGCCGTCAAGGGCGGTCGTTTTGAAGATGCTAGGAAAGCCGTATCTGATCAGATCGACGCTCTCAAGGGTCTTAACAAGGGGATCAACTCCACAATCTCAGGGCTTAACAAAAGTAATAAGTCAGGTGGTAGAGCCAATAAAGCCAAGGAAAAGCAAGACCGTGAACGGATCAAGGCCGAAAAAGATGCACTGAAGGAACAGGAACGGCTGGCCAAAGAAGCAGCGGCCCGGCAAAAGAAGATTGACGATGCACGGGAAGCCCTTGCCGATTCCCAAGCTAAACAACAAGCCGATACAATAAGATTAAAAGCTGAATTGGAAGCGAAAGAACGGAAATTAATTCTTGATAGATTGGAAGCTGAACAGGCATTAATTGCAAATATTAAAGATGTGACTGATCAAATACAAGCCCAGCTTGGTGATGAGTTTACCAATATCATTAACCGGGTTGTGGATATACAAAAGGAACGTTCTACCTTTTCTGAAGGCGTTCTTATTGATGACACAAGAGCACAGGTCAGACAGGAACAGCTTGGTAAAAAGTTAACGAGGCAAGTCGATAAGTTAAGAACAGATCTTGAAGCGACTGGCCAGGATATACAAAACTTTGCAGATTCTATTAAGGTTGAGGGTGATGTTCAAAAGGGAAAGGTGGGGGAACCACTTGACCCAAGAGTTATAATTGGTGAGAAAATAGCATCGATAGCGACGGAGGTAAAGGATACAGGAGATGCTTTTGGTGGGGTGACAATCAGCATTCAATCATTAGAAGATGCCATTTTAAAATTTGATAAAGAAGTTTTGAGTTTACGTGGGTTGAAAGATCTAGTCAAGTCTTTACAAAGTCGAAACCCCGATACTGCACAGGTTATTCCTGGGGCCGCCGATGGTGGGTTTGTTAAAAATAGTGGGTTGGCTATTATCCATAAAGGGGAAATGGTTATCCCAGCCAGTGAAGTTGACAGGATTCCAAAGTTTGTGGATGGTCAGAATAATACTTCAATCACAAAGTTGATAGAACTCTTCAAAGCTGTAACCGAAGCAACAGGTAAAGAAGCTAAAACAGCCTCAAGATCCATTCCTGAAATAACTAGCCTAATTGATAAGATTGAAGAAACTAACGTAAGTGTTGCGGCTGCCATCCGCTTGGCTTTTCAAGGTCCAAATTCTGTTTTTGGCAGGGGTAATGAAAAAGTATTAGAATCAGCTACAGAATTATTGAGAGTTGCGAAAATACAAAAATCAAATCTGGCGAAACAGGGGAAAGCTCAACAGGGTCAGCCTACTGCCGACACTAAGAGGGATGACCAAGCTGAGCTCGAGAAAACTAGGAAAATTGCAAAAGCAGATGCTCAGCTGGAAGTACAAAGATTAAAAAGATTAAAAGAAATAGAGCAAGCCAATGAAGAAACTGCTCAACAAAAGAAACAAGACCTCGCTGTTGAAGGTCAACGACTACTAGATTTAGAAGCTAATACGAAACAACTACTTGAAGAGGCCGACAAAGCCCAGAAATCAGGAATTGGCGTGGCTGGGATACTTACCGTTGAGGGTATTGCCACCAATCTTGAAAAGTTACTAGAATTAGAAGCTGAACTTGAAACGGTTTCTGGTTTATTTGGTGAGGCACGGGCCGAATCAGATAAATTTGGTCGGGCTGATTCTTTTATTGAAGCCACCCAGGCATTAAACGAACTTGGACTATCATCAGATCAAGTCACGGCACGATTAAAAGATGCTGGACCAAAGATAGCTGCTGAAATTGCTAAGCTTTCTGGTACAATTAACGAAACTACGGCTGAACTTAATAAGCTAAACGAAGCAACCGGTGGTACTGAAGCGGAAATCAAGAAAAATAACGCTGCGATTGTTGAATTAGAAAATGAACTGGATGAACTTAACACCCGAAGAGAGCAAATCTCAGCGTTGGGCGAAGTCTTTAATGATGTTCGTGAGAATGTACTCCGTTTTAAGACATCATTAGAGGTTGAGGAAGAGCGTGGTGGGCTGGAAAGGATCAGAGCAGTAACTGAAGAGATAGCCAATGCACAAAGTAAGGTTGCTAGTGTAATTGAAACGATCAGAGATAGGGAATCAACACGTTTCCAGGAAGGGTTATCACAAAGTGAGCAACTGGAAATGCAATTCAGGGGTGAAGAGGCCGCGTTGTTAGGCATGGCCTTAGCAACTGAAGACCTTATTCGCCAACAAAGGGTAGAAATAGAGATCCTTGAAGATTTGCAAGCTGCTAGTGGACTTACTGAAGAAGAGACCGAAGAGCTTAAAAAATTAACTAGGTCAAATGCTGATCTGGCCAGACAACTTGATAAGGTTAACCGGGCCCGTAAGAAGTCAGCTGAGCAAAAAGAACCCGCTGTCGATGCCCAAGAAACCAAAGAGGCTATTGAAGGGTTGACAAAGATAGCTGAACTATTCGATTTGATCACTAATGCCATAATCCAGACCATCAATGCTACTGATAATGTGTCAAAAGCCTTCCAAGAGTTCGGAGCCGCTGGCGGGGTAGCCGCCGGGTTCGAGGCCGCTGGCGATTTAACCCAGCAAGTGGGACAAGCACTAATTAAATCAGGTAATCCTGACTTAGCCGCTGCCGGTGCTGCCCTTTTAGGCATTGCAATTATAACCAAAGCCATTGGTAAGATCATACAACTCTTTGCCCAGAAACGAGAATCAGCTGTAGACATAGCAGAACGTGAAGCCCTGGTCGAATCACAGCTAATAGAGCTGGCAGAAACTAGGATTGACCTGGCTGAACGCCTTGGTGAGCTTAATGATAAGAACTTAGACCAAGCTAAAGAGCAAGTCAAGATCATTAAGCAACAAGTTGAGCAATTAACCAAGAAATTGGGACTAGAAGGGCTGTCAGCCAAAGAAATTACTGATCAAATCGAGGGGTTGACAGAACAACAACAGGAGCTGGTTGCCACAGGAGCTGACCTTGAAAGACTGACAGGCGGTAGTAGGCGGCAGATCGGGGAAGGACTAAGGGAACTCGGGTTTAGCTCGAAAGGTGGGAATAAAGCCGCCTTGGAACGGGCTAAGGATTCCGTTGAAGCTGATCTAATCGACATTGGGCAGGACATAGAGAACGCCAATGTATTACTTGACCTACAATTACAACTCCAAGAGGCCATTAACAACATAATAGAGGAAAATGTCGAACTAAACGAGCTACAAATTGCCCTCGGTGAATCTGAAATTAAGAACCTAAAGGACATTGAACGCATTAGACGGCGTGTCCTGGCCTCAGCATTGGAAGATCTCTTTGCACTTGGCGATACTTCCAACCTGAGCAACGAAGCATTCAAAGATTTACTACTATCCTTAACCAAGACTGGTGATTTCCCACCCCGCTTAGTGGAACTTGCCAACGCCTGGCTGGGTGCAACCGACGCAGTTAGTGAATTCGGGGCCACTATTAAGACCGAATTCCAAGAAGCACAGAAATCGTTACTAGTTTTACAGAGGGATTTGGGGAAAATTACAATTAGACAGTTCACTAATCGGACCGTGGAGATAATCGAAAAGCAATTGAAGGCCGCTAATGGGGTTGTTGATGCCCTTAAGGCCGAAGGCGCTGGGCGGAAAAGGCTTATAAATGCTCAAATTGCTTCACTTGAGTTGGAAAAAGAGCTTAGAGATGTGCTTATTGAGCAGACAACCACCAGGATAGCCCGGTTTGGTACACGCAGAGACATCATAGAAGCCCGCAAAGAGCTTGGTAAGTTAACCGAAGAAGAAGCGAATGAAAAAATACTGAACCTTTTCCAAAAAGAACTTGACGAACTCAAGGAGCAAGAAAGGATACTCAAGGAAAACGGTGGTACTGGCCAAGAAATACTTGACAATTTGCTTGCTCAACTCCAGGTCCAGCAAGAAATCAATGGAGAAATGGAGGAAAGCAGTGGTATCTTATCAGAACTCCTCATCAAAAACCAACGACTAATCGAAGAGGGCAGGGCAGCGGCCAAGGCAGGCGAGGACCCTGCCGCTATAAAGGCAGCGATTGCCGAAAATAGGAATCAAATTGTTGCCGATTTAACAGAACAGGGCAAATCCCCTTCTGAAATCCAAGCATTTCTGGATACTCTACCCACCTTCCAGCGTGGCGGGCTTGTTACTACCACCGGGCCTGCCATGCTACACGGTTCACCATCTAAACCAGAGCTTGTGGTTGACGCAAACACCACTGAAAAGCTAATGAAGCTGTTTGACACCGCCAATACCTCACAGGCTCGTATAGTTGGCCAGGATTTTAGGGAGCAACAGGCTAACCAGTTTAACAAAAAAGTGGAAGTCACTGTAAATCTCACTATGAATAACGATATTGCTTCTGATAATCCACAAGAATTAGTTAACTTGTTTGCACAAACTTTTAGGCGAGATGTAATCAAGGTGGTTAATGATGCGGTTGAATCTGGTAATATTGATCCTAATAGGAATTAACGGGTGCAATAGCTGTAATAAGGACATAGAATGTATGCAAGATTTTGAACATGGATATACTGAGACTTTTGAGACAATAGTAACACGGGCTGTTGGTCCGACTACGATACCAGGAGCACGCCCCCTTGCCGATGCTGTTGGTCCTTATGTTCACTTAGCAACGAATGGAGACGATGCAGACGATGGTTCGACCCCGGCCCTTGCTGTTTTGACATTGACAAAGGCAATAACCCAGCTTGGTGTTCTGGGTAGGACTACTATCCAGGTGATCCGCAATGGCGCTGTTGGGGATTTGGATTTTACAGTAACAACAGCCGAAACAATCCCAGCCGCTAAAAACTTGCAATGTGAATTATTAGAAGAGTGTAAATTTATTATTACAGGGGTTGGTGCGGCGTTCTTGTTGGGTGCCGGGGCTGCAATAAATGGAATATTTGTAGAATTTCTAACTGGAGGCGGGTTATCGGCACCTAGTGCATCAATAGAGAATTGCAAATTAACTAGTACAGATATTGTAATTAATGATTCGATAGGGGTCACGATTGATTATTCTATTATAAAAGGGGTTGCTGGCGGAATAATTACAGGGGGGACGGGTGCCACGGTCAGTATTAACAATAGTATTATAATGAGCGACACCGGCGCATTAATTAATGTAACTGCTGGCACTGATGTTGATTACACAATTAATGTTGATAGGTGTTTATTGCTTACTACGGGTGTAAGTACTGGCGTAACTGCTTTTGCTGAGTTTTTGGGGTTTCTTACATATACCAGCACACTCACAATTAATGCTGATAGTTCATTCGTGTTAACTGATCTTTTACATAATAGCGTTTTTGCTGATAGTGATGTATATTCAGTAGATATTAATACTGATTTTTGTAGCTTATCAACTACAGCAATAGAACAAGTTAGTGGTAATTTTGCAACTATAACACTCATTAATACCAATGCTTTAATTAATACCACTTCACCATTATTTATTAATCAAGTCCAAGGCATTGCCAATGCTGATGCCGAATCGCTCCGCCTCCAAGCAAAAGGCAAGGCCACTTCCACCGGCGGTAAATATCAACTCAACTCCCCACTAATCGGAGCTGGGTTAGCTGGTGTAGACGTTAACCCCTGGGATGAAACAACAACAGGGCCGGTGCGCACGTTCGCCTCACTGTCAACAATACATTACCCCGCCTCCGACTACAGCAAGTCAAGGCCATTCAACAAGCCTATATTGATAAAAGATTTGGTGGGTGGTATCCACACTAAGTATACTGGCAGAAGCCGTGAATTCAATCTTGGCTGGGGTTCTGGTGATAAATATGCCAGTAACAACGACCTCGATACACTTGAGGAAGTCACAGCCGACACAGGCTCGATACGTTGGTACCCCAGAGGGATTGGTAACACCATATATGATTTAGGTCAGAAGGGCTCGTTTCTCGCCACGAGTGCAACTGAAGGGACATTCACTCCAGACATCATTCCTGGTATCCCCATGAAGATTAACAAATGGCAGGGGGCATGGATAATTATCCTGGGGAAGCATTACCGGATTTCAAGTAATACCGTAAGTAAATTTATATTGGTTGATAAAGCTCTTGAAGGATTGCCGACCGATTCTGTCCATCAATTTACAATCGAGTATTGGTTGATTAAATTTGCCATCAACGAAATCGACATGGCAGCTATCCAGCAATTCTTCACCGATTTTCTAAAAGATACAGGTTCATCGTTCAGCGAGTTCCAGGTTGGCCGATCTCCCCTTAACGATAAATTGTTTGAAATGAAGGATTTTAATATTAAATTACTTGAAACTATTGATCTCGAAGAGGCTACGGTATTATGAGCGATGACATGGTAAAGTTTTCAGCAAGGATTGAGGAAGATCGGCGTTGGGCCGAAAAGTGGACGAGACCTATCCGATATAAAGAATTAAATAAAACGTTAAAAAAAGCAGGTCTTGGGCAATATATATTAACTGATGGGGAATATAAATATCAACCAGATGAGGCTACGGTATTATGACAAAGACTGAAAATATACAACCAACCAATTACGATGAGATCCAGGATATGATTGATGGGAATCAAGAGCAAAGTATTCTAGATCTTAAACGTAAGCACTCGGCTTTAGTAAAAGAAGTTGACATCCTTAAAACTAGAGTGCTGGCAGCGGAACAGCACCTTAATCTTTTGATGGGTGAACGGAAATGACAAATGAACAATTAGCCAAAATTGTTGATGACTTAGATAATAAAGTCATCAACCTAAGTTCTCGGCTGGAAAACGAAGAGAAATTAAACTCGAGCTTGCTGGCCAGGATCGGGAGTTTGGAAAACAAATATAGTATTCATGCCGCATCTGTTGTTCAATGCTACGACAGGCTAAAAGAAAAAGTTGAAGGTCTTGAAATGGAAATTGCTCATTTTCGTGGCATAAGAAGAATCCCTGATCGCCCTTCCATGAAGAAGGCGTAAATGCCAACCACCGAAGTATTCATTAACAATGACAATGTCACTAAATTTGTCTCCGATGTGCCTGAAATCGTACAATCTACGGGTGAGTTCGGTACGCTGATTATAAACGACATCCCACAGATAACTGGTATCAATACAACTGAATTCTGGGATGCTCAGTCAAACAGATCTCCATTCAAAGGTGCAGATGTAAAAGGGTTCCCATTGAGGATCGAAGAAGAAGGTGTCATTATATTCGACGGGCGAATAAAATCTATCTTGGTATCAGACGATGGACACAGTGCTACAGTGAGCTTGAGGTCTATTATACAAGATGCGATAGATACTCCCATCAGGTACGTATCAGAGAATAAAGAAACGCTGGCTGGCGTGGTCCAGAGGATTGCTTCACTTTTTAAAATCACAATAGACTCCGGCTCGTTCTCGGCGAGTATTGCAGAATATACAGAAGACAAAGCATTCGTCACAGCCAACATGGTCAATGCCGATATGAAAATGATTGACTTGTTTCAGCAAATCGCTTCAATGGGCACAGCCCGGATATACGCATCTAACTCTGTTCTGTTCTTTGAAGCGTTTGAAATATCTGATAGGATCAGCTTGGAGACCTTTACAGATGACATCGACTCACCGAGAGTTACTTTGTGGAGTAGGCCAGTTCCAGAAACCGTTGAGAAACAGAGTGCAAATGGTTATTCAATTGACACGCTAAAAGGGAATGTCAATACTGGCAGTGACACTGATCAATCGTTGACCATTGCCGGTGGCCCTGACTCACCTGTAAGGATTGTTAATAGGCCCGCTGGGGTAGCCCTTGGTGAGAAAAAGTTACGATATATTAACCAACTACAAAACCGCATAACTTTCGAGGTTCCTACCACAATCGCCAAATCATTCCCATTGGGGCAAGCGTGTACAATAGAATTCACTACTGGTGATTGGGATGATACTATAGTAGACATATCGGAAGTGCGACCTGGTGACGGTGTGGCAACGACATTAGTGGGGCTTACAAGATGAATAAAACACCTGGGCAAGGATCACTAGGGAATCATGAAGCCCGACTAAATAAAATTCGTGACAGGGACGACGAAACTACCATTGAACCGATTTTTAGATTTGATCTCATCGATGTAGATTCCGATAGGAGATTTCTGATAAAACCGTTTGTCTCACATTCTAATGATGATAGTATTGTTATCCCAATAAGGCAACGTGATACTGATAACAAGTTGACACTGGACCAACTGTGCATCTTTGATGATTGGACTTTGGATTTAGATGCCACTGACATCGATTTAGATGCTAAGGTTGGGGGAATTGTTGACGGGACTAGCTT
>SDBT01001279.1_pt1 | contig 43822 bp, 68 predicted proteins | sample 2277101 | NCBI WGS metagenome assembly SDBT01 (sample SAMN10404973, study PRJNA504765) | marine sediment metagenome | isolation source: marine sediment core GS10_PC15, 103 cmbsf | place: Arctic Ocean: Southern Knipovich Ridge | collected 2010
CAACAAATCCTTCAGCTATACCTTTAAGAACATTAAAGCGAGTAGTATCTGAAAAACTAATATACTCCGGTGCTATTTGGCCAAGCAATGTTATATCAGCGCTAGACATTGTTTATTTCTTTAAGTGCCTTCAACTGTTTTTTTACAGCCTTTTTTACACCTTTTCTATCTTCTTCAGAAAGAATCTTTTCAAGTTCTTCAATACTGGTAATCGTATCAATATATTTAGAAGCGTTTATTACATTCATATCTTTTACATCTTTAGTTTCAGCGGTTACTGTTTCTTCCTGAGTTTCTTCAACAGGCACTGCTATATTTTTTGTAGAAATAACACCGGCTTTTATAAAATGTTTTACCTGTGGATGAGTTTTTATTACATCCCATTCTTCTTTTGATACTTCATTTTCTCCGTTCTGTAATATTATTTTTCCTATATGGTATTTGTTTGTTTTATTGTAAATTATTTTCATATTTCGCTCCTTTTTATTCAGAGCAGGAGAGCCTAGGTTCTCTCCTACTCACTAAACTAATTATACGCCTTCTGATTTTGCTAATGACAACGGATAATGTATTGTGACTCCGCCTGATCTTGCATGACAATTAACAACAAACTCAAGGCCTTTTTCCTGTACTGGAAACTGCTCGAAATCCTGCGGTATTTCAAGGACCAATTTTTCAGGATCTCTCTTATACGCAAGCATAACATCAGTTGCTCCGCTACCGGTTCCTTTAAGTTCGTTCAACCATTCTACGTTCTCCAATCCAGGAATAGTTTTTAATATCCATTCCATAATTGTAGTATCCGTAGCTATACTTCTCTGCCTGTTGGCTATATCATTAAACTGTTCTATTGGAAGTAACAGAGTATCAGCGGCTTCAACACCTTTAGATGTATCAGATATAGTGCTAAACAATATCACTATATCTCTGATTATCAAGTCAGGAGTCTTTGATGCAAAAGTAGTTGCAGATCCTGTACCATCTGCCGCTAATGCAATATTCTGAATACTCGCATTATCCAATATTCCACTAAGTCCAAAATCAGAATCCCCAAACCATGCTATACTATTTTCAGTCTGAAGAATTGATCTTTTACAAGCTGTTGCTCTCCGCTGATTAAGCGCTTTTCCTGTTGCAATAGATGCGCGCAGTTCCTGAATATTCCAACCATAAGAACCACCAATGCTTCTTACTGCTCCGGTAAATTCTTTACCCTTAACATCTGCTCTAGGTAAATCTCCGGCATAGTTTCCTATGATTTTTGCTTTACCTGTATTTTCAAACTGCTGATAAGTAATTTTTTCTGCTATATTTGAAACTTCAAAAGAAACAGGAATAAGCATCCTGGCTTTAAGCAGTGGGAATTTTATGTCAAATGTCTGAGATTTAACAAACTCCATTTCCCTTTTAAAAAATACTGAATCAGCAGCATCCAGATTTAACTTTCCATATCTGTTATGCATTTTTACCTCCTATATTACTGTTAGATCAAGTCTAACAAGTCCATTATCGGACGCATCCATAAACCGGGCATTAGTAACAGCTCTGGCTGATGAACTATCTGCGTCATTCCTAAACAATCCTTTATCTGCATCAGATACTGAAGCAATTGTTTCAGCAATTGTTCCTACTGCCTGATTAGAACCAAGAGTTACCAAGAAATCAGTAATAACAACATCGGTTCCATGAACTGCTGCTGTTATTGTTATTACTTTAAGAGCTGCGGTTGCAGTCGCTATTTGTGGAAAATCAAGAACTAACTGAGCTGCAATTGCAGCCATTGTAGTATCATGATCAGAAGCGAACGTAATCTGAGTCATTGCAACTCCATCTATATCCATATTAATCACATTTGACGCTTCTAAATCAATATCAAGTGTGATTGTCTGTACCTGAGATTTTCCATCTATTCTTACGAATACAGAATCATCACCGGTTACTGCTTCTTCAACCGCAACTATAACTCTTCCTTTTTTCGCTACACTCATTGGGGAATCAATCGGATACTGTTCTAAATCTATTGATCCACCAATATTTAAGTCTCTCAAGGCTACACCTTCAAAAACTCCGCCGCTTAATGGCAATTGTCCAGCCTGTTCCGATCCTGAAACCTTATCAATACCTCTACCAAAAACAACTATCTGTTCAGAATTTCTAAGAGTAATAATATCATTGTGGCCAACGTCTGAAAGCTGACCTGCTACTCCTACACTCTGACTTAAATTTACTTCTGTTTGACTCATAGTAATTTCCTCCTTTTATTTTTTAGAAACGCTGCAAGGTGTTTTATATGCTTCAGAATCATGTTTTTGAGAATTAATCCTAGCTTCTTCAGAAGTTCTTTCACCATCAACTTTTCTACCTTCAACAATTTTTTTACCTATATCTTTAGTTCCGTCTGCCTTACCAAGTTCTTCTTTTAATATATCAAATCTTGCATCAATATATACATCTGTTTTTTCATCAAGATTAAGTTCCGCATCTTTAGCTTTTAAAGCTGCCTTTTTCATATCAATATCTTCCATTTCATCAAACTTAGTACCTTCTTCACATACCTTTTCAGCTACTTTCAATACATCAAGCCGGGCTCTTACTGCTTCTTTTATAGGATCGGTTTTTTCGCCTTCATCAATCTTTGTCTCAAGATCTTTTACTTTTACTTCAGCGGCATCAAACTTCGCCTGTAATGTTTCAGCTTCTGTATCACTTTTTAATTTACCTTTTTTCATTTCACCAACATCTACTTCAAGACTGTCTCTTTTTGCAACTATGGCTGCAATAACTGCAACAGCTTCATCTTGTACTTCAAATTCTACACCATCAATTTTTATTTTCTTCATACTTTTTTCCTCCTTAGTATTATCCTTTATATTTTTATCAACGGAAATCATTTCCGCATCGTTACTATCAAGTCGGAGACAAGCTTCACTCCCGGCTCTTGCCTTATCAACAACAGCGACATGATTATATCGAATATTTCTCTGTATAGCATCATATTTTTCGCCTTGATATATTCCCGGCTTAATTTCTAAGTCAACCGTGTAACCGCATGATAATTGTTTTTTACCTTTCTCAATATCAGGTATAGCGGATTTATCATTTATTATTACATCTGTTTTTACAAGCGGCCTGGCATCTACAACTTTATCACTGGTTATTCCTATCATCAATTTTTTCGCATTATCAATTGTTACCATTGATATCGGATGATTATTTGTAACCGGCTTGTTTTTTAATGAATCAAGAGAATCTTTATGAAATACTTCTTCTGGCAATCTCAATTCTTTAAATATTGAACCATCATTTTTACGGTATTTAAAAATACCAGTTCTTGTAACAGTAGCTGGGATCTTTAAAAATCCTGTACTTTTATCAACAAATTTTTCAGATATTATCTCATAATCAAACCTCCATGTTTTATTATCTTCATCTATTTTATTAATATCATTTTCCATCATATTCTTTAATACTTTTTCAGCTTCTTCTTTTGTTTTGACTTTAGCTATTACTTCAAAAGGTTTTGACGGCTCAATTATTTTAAATTCATCACCTTCTTTTACTATCATAAATGTTTGATCAAAATCCATAAAATCTATATTATTATCTTTTAACCATTCTTTAGCATCATTTTCTGTAAAACTATCTTTTTTAAACTTGTAAGACTGTACTATACTTTTATCATTTTTCATTCCAAGAACAACACTTATACCTGATCCTATATCTTTTATCTCAAAACTCTTAAATTCATCTGCATTTTTTATATTTGCTATATGCTCATTTTTAAACTTCATTGATTTTTCTCCTTTAAAAAATAATTGCTACTAATATAATTAAACAAATTGAACACAATAAAAAAAATATAGTGAAAATAAAACATGTTATTGACACTGTTAATATCTTTTCTAAATTCATTATGCGGCTTCTCTTAATTCTAATAACAACGAAGCTATTTTCGGTTCCGCATAACATCTACATTGAAAATCATTACCGGGATGCCCTGTATCTGCCGGCGGTTTATCCCAACTGAACGTCCTATCATCTTTATCTATATGAGACGGCCTTACTCTGTTATCATCAGCACTGCGCCAAATATATTCTTTTATTCCTACACTTCTTTGACGGAGTTCATTTAAGTGGCCGAAAAATTTATTTATCTGATCACGCGCAATTAAATTCGCTTTACTCGTCGCAATATCAACTCTATCTCTTATCTGTTGAACAATCTCTTCTTGTAGCAATCCTCTTTGCGCTCCACGAAATACTATCTGTTCAATATCGTCAAATGCTTCATCTGAAATAGTTTTTATTAATCCAATATTGCTTTCAACAAATGCGGTCATTTCTTCTTGTAACCAGGGCTCCGAGAAAAATACATCAACTCCAACTTGTGAAGCTATTAATTGTTTTATTTGGTTTCTTTGAAAATTACTTGTAAGTTCTCCGGTTTCTCTAGCTAATAACATTTTATCGAAATCAGGAAAACTTTGATCATATCCAATTCTAACATCATGCATTGTTGCAATTATAACATTTCCATATTGCTGATCCATTCTATCGCTATCAGTTGTAGGCCTAAGAAGTTTTGCAGATTCAAGTATTGATTGTAATTTAGGGATTAATATAATATTAATTATTTCTTTTATATTACCAACAACATTATTTCTTAATCTACGCTGGTATTGCCGTTCAATTGTCATTCCGGTAAACATAGGCCGCGCTTTTTTTATTTTTATGTCACCATTATTTATAGATTGATTTTGTCTGAGTACTTGTAATATCGGTGTATCAAATGTTGCCATTATTTATTTTCCTTCTTATCATCTGGATTATTTATATTTATTGTCTTTTTATCATCTTCTCTTACTTTAACATCTATTTCTGTCTGTACTGAAAATGTCGGTTGAGAAAATCTTGACAACGCTACTTCATCCGGGCCTAGTACTGCATTTTCTAAATAAATTTTATCAGATTCAGCTTGAATTTTATGAATTTCTGCTTCTTCTTTTCTATCCATTTCTTTTAATGGTATAAACGATATATTCCAATTATCAGGAATTAGCCCGCCCGCTGGACCTTGCTGTTGTAAAAATATTAGATTTATAATGCGCTCAAGCCGCGGGCGAAGAATAGTATTTTGTTGTGAAGCTATAAGATCAAAGAAATCACCTTTCTCACTTACACCTTTTCCATTGAGTCCACCTGTAGGACTATCACCTAAAATAATTGTATGTGGCATATTTGTTGATACTACTAACCGGCGGTTTATTTCACTCATAGTGTCTTTTAATCCGGTAAGTGTCTTTGAAATTTGTTGATAATCTTCTGTCTCATCTATTACTGCTGTTTTATATGCTGTCTTTCCAAGATCAAAAGCTGCTAACCTATTAATAACATCCGTTTCTTTTCCGGCAGCCAATAAGTCGGCTACATCTTTCATTTTAAGTATCCCCTGGCCAAACTCCTGAATTATATTAGGTAATGTATCATGCGCTAAATTAAAGTTTCGCAGCGGATTAAAAAAAGCTGTCAATATAGAATCATGCCAATATTCGTTTTGTTCAAATAATCTTGTCGGCAACAACGCTCCATCAAACCGGATCAACCTTGTATGATGTATGTTTACTTGACTTTGATCAACATTAGCTCTATTACTTTGTAATTGATATAAATTTGGTAATCCGAAATTAGGATTGGAAATGTCTTTCTCAATTGTTGTTGAATTTGTCTGAAGTTCCCACCTATGTAAAACTGTAAGTGAATTTATTTCTTTAATTGATGTAATGTTTAAAGGTTCTGACAAATCCTCTTCACCATCTGAAACGCCTATTAATATAGCTGATCCGCCATACATCCGGGCCCAAGTAAAAGCTAATAAAAATTTTTCATTAATCTGTAATTTTTTAATAGTGTCTGTAAGATTAGATAATATTTTTTCATCAAGACCAACAATTTCATAACCTTTACGGAAAGACTCACAAGGAATAATATTAACGTATTTTCTTGCTACATCATCACCGGCATATAAAGCTTCAACCTCAACTTCTTTTAATGTCGCAAATTCTATTCTTGCGCCGGTTCTCTTATCTTTATTTAAAACTCCTAACCCTGTTAAAATGTTTACCCAACCATCATGAATTATTCTTGTTACTGTTCTATTCATATTAAATTAACCCCATTGCTTTAATTATATTAGTTTTCTTTCCGCCTAAGTATATTAAAATTTGTGTCATTGAGTCAACCACATCATCATAAGCAGCATTTGGAAACGCTGCGCATAAATCAATAAAATCATCAACATCAAAGGTTGCTAAGTCTTTAACTGGCAAATAAACATTTCCGCTTTCAAGCTGCGGCTCACAGGCTATCGCTCTTTCTGTTTTACTTAATACTCCAGGCTCAAAAGGAATCATCCCTGTTATTTTCTGTTTCATAACTTCAAGAACTGCTGAACCGTTTGCTTTATCTTCAACAAGTGTTTTTCTTATCTGCGGAAACATTTCACGATGTTTCAATATAGCTTTTAATGTTGCAATAAATCCCATCTTCTTTTTTGTTATATGTAATAAATACTTATTAACTCCTATAATTCCCCAAACTTCACCACATACAAAGTCACTTGTTGTCAAATCTTTAAAAGTACAATCCCAACTATCCATGACACTATCAAATTCTAAAGGTACCTTATTATATCGCATCCAATAAGCTCGCTTTAAAATACCACCTTCCCGAGGTGCGGGGTTCTGCTGGAACTGACCGGCGAAGTTGAAACTTCCCATATCAATTTTTTTCTCTTCAAGCTGTTCGCTATTGTGCCGGGATGGATGAAGAATATCACCAACATTCCTAAGTTTAATTTTTCCCGATACTGGAAAGGTTATTATATTTTTCTTTTCACATGTAGCCGGAACTTTTAAATGTGTGTAACCTTTTTCCTGAGCTAATAAATGCCCTGACAAATCCCGATCATGAAGTCGCTGCATGATAATAATAATAACTCCTGTTTCCGGGTTATCAAGTCGGCTTGTAAACTTAACGTCAAAAGCGTCTATGTCATTTTGACGTATAACGTCACTATGCGCCCTGTTTGCATCGTGCGGATCATCTATAATTAAATAGTTGCCGCCCAATCCTGTAGCTTTTCCTTGCATCGTAGTTGCTAGAAAATGGCCCCTTGCATCGTTTGTAAATTCTTCTGTGCTGTCTTTTTTAACTGTGAAATTGTTCCATCTCTTAGTATACCATTCACTAGTTATAATGGCCCGGCGGTCATTGCTATGTTTATTTGAAAGTGAACTCGCATAACTGGCGAACATAAAACGCTCACCAGGTGTCTTTGTCCATACCCATGTCGGAAACGTGACAGTGACTAAATTTGATTTTAAATAACGTGGCGGAATGTTAATAATTAATTTCTTTATCTGGCCAAGGTGGCAAGCCGTTAAATATTCAGCTATTAATTCCTGGTGCCAATTTTCATTCAAATCTTTATCCGGCTCAATGATTGGCCATACTGATTTAAAGTATTCAAAAAAATGTCGGTCCGCTAGTTCATATTCAAGCTCTTGTATTTCTCGCAGTGTTTCTAAATTATCAAGTTCATTTTGTGTGAATGCTATTTCATTCATTCTGTAAATTTATCTATACAATTATTTATTATATTTATTACTATGCAGCATAACCCATAAGAAGCTAATACAATAAAGAAATATAATAAATATTTATTTATTTCTATCATTATAATAATTTTCCGCAATTCGGGCAGATTATATATCCGGCTTTTACAAGCTGTTTACATCTATTACAAAGTTTCATTTCTTCAACCTCTTTATCTTTTCATTAATCAAACTTTTTATTTTATCACTTGACATTTTGTTTTCTGGAAAAAGTGGCTTTTCTTTATTGCCTGAGTGTTCGACTTCTTGCTTATCAGTCCAGCCGAAATTTTTAAGTGCGAATATTGCGCCAATTGTGTTGCCACTATTCAACTGCTCTTCATATTCTACCTCTATAAATAGACGCGCCCTTTTTATAGTGTAAGTAAACTCCAACTTTTTATCATAATCATAGAAAGATTGACGACTCTCAAAACCTAAGAAATAACATAAACCTGATATTGTGGGGATCTTAACTTTTACTATCTTTTTAGTGGCGCCCTTACCAACAATTATTTCTTTTTCTTTGCATCCAATTTCAAAATATTCATCAATCTTATTTTGCAATTCAATTGCTGTTTCAAATAGTGGGGGTCTTCCTCCGGGATGTTTTTTAACCATATATAAATGTTAATTAACAATAATCTATTTGTCAAGCTAAATAGTTTACTACAAACGCATTTTAAGGGCTTCCCGGTTATAATTTCAGCATGCATGCGGTGAAATAACATGAAGAAACTTTGAAGAAACTTTTCCGCGCATTTTCTTCCATATTGCTTGATATTGTAGCGATATCATTAATCTGGTGAAGAAATGAAGAAACTTTTCCACTTTATTTCTTTTTCTATATATATTTTTAAATTATTTTTTCTTTATAGAGTTACAATGGAAAAATACCTTCATTTCTTCATTTTCAACAGCATATCGCTACTCTACCAGTCAATATCATAGAAACTCTAAAAAAAAGTTTCTTCATGTTTCTTCACCTAAAAAGTCGTTTGTCGTATATGAAGAAACTCAAAAAGTTTCTTCACAGCCCCCAAAACCGCAAAAATGAGCATATCGCTACTCTACCAGTCAATATCATCAATATCTTAAAAGTGAAGTTTACAAAGGTTTAAAAAAACTAAGAAAAAGTGTCAACCGCACTGTCAACCAAAATACAGCAAAACGGTTGACACTTTATAGAACTTGACAACCGTTTATGTATTTTATATAATGATTATATGAAAATTGAAAAAGATCAATTAATCAGCTTTTTAAATAGTAGAAAAAGCATAACAAAAATATCAAAACATTTTAAATGCAGCCGGCAAGCGATTTACAAATTTTTAAATAAATACAATATAGATTATAAAGATAATAATAAAGACATAATTATAAATGGAGAAAATATTAAATTAATAGTTTCAATAAGAAAAGCAAAATGTAGTTGTTGTCATGGATTAAAAAAATTACAATTAGTTTATGATCAGAAAATTGATGCATATAGGATAAAATGTAATATTTGTATAAAGCATATAGGAGAATAATAAAAATGAAAATAACAACTGAAAAATTAAAGTCATTAATCAAAAGCGGATTGAGTGTCAAAGCTATAGCAAAAATATTTAGTTGCACTAGGCAGGCCATATATAAGACAATGAAAAATAATGGAATCAAACTAGATCAGAAGTCAATACCTAAAAAAATATTATGTTCTAAATGCTTGAAAAAAATAGAAAAGTTATAAAGTAACTTTTTTTAGCGACGATATAAAAAGTTGACAGAAGTTGAACAACATGTTATAATAAAGATAGAGTTAGAGTGGAAGTGGAAGTTTTAAAACAGTGGAGGTTTTAAAAATGAGAAATTACGATTGTTGGCAAAGAGAGAGAGAGCAAGCAGAAGTCTTATCATGCGGATTAAAATTATTAAAAAGAGATACTCCTTATCTATCATTAATGATATGGAAACCAAAAGGCAAAAATCCATATGTTAATTATTCTTTTAAAACAGTTGAGGCCCGGGATGCTTACAGTTTAAAACAAGTAGTTAATTATCTTAATATTCAGAAATGGAAAAAAGAAGAAAAACAAAAAGAAAAGGCTAAACCATTATTTGACGTAAAAGCCGGAGATGTATTTTATACAAGTTGGGAATATGATCAAACCAATTATGATTTTATAATAGTTGATAAGATAAGCGATACTGGCAAGAGTTGTATATGTAGAAGGGCCATGGCTCCGCAAATAGATCATACAAGAACAACAGATGTATTAAGGCCTATCCGTAAAGGTTTTGGCGATAGTTTTAGGATGCAGATCACAGCAAACGGCGTAAAAGGCAGTTATTATTTTTGTCATGATGGTATTGGATCAAAAAGAATGGATTATTTTTCACATCATGAAGCCGGCACAAGATACAATCAGACAAATCCGGTATTTGGACATTAATCCGATGTTAGATTATATAATAGTATTAAGTTGTTTGATCTTATTGGTAAGTCCAGGCGTAATACTTAAAAAAAGGAGATAAACAAAATGAATATAAAAAAAGAATATCCAGAAGCAGATTTTACAAATATAGAAACATTTAAACAAATAACAATTAATAAATTTACAGAAAATGGATTTACTATTTCAAAAATAAGAAATGCTAGAATTAAATTAAAAAATGGTCAGCCTGATGGAATATTTATATATCATAAGTATGGTACAGTACATTATCAAAATAAAAGAGAAATAATAGAGAAAAATAATATTCATATAATATATCGTAGGTATAAAAAAGAATATAATTGTGATTGGATAACTACTGAAAATATAGAAGCTTTTCAAGATATGTTAAGGATGACTATAGCTGAAGCAAAAAATAGAAGAGGAAGGAAAATAAAATGAAACATTATAGATACACAATAAAAGAGTTAAAAGAATTTACTGATTATGAATTATTGCAAAGGATATGCTTGGAACGTGAAAGCACTTGCACTAATGTATATTCTCCATTGAGTAATAGACTACAAAAATTAAGAGGTAAGCTTGATCGTGGCGAAAAATTAACAGGAAGGAAAATAAAATGAAAGAATTATTAAAAGCAAGTTTTTATCCGACACCAGAGAAGTTAATAAAAAAAATGATTGGTAAGATAAAAGGCGATCCAAAAAAAATACTTGAGCCTCAGGCCGGTAAAGGTGACATAATAAAAGCATTAGCGGAGGAGTATGACTATAATTCTAGTTGGAGCCGATACAAATTTCAAGGTGCGGATATATCGGCTATTGAGATTGATCCGGATTTACAAGCGACACTCCGGGGAAAAAGCATAAAAGTTATTGATACGGATTTCCTTGCTTATAGCGGAGCGGATCAGTTTGACTTGATAATAGGAAACCCGCCGTTTGAAAGTGGTGATAAGCATTTATTAAAGGCTCTTGATATCATGTATAGAGGTGAAATAGTTTATTTGCTTAATGCCGAAACATTAAAAAATCCATATACAAATATTCGCAAAGAATTAGTCAAAAAATTAGATGAAGTAAAAGCAGATATTGAATATATAAAGGATGGATTTAAAACATCTGAACGGCCGACCGGGGTTGAAGTTGCATTGATACATATTAATATAGAAAGAAGTGTTGAAGATGATTTATTTAAGGATATTGACGTTGATAAGGTTGGAGAAGATAAGGTTGATAAGGTTGAAGATAAAAACGAACTTTCTAATGGTAAGGCAATTTGTGAGTTAGTCGCAGAATATAATCAAGTGGTAAGTATTGGTAAAGATACGATAATAAATTATTATCGCAATTATAAGAAGATAGGCCAATATTTAAAACTTAATAGAAACGCTAGTGACTATGAAGCCGATGAAGATATGACTTCAAAAATGCAGGGTCAACTCAATGAAATGTTAGTTGATATCAGGACAGATTTTTGGCGCCGGACTTTAGACCTTCCTGAAGTAAAAAACAAAATGACAGCGAAAAAGACAGAAGAATTTAACGATAAGGTGTCAAAGTGTTGTGATATGGTTTTTACTGAAAACAATATTAGACAATTCATTTTGAATTTAATAGGAAGTTATAAGCAAACATTGACTGAGGCCGTCATGGATATCTTTGATAAGTTTACAATTCGGCATTGTTATTCTAATGGCTTGTATGATGAAAACATACATATGTTTAATGGATGGAAAACAAACAATGCTTTTAAAGTAGGAAAAAAAGTAATCATCCCGATATATGGAGGATATGGTGATGGCCCTTTTAACGATTATAACGGAGATTGGAAACTTGATTATTCGGTTTGTAGTGAACTGCAGGACATTGATACGGTTATGAATTATTTTGATGGTCGTGGTTATTATAATTCAATAAGACAAGCTCTTGATCTGGCTTTTCAAGCTGGCCAATCCCGTAAAATAGTTAGCACATATTTCACGATAAGTGTATACAAGAAAGGAACGATCCATCTTGAATTTAATGATATGGATATACTGAGGCGGTTCAATGTTGCGGCTTGTATGGGTAAAGGCTGGCTCCCGCATAGTTATGGTAAAAAAAGTTATGACGGATGTTCTCAGGAAGAAAAAAATGTTGTTGAAGAATTTGAAGGACCGACTTCATATAATAAAAATCTGAATCAACCAGTGTTTGCAGCTTATAATCCGGCGCAGTTAGCCGGTTCGGTGGTTTGATATGTTTTTAGGATTATATTTTAAAAGAAAGTTATTTATATGATTGGTATTTAGGGGTATTAACAGGGAAGTCGGATGTGTAGAGTGAAATAAGGGGTAATAATATGGATAAAATTAGAGTAAGTGTTTTTGATAACAGAAACAATATAACTGATGTTTATGATCTTCCTGATCAAATGTATGAATTAGCCCAATGCTGGAAATATGTAAGCTTTATAAGTATTCATAAATTACAGTCTGGGGAACAATGTAATTGCGATATTTGCCACCAGCCAATTATTGTTGATGAAAAAGGACATATTAAATAATCGTCGTTATGCCAATATCAAAACTGAAGAAACTGGGTTATTCAATTAATTACGCCCAATGGCTATATATGACAATGGATAGGTACTTAAATGATATACCCCCAATTGAATGGATAAAGAGGTATGCAAAAGGATTTAGAATAGTATGGGAGGAGAGTAGATGAAAGAACATAGTTCTGGAAACGTATACTAAAGGAGAAAATGGCAAGTGCAGTGTGGTAACAAAATATAAGGAGCAGAGGGATGAGTAAAAGTTTAAATGCCAGAAAATGTAAGGATGGATATTATGTTTCTATAACCAAAACAATAAAAGTTATAGACAAAGAAGATGTTATGCGATTAATAAAAGATGAGAAGTTAAACTATCATAAGCAATTCAGTACAGAAAATAAGATATGGGCTGATGAAAGAAAGTTTGATTTAGGAGAATAATATGTTTAGTTACAAAGACGGTTTCTTTTTTGGGAGAATGGAAAATGGAGATGTGAGGATATTAAAATTAGAGGGAAAAATAAGTGAATTTCCAAAAGTTAATGGTGCTTATCGCGAATCTTTAATTGATATAACAATTGATGTTGATGGGTGGAAATCAATTATAGTATCTGTGTCAGCTTCTGGGGAAACAGCAGATAAGTGGAATGAGGCAGAAATATTTCATAACAATACATAACGCATAATCGGTAATATAAGGGAGTAAAGCAAATGAACCAATTAACATTAGATTATACAATACATCCATATTATGGAGTATATAAAAAAATAGCATGACAATAGCTGAAAAACAACTGAATATTAACCTAGGATTATGAAAGAATTAGGAGCAATATGTTTCGGAGTATTAATAGGTATTATAATTGAGAAGTTTCGTAATAGAAGAAAGGAGAAAAAAGATGAATTTAAAAGAGCAGATTGAGAAGATGGTTATAGAAATACATGAAGATGTTTACGGTTATTTACCGAAGCATGATAAAGGTAAAAGCAAGTTGTGGTTTAATAAATTTTCCAAAGCCATAGCAGACAGGATTGAGATTGATAAAGATAAATACCTTAAAAACTTACTACCAAGATTAGTGTCTTCTATTAAATTGCATAAAGATATTAATACGGTGTTTAGTTGTGATAGTTGTAAATCTAATATTTGTAATGATTTAGCCGACATAATCAGGATAAAGGATAAGGATTAATCACGACAATAAAGTTGACAAAAGTTTTAAATTAATATAGTATTTAATTAACAAAGTGGAAGTGGAAAGTGGAGGTAAGAAAATGAGTTACAAACAAGAAAACAATCGCAGTAAAATAAAATTAAAAATATTAGGAATCAAAGGTTTTGAAGATGGTATTAGCAGAAAAAATTTAGAATTTATATAATAGGGAACCCCCCCGAAGCGTCCTCCACTGGCGCTTAGGGGCCCTATTTTTTTAAAAGTGGAAGAGTGTGGATTGTGGAAAGTGGAGGTTGATAAGATGAAAACAAAAAAAATAAAATACAAATTTATTACAGGAATTATCAGGAGGTGTATTATGGCGGTTCAGTGCATAATTGGTAAGGTTAGAAGTATGCCCGTAACCCTACAAGAACAACCCATAAATGAGAGTAGGCTTAGAAATAGGTCTACTCTCTATATTTCTTTTGATAAGGTTCTAAATGAATTACCATCATGCATGATATAAAAATATTTATGTGTAAACATTGTGATGAAACTTGGGAAGTATCGGGATATGAAGAACTTGGCGTGTGGTTTCCATATGATGAAGAAGATTTTTATTGTGGAACTTGTGATAAAGAAGGAGTTGAATATGAATAAGAGATTAACGAACAAAGTAATTACAAAAAAACATGAAGATTTTTTGAAGTCAGTAAAAGATGATGAAGTTAGAGAACTTATTAATAATAATTCAGTGATTACCGGTGGATCAATAGTTTCTTTATTAACTAATGAACCAGTAAGTGATTATGATTATTATTTTACTGATAAGAATACAGCTATTAAAGTAGCGCAATATTATGTTGATGAATGGATTACAGCGCATCCGGATGGTGTTAAGCCAGAAGTAATATCAGATGAAGAAACCGAAAGAGTAAAAATAGTTATACAGTCTAAAGGTATTGTTGGTGAGGATGGAGTAGTTGATGAAGTCGGAGAATCGTATTTAGAAAATGTTCATAATGAAACCGACAGCAATACAATAGAAGAACTTGCCGAAGGTGAAAAATATCGACCAGTTTTTTTGTCAGCTAATGCAATAACACTTTCAGATAAAGTTCAATTGGTGATTCGTTTTCATGGTGACCCTGAAGAAATTCATAAGAATTATGATTTTGTCCATTGTACTAATTATTGGCTTAGTAAAGATCGGAGGTTAGTTTTAAATCAAGCTGCATTAGAAAGCATACTATCTAAAAATCTTGTTTATCAAGGATCAATATATCCTGTGTGTTCAGTAATTAGAACTCGCAAATTTTTGAAACGTGGATGGTATATTAATGCCGGGCAGTATTTGAAAATGTGTTTTCAGATATCTGAACTTGATTTAAGTAATATTGAAGTTCTTGAAGAACAGCTAACTGGTGTAGATGCGTTGTATTTTCATCAAGTAATTGCATATTGCAGGAAAAGACAGGAAGAAGATAGTAGTTTTCATATAACAAGTCCGTATCTGGTAGAAGTGATAGATAGAATATTTTAAGGAGAAAAACAATGAAAGAAATATTTAGAAAATTAAGACAAGAGATAATATTAAGCTTTAAGTATCATACTAGATCTGAAATAAGACAGAATGTATTATTGCGTATGATTAATATAGCCGAAGAAGAATTGAAGATCGCATATAAATTAGTAGATGAACGAAACAAAATATTAAAACTATTACAATGTCCGGCTCATGGTGATTGTGTGCCTTATGCAATACACGAAATTAAATGTATGACATTAGCTAGTCGACAATTAAAAGATAAAAGAATACAGTTAAAAGAACAAGCGAAAACTATAGCTGGATTACATGATCAACTTACAGACATAGCATCAGGGAAAATATATGTTGAAAAAGATAATAAAATTTTTGAACTAATAAAAGAATTAAGAGAATGTATAAAAACTGGACAAGGCGAAATGAATGATAAACATGAAGTATCAAAAAATGCATTAAAACAGATAGCTGATCTTGAAGAACAACTTCAGCGAAAACAGCTAGAATGGCAAGGCATGAAAGACGAAGTAACACTTTGTCATGAAAAATTAGAAAGAGTTCAAAATCAATGCATAGAAAATAAAGATGAACGCCGGGCGAAATTGAGATATACTGTTGGATTAGAAAAACAATTAAAAGAACTTATATCTCGGGCTTCAGCTGATAAGATATTTGATAATATATATAGACTTATTCATGATCCAGCATATTTTGATGGTTTACCTTATGGTGAATTAGCTAAAGAAATATCGAAGGACATATTGTTATGAGTATAGAAGAATTTAGAGAAATAGAAAACGAGTTATTTGAAGATAATGGCAAAGGTAAAATGTGGGGAGGAATATTAATATCAGGGAATCAATCCGAACTTATGAGAGATACAATTAATGAACTTGAAAAAGAAAATATTGAATTAAGAAAACAAATTTGGATATTATCTGTAATTGATGAAGAGGAGATAAATAGATTATGAATATTGATAAATCAAAATTAAAAAGAAAATTAAAAAAGTTTATGTCACGTAATTGTTGCGATTACATCAAAGGACAAATAAAATGTACAACTTGTCATTGGTGGAAGTCTAGTTGTAAAAAAGAGTTAAACGAATTTATAGAAAATATATCATGAAACTCTTTAAACATCAACAAGTTGCATTAGAAAAATCTAAACAAATTAATGATATGGCTTTATTTCATGAGCCTGGTTTAGGTAAAACAAGATCTGAACTAGAAATATTTAAAGATCGTAGAAGAAATAGATTAGATCTTCGATTGTTAGTAGTATGTCCGATATCGCTTATTGAAGCAGCGTGGGGAGAAGATATAGATAAGTTTACTGATTATACTTATTTATCATACGATAAATTACAACAAGGATTTTTTCTACCAGATATAATAATAATTAACTACGAGAAATTAATACGTAAAAATCATCTTGATATAATAAAAAAAATGGTTACTCAATATGATTTTATGTGTGCGGTTGATGAAAGCAGTAAAATGAAAAATCATAAAAGTTCTATTACAAAAACTTTATTAGGTATAGAACATTTATTTCGTGGTCGATTCATATTATCTGGATCTCCTATGCCAAACAGTGAAATGGAATTATGGGGTCAAATTAATTTTATTTGTCCGGGATTATTATGTAATTCATTTTTTCAGTTCCGGAATCGTTATTTTGAATTAGGTAGATCCGGTAAAATAATTAGAGGTATGACTTTAACACGAGCTTTACATAGAGAACTTATGACACAAGGTTGGAAATATCAAGCCAAAGCTGGAGCGCGTGAATTAATAATGAAATTAATTGAACCTTATACTCATTGGGTAAAAAAATCCGAAGCCTTAGATCTTCCGGATGCAATAAACGAATATCGTCAAGTAAGATTAACAGGTCCGGAAAGAAAAGCATATGAAGAAATGAAGAAACATTTTATAACTGAAGTTGGTGATAAGGAAATAGTTGCAAATGTCGCATTGACAAAAATGATGAAACTCCGACAATGCGCTAGTGGGTTCTTTTATGGCGAAGAAAAAGAAGTAATAGAGATAGGTAAATCAAGCAAGTTAGCAGAGCTAACTGCAGTACTTGACGAACTCGGAAAACAACAAGCGATTATATGGATCGAGTTTAAAAAAGAAGCGCATGACATAATGAAGTTACTTGATAAACGTGGTACCATATTTGAAATACTTACCGGTGAAACTAAAGATAAGGAATTAGCTATTAGACGTTTTAAGGATAAAACGTCGCAATTCCTTATTGCTCAACCATTATCAGCAGCTCATGGCCTTACCTTTGTTAATTGCTGTACTGCAATATATTATAGTTACAGTTTTAGTTATGAACAACATTATCAGTCCAGGGAACGTATATTGAGGATAGGCCAAAATAAAAAATGTTTGTATATTTATTTGGTAAGTCAAGATACGCTGGATTCATATATATTAAAAGTTATTAATGATAAAAGGGATTTACAGGATATCATTTATGATTTTGTCAAGAAAGCAAGGAGATAAAGATGAAAATTCAAGCAGATGCAAAATGGATAGCTAGAATTATAGCTGAATCAAACGATGATACTCAATCAGAGATATTTAATGAGTTAGGTAGAATAATGCCTTTAATATGTAAAGAAAAAGATGAAATGCAAATATGTTATATGGTAGATAAATTTGATAAATACGCAATTAGTTTTTTTGAAACAGTTGATGAATTTATAAAAATAAAAAAGGAGAAAAAAGATGAATAAAAAAATTGAGATGATAGCTAAACAAATGAAACGAAACGAATTATTGACATTAGAAAAATTAAAAGTAATGGAACCGGGAATATTCGCTACTGGACTTGTTAAAGACGATAGATTATATAGAGAGTTAGAATTAAAATGGGTAGCGGTACGTGGTGGGATTCACGATTGGGCTATATATTATCATTTAGCTTCAAGTACAGATGGATATGTAAGAGATAGTGGAGATAAATGTTTTACTAGACAAGTTATAAGAGAATTAGTTCCATGTAATGACGAAGCGTTTGCGATGTATAGGTTTTAATTATGATAAATATAAAAGAATTAAAACTAATAGATGTAGGAAGAGGAGTAAGATATTTAGGTTATAATATAGAAGTAGGAATAATAACATCCTGGAATGAAAAAAATATATTTGTAAGATATATATCATTAGATAAAAATAAAATATCATATACTTCACAAGCTACTAAACCACAAGATTTAGAATTTGCGACTGATAGAATATTCCCAAAATATAATAAAAAAGAAAGTAAATGAGTGAAACAAAATTAAAACAAAAAGTAATAAAGTATATCAAGAAAGAATATCCAGGAGCATGGATATACAAAACTTGTGATAGATTCACTGTGGGTATTCCAGACTTAATTTTATGTATTTATGGTAGATTTATTGCTATCGAATTAAAAGTAGGGAATAATAAACCTACACCGATGCAAATAAGAAATATAAAAAAGATATTAGCCGCCGGTGGGGTAGCTGATACAGCGTGGAGTTTAGATGAAGTAAAGGACCTATTAAGAAAGGAGGTTAAAAAATGAATCAGAGAGTTGAAGAACGGGAATTAATACTCAAATTCAGATTAGCTGAAGAAAAAAAGAAAGCCACCGAAAAGGCAGCGAAAGAAGCTAAAAAAGAATATGATAAAATTGAATTTCAGTTGTTAGATCTTTTGGAAGCTCAAGATGCAGAAGCTAGTGCCAAATATGAAGGTATTGGTTACGTGCGGGTAATGAAACCAAGACTCTATGCAAGCTGTAATGTAGGAGATATGCCGGCATTGTTCGAGTATCTGCAAGAAGTTGAACGTGATGATCTGATAAAAACCACAGTTGATTCAGGCACACTTTCCACCTATGTTAAAGAATGTATTGATAATGGAAAGATGGAAGAGCTTCCAGAATGTGTTAATTATTATTTTAAGAATAAAGTAAAGTTGTATAAATAGGAGGAAAGTAAAATGACAAAATCAAAAACAAACAAAAGTAATATGCCGGCAGTAAAAAGTAAAAGTGAATTAGCTAAACCAGTAATACCTGGCCGTGGTTTTGAAGAAGGTGTGGATAGTGATGATCTTATTATCCCAAGAGCGAAACTGACACAGCAAATGTCGCCTGAGGTTACAGAAGACGATATGAAATCAGGATTAATAATAAATTCGTTAACTAAAGAACATTTACCTGAAACATTTATCCCGATATTCAAATTTAAAAATTTTATCAGATTCAATCCAAGGAAAAAAGAAGATGTTGGATTTGATCCTGATTTTGAACCTGGCGCAATTATTTGGCGTTCAAATGATCCGCTTGATGAAAGGGTACAAAAAGAAACGAAATTTGGTGATAATGGTGAAAAACCATTAGCGTTAATGTTTCTTAATTTCATGGCATATTTTCCAGGAGTACCTATGCCTGTAATAATATCTTTTTCAAAGACAAGTTACAGGGCAGGGAAAGACTTATTGTCATTATCAAAATTCAGCGGTGGCGATATGTTTTCCAGAAAATATAAACTTGAAGCCAAAAAAGTATCAAACGGAAGCGATACATATTTCATCTTGAAAGTAGCTGCAGCTGGTTTAGCTGATAAAGATGATATTGTTGTTGCAGAAAAATGGTGGGAAGATTATTCTATGAAAGCCAAGGATATAAAAGTCCATGATGAAAATGGCGATATAGATCCGGAAACTGGCGAGAAAAGACCGTATTAAAAAAGGAAATCTGAATGGAGGGTGGAGTTATGAGATCCACCCTCCTAGTAGAGTAAAAAAAGATAATGTCTATAATAGAAATTGCAAAAGAATACATATCACATGGGTGGTTTGTATTTCCATGTAGAGGTAAGATACCAGCTACACCGCATGGTTTTAAAGATGCCATTAAAGACGAAAATAAAGTTGAATCATTTTTTAATACACATAAAAACATAGCTATAGTTACAGGATCTGTTTCAGGAATATTTGTTGTTGATATAGATGTCAAAGATGGAAAACAAGGCGACAAATCTTTAGGCGAATTAATAATGCAGCATGGCGATTTTCCAGAAACACTTATATCGAAAACATGGAGTGGCGGTCAACATATCTTTTTTAGATACCCAAAAGATAAAATTATAAAATGTAAAATTGATGTAGTTAAAGCTATTGATATACGTGGAGATGGTGGGTATATTATAGCAGCGCCTAGTAGAATTAAAGGTAAATCTTATAAATGGCAGATTCCTATTGATGATATAATGATAGCGGACGCTCCAGAATGGCTACTTAATTTATGTGAAGATAAGTATGAATCAAATGAAGTTGATCTTTCAAGTAATACATCAAAAATAACAAAAGATAGACATAGAACATTATTACTTATGGCTGTAAAAATGCGTAAAATGGGATTCGATTATAATAGTATATATACGAATCTTATAGATATAAATAGAAAAAGATGTGTTCCGCCTAAATCTGAAAAAGAAATTAATAATATTTCAAAAGATGTATCAAAATACGAGGAATCAAATAATATAAACGAACCATTAACAGACGTATGGAATTCAAGTTTGTTTTATGAAAAATCTGGTGACGATATAAAATATTGTGATGCTTTAGGTGGCTGGTATGTATGGGATGGTAAACGCTGGAAGCATGATGAATCATATGAAATAATGAGATTAGCGAAAAGTACAGTTAAACATATATTTCAGATGTCTGATGTAGCTGATAAAATTAGTAAGAAAAAATTATTTTCTCATGCAGTAAAATCTGAATCAGTATCAAAATTAAAAGCTATGATAGAACTTACAAAATCAGAACCAGGGATAACTATAAAATCAGATATGTTTGATAAAGATTTATATGATCTTAATTGTTCTAATGGTACAATTGATCTAATTAGTAGCGATATACATATACATAATAAAGATAATTTTATCACTAAACTTATTGATGTTGATTATAATAAAAAAGCTGAATGTCCAACGTGGCATAGATTCTTAGAAACTGTGTTTCTAGGAGATAGTGATTTAATAGATTATATACAAAAAGCTGTTGGATATAGTTTGTCGGGATCTATGGCTGAACAATGTCTATTTATACTATATGGTATAGGCCAAAACGGTAAAAGTACATTTTTAAAACATTTATATAAAATATTGGGTGATTACGCTATGAATACTCCGGCAAGTACATTGATAGAAAAATATAATGAATCAATTCCAAATGATATAGCCAGATTAAAAGCAGCGCGGTTTGTAACTTCAATTGAAAGTGGAAAACATAAAAAATTTGCTGAAGCTCAAATAAAGCAGCTAACCGGTGACGATCCAATCTCAGCTAGATTTTTACACAAAGAATTTTTTGATTTTTTCGCTAAGTTCAAGATATTCTTCGCAACTAATCATAAACCTAAAATATCTGGTACTGATATCGGTATATGGCGCAGAATAAAAACTATACCTTTTGAGAAAACATTCACAGCAGATGAAATAGATAAAACAATTGATAAAAAGATTGAATCAGAATATGAGGGAATTTTAGCATGGGCTGTTGAAGGATTTATGAAATGGAAATCTGAAGGGCTAGGTCGGGTAGATAAGATAGACTTAGCTACAGCTGAATATAAAGAAGATTCAGATATTATAGGTAGTTTTATTGAAGAGCAATGTGTTTTAGGTCAAAGCTTACGTGTTAAATCTAATGCAATAACAAAAGCATTACAGGAATGGGCGCATGACGGTGGTATGAAATATATATCAAGATCAGAGTTAATAGAATATTTAAAGAGTAAAGGATATGAGAAAAAACGAGGTGAACAAGGCTATGTTTACTGGTATGGTATAGGCTTACAAAGCGGAGAGGAGCTAAGTAATGATAGACCGTATTAAGAAAGAAAGACCAATTTTATTTAATACAGAAATGGTGAGGGCAATACTTGATGGAAGAAAGACGCAGACGAGGCGACCAGTTAAGCCGCCGCCACCAGATAATACATACAGTTTTCATGCTATACAAGGATTTAATGAATTAGCCGCATGTTTTATATCTTCAGATATGACAAAACAAGCTCATTGGACAAAATTGCATAGTAAAGTCGGAGATAGATTGTATGTAAGGGAAACTTGGGCAGTAGAAAAGAGAAAAGAAAAAAGAATTGTTTATAAAGCAAATAACTCAAATACTCCAATAGATTTTGATAGATGGCGACCTTCAATACATATGCCTAAATACTTAGCAAGAATATGGCTTGAAATAACCGACATACGAGTTGAGAGGGTTAAGGATATAACAATGGAAGATTCTATTAATGAAGGGGTAAAAACTTTGTTAAACTTTGAGAAAAATTATGGCATGAACGCAAGAGGCGCTTTTATAGATTTATGGAACTCAATATATAAAAATTGGAAAGATAATCCATGGGTATTTGTAAGAGAATTTAAAAGAGTAAGCAAATGACAGACCGTACTAAAATAGATAAATATACAGATATGTTTTTAAAATATATGAGATCCAGAGCGTGGCTTAAAAAACAAGACGAAGATTTTCAAAAAAATATAGTAGAGAAAACAACCGATTTATTTGATATGGAAAAATATAAAAAAGCTAAAGATTGGCTTGATAATCAATATACAGATTTTCAAAAAAATATAGTAGAACCTTTAGATGATTATTGGTTAGACGAATTAGAACAAGAAGATCGTGATACGTGGATGTTTGAGAATGAAGGGATGGTTGATAATGGCTAAGTTAAAACTATATACAGATAAGAGATTAAATACTTTTAAAGAATTATTTGATAAAGTTAAATGTGAAAATATAATACAGCTAAAAAAATGGGGAGTTCAAACCAAGACAGCTTTTGAATGGTTGTCTTATCTTACTGAAGAGATAGGAGAATTATCACAAGCGATTCAAGATAGTCAATATGAAAAAGACTCAGCTACAATAAATAATGAACACGTAATTGCAGAAGCTATTCAAGCGGCTACATTAGCTTTAAAGATTGCTGAGATGTTTGGAGGAAAAAATGGATAATTTCACAGCCGGACAAAAAAAAGCTTTCAAATATATCTGTAAAAAGATAAAGAAAAAAGAAAAATACATAACATTAAAAGGTTATGCCGGAACCGGTAAAACTTATCTGGCCAGTTATTTATATAAACATCTTCTGGATGAAGGCCATGACTTAAAAGTATGCGCTCCAACTCATAAAGCCGCACAAGTACTAAATGTTAAGATAGGCGAACCTATTGCTTGCACAATACACTCTTTTCTTGGATTAATACTCAGACAAGATAATAAGGGTGGATATCGTATTCAACCGCATCCTATGCGACAAATACCAAGTAATTGTATAGTATTAATGGATGAATCTTCAATGATAGGAAAAGTATTATGGCAGTATATTGAAGAAACATATAATATTACATGGATATTTATCGGGGATCCCGCTCAGTTACCACCAGTAAATGAACCGGATTCTTATGTATTTGGTATAGATGGTCCGGAACTGACAGATATTGTTAGACAGGCAAAAGACAATCCTATAATTAATCTAGCTTGGAAAGTAAGGCAAGGCCAAAAATATCTATCTCAAGATATGACTATGGACAATAATTATTTTGTTAGTGAAGCTATAAAAGATTTTAAAAAATATAAACAAGAATCACGAATATTGACATACCGAAATCAAACATCAAATAGATATAATCGCAGAATACGAGCAGCCATATATGGAGCTGATGCCCCGCGCTTTGTTGAAGGTGAGTGGATAGTCGCACGAGAAACGTGGGCTTTTAAAAAGTTTATACAAATTACTAATAGTGAAGAAGTACAGATTATAGATGTTTGTCAAACATCTATAGAAACTTATGATAGAGATTGGAAAGTATGGGTGTTAAACATATCAAATGATAATAAACTGTATGCGCTTCATGAAAGCGAATACAATGAGTATGAGCAAGAACTTGAAGAATTAAGATTTAATGCTTTAGCCAATCCGGCTGATTGGTGGAAATATTATAAACTTAAAGAAGCATTTGCAAGTATTGATTATTTGTATGCAATGACAACTCATAAAGCTCAGGGCAGCACTTTTAAAGCGGCTTATGTTGATCATGAGGATTTGATGTGTTGTCAGGGCAAAGAACGCAGAGCATTGGTATATGTGGCTATTACAAGGCCGGCAGAGAAGTTAGTGATGTATATATGATAATAAGGAGAAAAAATGAAAATTTTAGATTTTAAAAACACAAGGTATGCTATTGCTTATGGTATGCCATTAACACATCAGGAAAGAACTGAGCTTATGGTAATGTATGTTAATGCGCTATTACGGCATGAGGACATGGGTAACAGTATGGGTGATTCTGTAGAAGAATTAAATAAACTGGCTAAACGAGCAAAGCAAGCCGGATTACTAAGAGAAAGTATTGATGCCATAATTATGTATGCTGAAGCTCCTGAATTTCAGAAGAAAGATATAATGAAAGCCGGTAAAGAAATTGCAAAAGGTAAATTCAAAATAGAGTGGGTAGATTATGAATAAGTCAAAAATCGAGTGGTGCGATTATACCTGGAATCCGGTAACAGGATGTAAAAATGGGTGTTGGTATTGTTATGCTAGTAGAATTTCGCATAGATTTGGGGATTCCTTTGAACCGGCACGCCATATAAGCCGATTAGATGAACCACGAGGGGTAAAGTACCCTGCAAAGATATTTGTGTGCTCTATGGCCGACTTATTCGGTAATTGGGTATATAAACATTGGATTCAGGATATAATTGATGTAGCTGCCAGTAATCCGCAACATATATTTCAATTTCTTACTAAAAACCCGGCCAGGTACATGGAATTTGATTTTCCATCTAATTGTTGGTTAGGCAAAACATTAACTGGAAAAGAATCTATGTCACCAGTTGTAGGATTACAGGATACAAGTTTTATTTCATTTGAGCCATTGATGGGTGATAAAATAGAATTTGGAGATATGGAAAATTGGGTTATAATTGGTGCATTATCCGGACCAGGAAGCAAAAAACATCAGCCTAAAAAAGAATGGATAGATAGAATTGTTGAACAATGCCGAGATTATAAAATACCTGTATTTATGAAGAGCAGTTTAAAAGATATTTGGCCCGGCGAATTAATACAGGAGTTTTCCGATTAACCAATAATATTATACTGCATTAAGTTATCTTTAAATGGCAATGTTAAATGTATAAAATTCTTTTTTCTATAATAAAAACATTCACCAAATACAAATCTTTTTACTATATATTTATAAACTTTATCCATATCAATATCAAGCATATAAAAATCTATTGCAGCTTTTAAATCTTTATATGAATGAGCAGTGGTGCTTACTCCGCCAATTTTTTTATTAAGAGAATCATTCCGCTTACCTGATAATTTCCTTACTAATGCGCCAAACTCTTTTTCAAGCATATCAAGCCATATTTGTAAAAAATAACATTTTATATAATCGTTTTGAAAAAACATTATTTTCTTCGCTTCTTCCGGATAACTATCAGATATAGCGAAAGTATTTATCATAGTATGTTTTGTTAATAAGGTATTTCCGGATATTTTCAATACATCAATTAAATCTTCTTTTTTCATAATTTTTTCTCCAATACATGTATTTCTCTTTTTAATTCCGATAATCTATTTTGAAGTTCTTGTATATGACATTCAACTGAATTTCTTTCTTTTTCATAAGCGAGATTGTCAATTTCATTATCTGCGATTTTTTCCATTTCTGCGAGATGTTTTTTTAGATCAGCAAGAGAGTCATTAGCGCCGGTTAGTTTTAATTTGATTTTGGTGAACATGATTATGTAGTCCGTCTTTTTCTTGACAGATATCAATTAAGTTACCTATCTTACGTTTAAATGAATAAAGACCGTTATTAAGCTGCTTATGAGTTTTATCTCTACTTACTCTTACTCCCAATACTAATATTATTAAAAGTAAAACTCTCATTGTTCACCTTTTACTAACATTATTAATTTATCAAGACCGGAACATATTTCACTTAACACTTTAGTTTGTTCCTTAATCCTAGTATAATCACGCCATAATAAATATATTGCCACTGCAATAGGGAATCCGACTTCTTGAACAGCTTTTAGCGCTTCTTTCATTTTATTTTATTTTTTACCTTGCTAAGTTTTAAGTTTCCTTTAGCATGTTTTTTAGCTTTACTAACTTCAATAGCTGCAGCACGTTTATCGTTATCAGATTGTAATCCTTCAACAAGAGTGTCTAAAAAATTAACTAATGATATTTTTATATCTATTATTATATTCTCTATCCATAAACCAATCGTCTGTCCAAATCTAGCTATTAAAAGTTTTGATAGAGATACACCAATAGTCCGGCCGGTTACTTTAATCCAACCTTGAACTTTATCAGACTTAATTAATTTGCGTATAACAATTAATACACCAATTACTCCAACAACTTTTATACCTACATCCGGATTGCTTTTTAAAAACAAAAACATTTCCTTAATGACACTTAATAAATCTCCAATCACTTTTCTCTCCTTTCAAGATACGTTATAAAATCGAATCCGTATTCCATTCCAATTTTCCAACTATTATCATTATTAAATCTTTCATACTTATAATATGGCGTTACATACCAAGTATCATCCTGCAACCATTTATATTCAAACTTAAACCTTGACACATACCGATCAATTAGATTAGTATCGAACTCATAGCGGGTATCAATACGTTTAGTATCAAAATTTATTTCAAGACCTCCTAACCACCGGGCATCTTTCCATGCGGTCCATTGATGTGATGTTCTTAATTTAAGAATATCCAAATCAATTAAATCAGCATATAAATATTGTCTGTTTATTTGATACTCTTCATCAACATTTATTTCAGCATAAATACCTTGATACGGTTTTGTTCTGATATGAAACATATTGAAATACTGGCCGGTATCCCGCTCAATCTGACATTCGGCTTCAGCATAAATACTTCTGACTTTAGATTCATACATATAATCATTTACCATACCATCAATATTCGCTGACCTCATATGTATACCTATCGATATTGTAAATAAAAACTTAGCTAACCATAACATCGTCTTTCTCCTTTTCTTCATACACAGTTACTAAATCCAGAGTTGTATAAATTTCTTCAGGTGTACATTGTTCATCACCTAAATATTGACAAATAAATATGTCAGATAATTTCAACCATCTTTGAATCACACCAGAACTGCAAACTCTTTTTAGATGTTCTCTCCAGGGATTTTTCCATTTTTTTAAGAATCGGCTAAGTTTACTACCTATAAATGGTATTTTAGCGGAAATATTAGATATAGCATAACCAAGATAAGACCGCTTAGAATACTCGAGTTTCTTTTTAACATCTTCTTTCGCTAACAGATATATATTATAAGGTATTTCTTCTGAAATGTTCGGTACACGTCTAATACATATCTTGTATTGAGGTTTAATAAACTTTGTTAATAGATCTTCTTTAGCAGCCCATGTAGTCCAATGATAAATCCTATTAGCGTAATACCAGACAGTATGATTCCATCTACTTGAAGTAAACCACATTATACCTCTTGATACTATATTAAAATCAAGATTATGAATTAATATAATATCGCCATCTTTTAAAATAGCTTTAATAGCTTCTAATCGTTTTTTATCCATTTAATTCTCCGCAGGTATTGTTAACTTCTGGCCGGGATATATTAAATGAGGATTTATTATTTGATCTTGATTAGCTATATAAATAATCATATATTTATTGCCGGCGCCATATTTTCTTAAAGCTATATTCCATAAACAATCTCTATCATATTTCCATGTTTTTACTACGTAAATATCATCACAAAATTTAAAATCTATCGGTTCATCTTTTATAATGATAGGTTTATCTTTTCTAATAGACTTAACTTTTATTACAACTGGTTTCGAGATATATGGCCGCGCTTTTTTTGTAGCGCACCCATTTAATAATAATACTATTATAAGTAATCCTACAAGCATCAATAAATGTTTAACTTTCATATTTTATCTCCTTTAAATATTTAATCTAATTGATTGACAATCTGATATATAGTATCTACAAGCACGTCATTACCATCATTACTAGTCATATACAAAGCTAATTTATCTCCTGGAGCTAATGATACAGTAACTGATATTGCACCCATACCTACGTCATTATTTGGTAGTCTCCTAGAATGATTAGGTAAGTCTATAGCAATACCATTCTTATGCCATTTAAACAATACTGTCGTTGCGCCAGTAGTCTCATGTAAAGACATATCTGCACGTGCTGAAAATATATGTGTAGTTGTGCCTGTATGAGTAAGTGTCCCAGCAGAATGAATAAAATTCTGCAAATTATCAGATGTCCAATTTGATACGATAGGCACGTAAACGCCAGTATCTAGAGTAGTAACAACGTCGGTTGATCCTTTTATACCAGCAAAACTAGTATTAAGGTCAATATCTCCTATTACTGTTAAATTACCAGAAATAACAGTATGACTATCTATTGTCACCTCTTCAGTTATATGTACATCTCCATAAACATCAAGCTTAAAAACTGCCGTATCTGTACTTATTCCTACATTTCCATTTGACAATATAACCATTCTTTCATTATTTGGAGTTTGCGCAAGATTAGAATTTGTAAAGAATCTTATGTCTTGATTACTTGCTGATAATAAATATAAATCATTACTTGTTATTCCATCTAATCTTACTTGACCCATATCATCGCCAACCTGATCTTGAAGTGTTAATCCGTTAGATTGACCCGTACCACTACGCTGTAATATTAATTGACCAGCTGTTCCGGTAGATACGATATGTAAATTTCCAGAAATAAAAGTATTGCTAGATACAGTTAATTCTCCTGTAACTTCTCCACCTGCTAATGGTAATTTTAAATCTACATCTGTTCTTAATGTAGAAGTTGCTTTTGCTATAGCTTCAAAAGTTGTTGTTGCAACCGCTATATGATCATTTAAGTCTGTTCTTAATAATGTAGTTGACTGAGCAACTTCAAAAGCATTTGAACTTATATCAATTCCGTCAACTGTTCCTGATACTGCAATATTACCTTTTACGTCTATATTATTTTGAAATGTTACACTAGAGGATGTTATCCTCATATTTTCAGCATTGTTTACACCCAAAATAATTGGTTTATCTAATTGATTCCCAATAACAAGTGCTTTTGTATCTGCGTCACTTCCAGTAGTTAAAAGCGTTAAATGAGGTCTAGTTTGTCCCCATAGATTACCGCCAGTTGCTCCACCGCTATAAGCTCGCATTTTTATTTGAACACCACCACTATTTTGTGCAAGTACTTGAGATAGAGAAGATGTCCCTCCTAAAGTATTTAATACTCTTAATTGTAATGTACTATTTAAACTTTCTCCAATAAGTACCGTACCAAACATTTCAATTGTTCCAGTATCTTGAACAATCATTTTTGCATCACCATTATTAGAAACATATAAAAGATCATTTCCATTATAAGTAGTAGAACCAATTATGACTGCATTTGTGATATTAGCTGTTGATGCTATTACTTCTTTTAAAATATTTACATCTTGATCAAACCTAAATTCAGCTTCATCTTCCATATAAGTTATTATGCCTGTGCTTGTATCTGCTGAAAATGTTATTGTTCTATCATTATTAGTACCATCTCCTATTGTTAAATTACCTTTATTGATAACATCTGCATTAATAGAATCCATAGACCAAAATACAAGATTATTTACTCTCCATTGTGCCGCAGTTTCAGTAAAACTAAATATAAGTCCTGTATTATCTGCACCTAATCCATCTGCAAATTTACCAAACCAAAAATCTCTTAAAGAATCAGCTATTATAATTGCAGCTTCTCCGATATAAGTTGTAGTGGATATATTGAGTATATTATTTCCATTCATATTTATATTAGTTGAAAATATAACAGAATTATTTGTTGAAGTTATAGTCGCTACATTGATAATATTTATATTTGCTGTATTCACATTATCTAAATCAAATGAATTAACATTTATATTTCTAGATGCTTTATGATTACCCATGTTATCGCTTTTATTTTTAGCTAATAAATTGCTACTCAAAAATAAAAGACATAAAAATAATATTACTTTTTTATTCATTTTATTTCTCCTCATATTCTATCACTCTTACATCAGCCGTTCCATTTATAGCTATTCCAAATATAGGACTTGTCCATCTTTTTTCTGGCGCCCATATAGTTCCTGCACTTAAATAAAATCCTTGATCAGGTGAACTTATTGCAAAAGTACCTATTGAAATATCAAAACTACTCGCTTGTAGATTAATTTCTAAATCAGATCTATTAGCATTTAAAGATAAGATTGAAGTCGTTACCGAAGTTGATACTAATACAGATGAAGGTATAGGATTATTTACTATTTCAGATATTGTAATTGTTGACCCTGATATATTAAACAAAGACCCCGGATATACTGTCGTTTTATTAGTAGTAGAAGATGCAATAATACTTGTTACTCCAATATTCCAATTACCGCCTTGATACGCTGTTATAGATTCATTTTGACTAGAAATATTTACATTCCAATCTTCACCAGATCCCTGATAAGCTGTTATATTATTTGTTGCTGAACTCGAAACTACTCCATCAACAGTTACTGTAAAAGTACTTCCTGGATATACTGTTATACTTGAAGTAGTAGATGACAAAGTAACATCTTGTGTATCATATCCTACTTCTGCCATTACGACTGAACATATTATTATAATTGATAATGATAATAATATACTTATTTTTTTAAACATTTTAACCTCCTTATACATACGATTTAGATACTAACGCATTTGATATTATTCCAGCTGTAGCTCCTACAGTACCAACTTTTACCTGTAATTGAACAAAAGGAATAATATTACCTGTTTCAACTTCAAGTATTATTCCCTGATCAACATCGTTTTCTAATTCAAGAACAAAAGTTTTTACTCCTACTTGACCGGCACTAAAATTAGCTGATCTTATAGGTAATAAATATTCTATTGCATCACCCGCACTTGTTCTTCCTATAGCTTTTACTTGAATATTTTCTGAATTGTTTATATTAATATTCAAAAATAATCCTAACTTCGTAAATTCTCTCATGTCCTGTTCATCTCCTAAATCAACAAACGATGCAGTCAATGTCTGCGCTACGCTTATTATTGGTAAAGGGTTTCTAAATTTTGTATCCGTCATTTTGTATACCTCCTAAGTATTTTAATTACTCATCCAATCATATTTAGCTAATGAATCTAATTTTGTTTCTATAGCATTAAATAATTGTTGATTAGTTCTTTCAGGTAAATTTAACTCTGTTCTAATTATGTTAATTTCATCTTTAATAACTTTAACAACTGCTTCAATCAATACTGGACCGAAACTCGCATATAAATCATCTCTTGTTGTTTCTGCTACACAAATACTTCCCATTAAAAAAACTGAAACTAAACTTACTATTATTATTTTTTTCATTATTTACTCCTATTTCCACCAACCAGAAACTACTATATCTATATTATCAAAAGTAGTATTTGTAGCCCAATACTCTATAATCCTATTACTATCACATGATACTATCATATCTTGTTGTACCCAAAAATTAGAGACTTGATTAAAAATAGCAGACATATTAAATATATTACTATTTCCATTTTCTCGTAATCTAAATTCAAGCTGAACGCCTGTATCTCTCATATCTACTCTTAAAAGAATAGTTTTTGTACCTACTGGAACTATAGAACTTAAATCCAAATCATACCAGTTACCATCAGTAATTAAATCGCCTTGAGAAAAATCAAAACCAGATGGATCTCCTCTATCGTGAAAAAAACCATAACTTGTAAAAAATTCTCCGTTTGTAGATATTGCAAAATCATATGTATCAGTTGTGCTTGTACCTGCAGTTAATATAAATTCTTGTGATGTATCTTCACCAATATCTAATCTCGAATCAATTAAAACATTACTTGATATCGTCACTTCATTATTAAATGTAGCTTTACCGGCATTATCAATTTTAGCTACTGTACTGCCACCGATTTGAAATTGTATTTCACCTGTAGAATCTCCATCAAAATCGGCGTTTATAACAGTGTTTGTACTATTAACAAATGCATCAGCCGCTACATCACCAACTATATCAACTTCTACTCCAGCAGTGATAGTATCTGTACTTTTGCCTATCGTAATAGAACCACGTTGACCGATATATCCGCCAGCTGTATCAGTACTTACTTGTAATAAATCTGTAACTGGTTCATAATAATCTGTCCATAATCCTAAAGTATAAATAAGCCAATTCCATGTTTTAAATCCCGGTCTTTCTCCTGCAACATATCCAACATTCTTTTTACTTCCTCCTGGCTCTAATCTATTAGCCGGAGTAGGATTAGTCCATAATGTTTTTGCATCAGGTTTAACTGCGGCGAAACATTTTTCACCTATGTTTCCTAAAAACAATAACATTAATACTACAATTACTATAATGTGTCTATTTTTCATATATCCTCCTATATATCTGTTCCTAATTTTCCACCATCACCCGGGGCATCCTCATCATCAAATCCAAACCCTCCGGGTGGAGTTGTACCACCATCTTCATCAGCGAACATAAATGATTCAGTATCGTCAAATATTACCATATTATCCAAACTCACACCGGCAACCAATGCTTGTTGAATTGATTGCTTTACAAATGTTTCAAATCCGGAATCAACAACTCCATTACCGCTTATTTGAATAGCAGCCGGTTGTAGATCTTTTAAATCAACAATAGTTGATTGAGTTATCAGTGTAAATATATTAATTATTTCTTCAGTGGTACCGGTTGAATTATTTATACCTATTCTAGCATATATCAATAATCTATAAGTTTCATCATTAGTACCGAGCCGAGTCTGACCTACAATATCTCCGATACGATCCAATTGATCTCCTGATATAGTCATTATATCTAATTTGCCAAATAATCCAAACATGGCATCTTCTATTTCTTGAATTTGTTTATTAAAAGAATTTAATATACCTTTTAAGTTATCACTTTGTTTGTATTGTTCAAGAAGTCGTTCTAAGGCGGCTACTTCATGATCATTTATTTGTGTCGCTACGCTCATAATATTGTTACCGCTATTCTTGATGAATCCAATTGAGCTATTTCATCTACTGCTATTATAATATTATTATCAAGTGTTGGTGCTGGTGCAATTCCTACTTTTAGGACAACATCATTTATTGCTAAGTCTACTAATGATGCAACCATATCCGGATATACAACAACATCATCTCCAATTCCTAAAGTATCTCCATAAGCCAATAATGCATTTTTCACTTCAGTGTCAGTAATAGTACCGGCGGTATTTTCTGTAACTGTAACATCAATATAAATATCAATATCTATTGGCCTAGAAAATCCAATATTATGATCTATACCTTGACTATCAGATACAGTTTTATTTATAGTTCCAAAAGCTGTTATACCGGCGGCTTTTACATCGAAAATAGCTTCAGCAATATCTTGTTCATCTCCACCTTGTACAACTGTTTCAAAACTTTTAGCTGGGATTCCATCAACTTCTACAAGACTATCATTTTCAACTACAATTGCAGTTATAACATCTTCAACATCATTTATAATTTTATTTTTAATGGCTTCAACAGTTCCGCTTGCAGCTTGTTGTAATGATTCAGTTCTTCGTAGACTATATTCTTCATCTGTTTCAATATCTCTACCAACAGTTGCATCTTCTAAATTATCAACACTATCCCATCCGGATACCAATGTTTCAATAACTGTTAATGTACCGGCCAATGCTTGAGTGGCGCCGGCTGTTTCTGCAACTGTTTGAACATCAATATATGCGCCACCTTCATCAATAACTGTAGTTGTTATGGTTACAGGTGTCGCTACAAGTAATAAATTACTTGTTGTTGTAAAAGCTTCTTTTTGGGCTCCGGCATCAGCGCCGTCAAACTCAATTGTGAATCCTGATGTAAAATTACCTGTTACAGTAACAGATGTAATATTAGATAATCCTTCAAGTTCTGATTCTACTGTTGCAGCATTATCACTAAATAAAATAGCTCCAGTAGTTTGGCTATCAAATGTTATGGTAAAATTTCCGCTATCCGGTACAGCACTGAAAGTTATTTTTTGTTCAGCATTAACTGCTGCTGCTATCGTTACTGCAAGTTCAGTGACGAACCTGGCTGTAGAATCACCATCAACAGACACAATACTTCCTGCCGGAATAACTGTAGTTGCGGTACCTCTAGCTCTTACAACAGCTATTGATTTTACTGCTCCAAGTCTAGGGACATTAACTAATGCATTAGAATTATCCAAACTTACACCTTCTGCGCTATCTGGAAATTGAGAATTATATACAGCTTCAGCTAATTCCCACAATAATGCCTCACGTTCAGCGAATATGCCTACTATTTGTCCTAATGGCGCATTATCTTCTAAGTTTATACCTTCACCAAGACTTCCTCTTAAATCGGCCTCTATCTCTAATTTAATATCTTCTAATCTTTTTATATTAAAACCTGAATCATTTAATCCAAATGCCATTTTATTACTCCTATATAATTGTTTCGTTAATTACTATTTCACCTTCACTTGCTCTTACAGTGAAATTAACATCTAATTGTCTAGTAGAATCATCAAGATCAAGTGAAAAGTCCAATAACTCTAATACTCCCGGAGAATCAAGTATTGCATCTTTTAATATAGTTTCTATTACATTAAGATCAATATTCTTCTTTAATATGTCTTGATAGTATGGAATACCCAATTCTAAGTCTAAAAACCATTCTCCTTTGAATGTTCTTAAATTCTCTAATAATCGTTGCCTTACCTCATCTACTGCGGTTATAAGTACAATATCGTTGTTTTCTATTGCAATATCGTTATTATCATCAAGTTTTATATCAGTCATTAATTCCCTGCCTTTACTGTTCCACTAGCTGAATCTATTTTGCTTGCCCTAGTTGCCGGCATTGGTGACGGTAATGGTGGCACTACTGTTAGTCCCCACGCATTAAAAGCTATTCTGAATGCCTCAAATGATGGATCAGTAGCAGCATTGGCAATAGTAGTATCATCTAACCGCGCAACTCCTTTGGTGCCTTGATTTATATTAACCTCAGAAGTACCTTCGATTCTTATTTTAGAATCATTACTCTTTATTACTATAGCTTCATCATCACCAGAAAGTCCTTCATTCAATCCAAATAATCCCGGTATCGCAATAGCATCACTTAAATCAAACTTTCTAGTATCAGATGGTTCAATTATACCTCCAGTAGATTTCCAATCATCAATTGATCTTTGCATAAATATTAATACTACACCATCACCTTTTTTTATTGGTAATGAAATAATTGAGTTTACTGTTTGCTGAAACATAACCGGGACATTTTCTATTAGTGGTAATTCAACAACATCTCCATTATCATAAACCTTTTTAATAGCTGGTTTTACGACACAAGTATTTTTTGTTTTATCATAAGATTCAACTATCCCGGGTAATGAAATATTCATACCTGAAATTCTTGAATTTACAAAATTATCAAGTACATCATATAATGTTGGATCTTCGTTTCTAATATCGCTCATTGTGCTATTATTTTCATCTCCCATTTATTTTGATGTGTATCACCAGTATATATAATTTGTCTTACTTTAAAGAATCCATTTATTAATTCACTTATTATATTAATTGTACTACCTATAATTATTCCTGGCTGTATCAAAGACAATATTTCAATACCTTCTTCTTTTTTTACTGGTATTCCTATCATTCCAGTATTTTTACTAATAATAACTGCTTCTTCTTGTACAATAATATCTTTATCTATTAAAGGTATTCCGTCTTGCATACTAAAATCAATTCCTTCTTTATTCATTATCTTTTCCATAATTTCTTTAAAGTTACCAGTTAACGCTAATCCGTTAATATATTCTTTATCTAAGTTTGATACGTTTCGACTTTTAACTGAACTTATTATTTTATTTATTGCGGAATCATTTAATCCAAATCTTTTTAATACTAATCTCAATACTGACTCTGTTTTAGTTCCTGCTTTAAAGTTTTCTTCTATATGAGTTTCAACGACTTCTTTTTTGCTATCAATAACCTCAATTTTGCTTATTATATCTGCTCCTGCTCTTCTATGTTCTATTCTTGAAATTGTTCCTTTAAAAATATTATGCAATACCTCCCCATACCCTACATTTAATATTGAAGTATTATCTTTTCCTTCAATAAATCCACGACTATCTCTATTAAGATTATATATATTTATACTTGAACTATTAAGAGTATTACTCGCGCCTTTTTGTATTTTAAATTGAACTCTAAGATTCTTTATTATTCTAGCTTCTGACCCTATCTCACCGGCTACTGCGCCAGATACCGGACTAATTACTGGTCCGGATGGTTTTAATATTTGAATTTCTGCAGCTCTTTTAAATAGAAATACCATTATTCTGACTCCTGATACAATAACTTTATTCTGTTTCCTAGATCATCTCTAGTTGGACTAACATTTTCACCTTTCGTATCAAAACAAATTAAAGTTCCCGGAGGTAATTCATCACTTTTAAATCTTCCTATAAGATCAACATTTGTCAATAAAACTATATCGCCAAGTAATGTATTATCATCAGCATCACCAATTGACATATGCCACCGCTCAATACGTTTATTATATGTATATGTAAAAGTATAAACAGTTTCTTCAAGTGTTAATTTATATTTATAACTTGAAATGTCTACTCTGGTTGGTACTTCTATAATAGCCATTAATTTTCACCGCCAAAAATACTAAATAAAATACTTGAACCCTGCTGAACTTTATCACTTGTATTATCAGTAGACTGTGAACCAGTATTAACTTTAGATGTTGCAGTATTTTCAACTGATTCATCAATTATATCGTTTGGTATTAAAGCTGTTTCAGTCTGTACAATCCTAACTTCTTCTATTGTTATATTTGCATTTAATGATCTTGAGTTTGAAACATTCTGTGGAACTGAAATATTAGTTATAATTGCATTTTCATATCTTCTAAATCCAAGTATTGCAGTTATAAGTATTTTATTATTATGTAAGTTCTCTAAAATACCAAAAGCTGCTTTAGATTTTAATTCAGAATTTTCAGAAACATTAGCTGCTATATTAGCTGCTATTTCACCACCTATAATAATAAGCTCACTAGATAGTTTACGTATTTTATCAGCAATAATACTTGTACCCACTCCTTTGGCAATACCGGCAAGTCCTCGAAGAGGTGTATCACTTACAATAATACTAAAAGTAGCTTTTTTATTTTTTATATTTACATGATCTGATATATTACTTCCATCTTCAATTTCATTTTGAGTAATTTCAGATAACATTTGATGATTAACATTATTTAATACATCAAACCTGAAAATGGTTATACCATCAGTAACCGGCCACTCTAACCTTGATAAACTTTTATTGCTAAATAATAAATCAAGTATAGCCATTATTTTCCTCTATCCTCTATTGAATCAAAAGTAGCTTTAAATATATTAGTAAGAGCTGAAGTTACCCCTATACGTGCTTCTCTACCTACATTTTCCGGTTCAGTTCCTGCAGGAACATTTACAGTTACCGGAGCATTTAGTGAAATTTGTTGTCCTCCACCGAAACCAGCTAATACAGGAGCTATAGGAGCTGCTAAAAATCCGCCTATACCTGCTGCCGCCTGGCCAAGACTTGAAACACTATCAATAAAGTTCATCAATGGTGTAAGAGGATCAGCCAAAGCTCTTAATGCTTTAGGAAGTCTTACTTCTATAAATTCAATAAGTAATCCAAATAATGATTTATCCCCTTTAAAAAAAGCTACTAAATCATCAATAATTAAAGCAAGACCGGCCACTGCAGCGCCAATAGCAAGCGGTATTAATAATATCTTAGCTTGTGCTATTAATGCTTCATTCCCTACTAATCTTATACCTTTTACAACTATGGCTAAGGATAACACAATTGAGCCTAATAATCCTACAAAGTTTATTGCTATAAACCCACCAAGTAATACAAGTAATATTCTAAGCGCTTGATTCAGGCCTCCTACTAACTTTACTATAAATAATACTCGTTTAACTAAATTAACAACTACCTTTAAAAGTTTATTTAAAAATTTTAAAGTAGTTTCTATAAGCTTTCCAATTTTTAGTTCTATCAATTCCTTATTAATCATTAAGAAGTTTAAGAATTGCGTTGTAATACGTTTTGCAGTTGGTAAAAGCTTATTTCCTAATGCAATTGCTATCTGTATAAACATATCTCTTACATTTGATAATATGCCAAATAATGCTTTCATTTGTTTTAACATTAAATTAGCAAATCTTCCTCCGGCTGCTGACATATTAATAAATGCTTGCTCTGTTTGCTCAAAGCTTATCTGTCCTGCAAATATCATGCTTTGTATATCAGCTTCAGTAGTATTAAGAATTTTAGCAAGTTCTGCTAATAATGGAACGCCTAATATGGCGAAATCCCTTAATTCTCTACCTGTTAATTTCGCTTGTGCTTTAACTTGACCGAAATTCAAAATCATTCTACCAAGATCAGTACCAAGGCCTGCTGAAACATCACCAAGTATCTTTAATGTAGGAATTAACTTTTCTGCCTCAATACCAAAGGCCAGCAATCGCTTACCTCCTTCAACAACTTGAGGTAATTGAAATGGAGTTTCAAGCGTAAACTTCTTTATTTGTTCAAGTAGTTTATGCGCTCTTTCAGATGATCCAAGCATAGTTTCAAAAGCAATTCTCCATTGTTCAAACTTACCAGCCTGATTCAAAAGAACACCTACCGCTGCACTTATTCCAGCAATACCAATAGCCATCCTTTTAGCAAGTTTCTTAGATGCAGCTATTCTACGGTCCATATCTTCTAGTGGTTTAGTATTAACCTTGAATCCCCACTTTGTAACTAGCTCTCTTACTGTTATTGCCATTATTTTTCCTTACTTACTATCTTCTCTAACTCACTCTTTAATTCCATTGCACTGAAAGAATCTGCAACATCGTTTATATTCCACTCAGTTTCAACTTCTTTTAATGTTCCAAGCTTCATCATGACCGGAGTCCAGATAAACATATCTACATCATATTTCTCAATTATTCTTCTGACCCTGTCCCTATCATTGAAAGCACCGGACCTACTTTTGCTTTCAAAACGGCGAAAAAATCCGAAAAATTTACCTCTAATGCCATGCCTGTTAAAGTTAATATGTCCATTACTTTACCATGAAAATGAAGATCAATATTAACAGCTACTAAGGCGCCTTTTTCATCACGTATTTTTATATACTTGAAAAGAGTATCAATAATAAATTGAACTTCAGCTTCTTCAAGTTTATTAGTCAATACTCCAATTGCTTCACCAACTAAATCGAAACTAATATCTCCATCAAGACCTTTTATGCCGCCAATTGCTTTACCAATAGGCTCGCCTATCAATTTAGCTAGCTTTGTCAAAATCGACATTGCTGTTCTAGGTGGCAATTGCCATATCTCATACTCTATTCCATTAATATTTTTTATGACATTTTCTCGCATTATTAGTTACCTCCACTAAACATTGCCAGTTTAGCACATCTTACTATCCATGCTCTCTCGCCAGATTCTTGCGATTTTGAACCGTCTGCCGGTTTCATTATCCAAGCTTCAGCTGATTCATAAAGAGAAGTACCATTTGCATCACGAATTAAAACAGGTACAACTCCAAGGCCTGACAATTCATCCGTTTGTGATAATGCGCTCAAAAAATCATTATCATTAGAACTCTGTTGAAGAGTTAATGTAATTGTTCCTCTTTTATCTTTATTAGCTGATCTAGTTACTTCTCCATCAAGACCAACATTATCAGAAAAAGAATCACTTTCCCTTACAACTGTTACTGCATCACCTTGAATAAATCCAAGTATAACCCTACTCCCAACTATTACACTTACCTCATTTGCATCATAAGTTTTTAACATTATTTATTACCTCCTTTAAACGCTTATTATTCCAGTAATCGTTGTCTTGTGAATTGCTCCGGAAAATACAGCTGTAAATTCTACATTATCTAAAAAACGAGCTGCCTTATCTGCTGTTGATATTTCTGATACATCAGGCGCTGTAACTACCGGTCCAGGATTATCAGTTAATATACCTGAATCAACTGCAGCATTTAATACTGCTAAAACAAGATTTTTTACTACGTCTATACCAGCATTTGTGAAAGGAACTTTATCGACACTTACTAATCCTTGAAAAACATCTGCTTGAATATTTACTTCAATAAATGCTGTTCCTCTGATAATATCAATAAACTCCCCACTTGATACAACTCCTTCCTCTGTTATATCAACACCACCAACAGTGTTAAATATGTTTCCATTTTTACCTTTCAAATTTCCTTTTTGAGTATCAGTTAAATTAGTTGCAACTGACCCTACTATTGTTTTGAATTTCCATGTGACGCTTCCCGGATCTTTTGGTGACATTAATCCAACCCATCCAGCTTCAGGATAAGTAAGATTTTCAGTACTATATAAGATAGCTGTTTTGTCAACATTAAGTCCTTTCAATACTCCTATAACATCTGTTTCAGTTACTAATAAAGTATCTGTATCAAAAGTGGCTCCCATATAGAATTTTGTAAGCAACTCTATTGCTGCCGACAAATCCTTTATTTCACTATCTGTTCTACTTGTCATTAATACAAAATAAAAATCATCATCTTCATCACGAATTAATGCCAAAGCATCACTAACATCTTCACTATAAATTGAAGTAGATAATAATGTCTGATTTGCATTAACTGAAATCTGGAAATCTACTCCAGCTACATCAGCTTCAATATCAAAATCAGTTGTATTATCAGTTGTAGTAACCGGTTCACTTCCACCAGCTATTGCTGCAAGTAATCCAGTAACGATAAGAGTCGCTGACGTACCTACTCCAGATGTAAAATCGAAATCAGTTCCATTTATTGTAACCTTATATAATGTTGAATCCACAACTGTTGTGGGCTCAATATTAACTTTCATTTTAATAGCTACTCCAACTCTACCAATCTTTATAATAGGAGGTCTAGGATTCTGTGCAAATATTGAACTTGCTGCTTTATGTTCAGCTGTTGTTGCTGCAAAATCCACTAATACCGCAGCGATATCCGAATAACTTCTTATTCTTTCAACAAAAGTCGCATTTGATCCCAAGATAAGCGGAACTCCAAAACCTACTCTACTAACTGTTTTTACATCTCTACTAATACTTACACTAACAATTTGATCTAAACTCATACTTTCCTCCTTATGTATCGACTGAAATATTTACAGTCTGTCCGTTTAGTTGCCCTTCTATATCTGTATCCTCAATGACACTACTATCACTAGGTACATTTATACCTAACATAACATTACTTGCTATATTAAATCCTATATCCATTGAATACCGTTTTTCAAAAACTACCTCCAAAAATGTTGAAATATCAGTTATAATTGGCGCATTATTTATAGCTATTCCTAAATTTCTGAAATCTTCAATTGCATCTATAAAACTCAAACTTGCTTGAAGATTAGAAATCATTTCAAAAGCTTCTAAACCATAACCAATTACACTTAAAGTAAATTCCCTTATACCGGCTATATTAAAACCATCTGTTTCACTAATTGTAGCGCCTGGTTGTGTTGCGCCACCTGTAATAACTATATCAGATATAGTTATACTTTGACCATCTGTTTTATTAGTAAATGTTAAACTTCTAAAATCAGTTGAATTACCTACAAAACTAACTTGATTGAAGTCAGATAATATCTGATCTATTAAGTTCTGTGCTGTAGTATCATGATCAGTATCAAAATCTACCTCAGTCATATCAACTGTATCTATTTTTAAATTTATTTTATTTCCAGTAACAAAATCCGCATCAAACACAATTGTTGATAATAAATTATATCTGTTATCATCATGTTGAGATATGCGATTGAAACCAGTTAAAAAATTTAATGTTATATATGGAGGATCAACCTGACCAGCATTTTCATACTGAAAAATAATATTAGCTGATTTTAAATTATAAGAATCAGCCCAATCAAATAATCCGTCTTTTAATTTTTCTATATTTATCATCTTTCTGTACTTTTTCTTTCAACTCTTGTTGCAACACTTCTATTATGACCTATACTGAAATAAGTCCAAGTCTCAACAATCTGAACTTCATATAATTGACCACTAACTTCTACCTGATCAGCCGGTGTATTTGTAGCTTCATTTAATGTTAATAATGGTAGCTCTGGTTCTGTATAAATAACTATTGCTCCTCTATCGCGCTGTCCTTCAGGAAGTTGTAAAAGTTCTTCTTCCCTTGCTGATTGAATACTACCAGTTTGATCTGTTTCCGTAGTCGATCCTTTAACTGCCCGGCCCTTATTAAAAGTAGTAGGCGTTGCTCTTATCAATTTAAACGATTTTATAAAATCTAATGGTATACTCATTTTATAGTTTTTACAAATATAACAGAATTTAACATTCTACCAGTATCTATAAGCGTCTTTGGCATACCAATTGGACCAATTCCTACTTTCTTTTGCGCTCTTGCCATTTTTCTACGCAATGTTGACTCTGCATTTGGTGGAGGTACATTACTTCTTATTTTTCTTTTTATATCAGATTGTATTTTTAATCCAATAATACTAAGAGCTCTTGAAGTATTTAATCTCCTCAATAATATTTTTCCAAGCAAGTTTTTAGTAAGAAACGACCATTGCCTATTCTTATTGTCAAATGTTGATCTTATAAAACTACGTGCCGGAACTCTCCGGGCCGGCACACCAAACTCATTATCTATTCCTACATCTACTACTGTTTTACCACTTTTAGGATCACCGGATGCTGCTCTTTGTCCTTTTTCACCTTGTAATCCTATTTTAACAAATGACCCATCAATTAATTGTGCTTGTCTTTCTATTTCAGCGGCTCCAAAATCAATATCAGTTGTTACTTTTTCTGCCATTTATTAATCCCAAATTATCGGTTTTATTATAACCGATTTTCTACATCTTAAATATTCCTGGCCATAAGAAGTAGCTGCTAACTCTTGATCGCTTTTTGTTGCAGTCGGAGTATATTCTCTTTTCAGTTTATCTACTTTTTCACTTTCAACTGAACCACCAGATCCTGCTCGTTCTCCTATTTTCAACATATGCGCGATCATTAAAGTTACAGCGTAATCTACTTTTCCTACAAATAGAGTTTCATCAACAAATCCTTCAGCTATACCTTTAAGAACATTAAAGCGAGTAGTATCTGAAAAACTAATATACTCCGGTGCTATTTGGCCAAGCAATGTTATATCAGCGCTAGACATTGTTTATTTCTTTA
>SDBT01001280.1_pt1 | contig 43821 bp, 43 predicted proteins | sample 2277101 | NCBI WGS metagenome assembly SDBT01 (sample SAMN10404973, study PRJNA504765) | marine sediment metagenome | isolation source: marine sediment core GS10_PC15, 103 cmbsf | place: Arctic Ocean: Southern Knipovich Ridge | collected 2010
GGGCTTCGATGTTTCTGTCTGCCCCGGGACCCAGGGCTTCGCCCTGGGCTTTCATGTTTCGCCCCTTCGGGGCTTGTGGGAGCGGAATACCAAGGTAGGCCCCCCGATCTGTTAAGCACTCGCGGGCCTCGCATCGATTGACCGGGTCCGGTCCGGTGTGCTAAGTTGTTTCCCGGTTTTTACAGGGAAATCAGGATCGGTCGACGATGCGTGGTCCATTGGTGACACTGTTGGCTCTTGCCCTTTGCGCTGCACCGGCCTCCCTCCGGGCGGAGCAGGAACAAGAAAAACCGCCGCGGAAGATGGTCAGCCTGCTGGTGCTCGATACTATCGACCAGGGAGCGGGCGCGGACAGGGCGGAGTTCGCCACCGGGTTGCTCAAACGGTCGCTGCTGGCCCTCGATCACATCGAGGTGCTGGGGGCCAAGGGGCTTTCGAGATTGAGCACCACGGTCCCGGGCGACGTGAGCGAGCAGTTGCTCAGGGCCGAGAGCCTGGTGCGCCGCGGTCACGAGAACCTTCTCAACCTGTCGCTGGAGGAGGCGATCGAGGCATTCCAGAGCGCCCGAGTGAAGTACCGGCGCCATCTGGCCTGGCTGGAGGACCCCGAGCCTCTGATCCTGGCGCTGATGGGCCTGGCCGAGGCCATGGCGACCGCCGGGCAGCGGGACGCGGCCAGCATGGCGTACCGCGAGGTATTGAACCTCTCTCCCTATTACGAGCCGGATCCGGGCCAGGTACCCACCAAGCTGCGCTCGTTGTTCGACCAGGTGCGCGAGGCGGTGGCCCGGGAACCGACCGGCAAGCTGGCGGTCGAGGTCGAACCGCGGGGCTGCTCGGTGGTGGTGGACGGGTTGACCGCTGGCAAGAGTCCGCTGGTCAGAGGCGACCTCCCGTCGGGACTGCACATGGTGCTGATCCGAAAAAAGGGCTATCGCCCCCTGCGGAAGGTAGTGGAGGTCACCGCCGGCGAGACCGTCAGGGTGGAGGGTTCGCTCAAGCGGCTGCTGGTCCAGGATCTGATCCGCAGGGTGCAGGCCTCGCTGGCCTCTTCCGGGGACCGTGAGGAACCGGTTGCCCTGGCCCGCGATCTGGCCCGCATCACCGGCCTGCCCGGGGTGGTGCTCAGCCAGCTGATCGAGGTCGAGGGACAGCCCGATCCGATCCTGACCGTGGCGCTGATCCCGGCCTCGGGCAAACCCTGCGTGCTGGCCGCCAGGCTGGGCTCCAGCGGGGCCGAACAGGTCGGCGGCACGCTGGCCTGGCAGATCGCGGACGCCCTGGAAGAGGGGTCGCCCCCGGTCCCGCCGCCCGCCTCCCTTGGCCTGGACTTCGTCGCCCACCTGCTGGGCAGGCCCAGGCCCCTTCATGCGTCGATCGTGGTCAGGCTGCCCGAGGACGGCGACGTCCCGGGCGACCAGGACGAGAAACACCCCGGGCCGGTGCCCCGGCCTGGCGATCCTCCCCCTCCGCCGCCGCCGGACGAAACGTCCATATGGGACAATATTTGGGGAAAGTGGTGGTTCTGGACCGGCGCGGGCGCGGTGGTCGTCGGGGGGTTGGTAACCACCCTGGCGCTGACCCTTCAAGCAAACGAAAAAACCATCTACGAACCCGACCCGATCTTTATCCAGGTGCTCAGGAAACCGATCCCATGAGACGCTGGACGTCAAGCTGGTACTTCCTTTTCGTCGTCCAGGCCGCGTTGAGCCTGGCGACCTGTGGGACCGAGGTAACCCGGGTGCCCGGCGCCATGTGCGGTCTGGAGCTGAGCCTGTACACCCCGCCGGACCAGGACGCCTTCGCCGGCGTGTCCTCCTTGCGATTATCGCTTTTCTTGCCGGACGGGCGGACCGTCGAGAAGTCGATCGACCAGTCGGAAAGCGAGTTCATCGTGGACGAGCCACCAGCCGAAGGCGTAGTGCTCCGGGTCGAGGGCCTGGACATCGACAGCCAGGTGGTCTCCAGCGGGCAGAGCGTTCCGTTCGACCTTCGGCAGGACGAGACCGCCCGGGTGGACGTTCTCTTCGCTCGCACGGGCGAGTTCACCCAGCTTCTGGGCAAGCTCAACCACGCGAGGTTCGGCCACAGCGCCAGCTTCACTACCGACGGCCGGGTGCTGATCTTCGGCGGCGCGGGCTCGGGCGATCCGGACGCCCCCGGCGACCTGCCGCCGCCCGAACTGTACGATCCGCGCGCCCAGACCAGCTGCGGGTACGGCAACTACGAGTGCCCGATGTTCACCGGCGCCGACCGGCGCTTCGGGCACAGCGCATCCGAGACTCCCGAAGGCAAGGTCTTCGTGTTCGGCGGTCGGGACGAGGCAAAGCAGCTGCTCGATCAGGTTCTCATCTACGAGCCCGGGTCCGGCGAGTTCAAGCAGATCACGGCCTTCGACCCGTTGAAGGTGCTGTCTCGCGCGCACCACGCTGCCGTGGCACTGCGAGCCGACGATCGCGACGTGGTGGCGATCATCGGCGGCGAGATCGACGAGGGCGACCAGCGCGTGGTGACCGGCAACGGAATGCTGTTCGACACCCTACTGGAGACGTTCGTCGAAACCGACCTGGTCATGCTCCACGGGCGCAAGCTGCACACGGCCACCACCTTCGGCGCCGAGCAGCAGCTGGTGCTGGTGGTCGGTGGGCGAGACGACGACGGGCTGGTCGGCCCGGCCGAGCTGTTCAACGGGATCTCGTTCCAGGCCGTCAACCCGCTGGGCCAGGGCGCCCGGGCCGGGCTCGCCGCGCCCCGGCTGCACCACGTGGCCGTGGAGGTGGACGACGCGGTCCTGATAGTCGGCGGCGACGACGGGTTGATGTCGCTGGACGCGCCGGAGATATTCGTTCTCAGCAGCGTTCTGGGAACCGGCCTGTTCCCCATGTCCATCGGGGCGTCCCACGCGGAGCACACCAGCCGCAGCGGCCCGCTGGCGTCCGCCCTGCCCACCGGCGGGTTGCTGCTCGCCGGCGGTGAGTACCTGGACGGGTTCGAACGGCGCCTGCTTGCCAGCGCCGAGGTGTTGCTGCCCGAATCCGGGACCAGCTCCGCGACCTTCTCCTGGGCGCCGCCCCTCGGCTTGAAGCTGTCGTTCGCCGGCGTGACCCGCATCAGCGGAGGAGGCCTGCTGGTCACCGGCGGATTGAAGCCCGGTGGCCCCCAGGGCCCCCCGGTGCCGTCCGACGAGGTCTGGTACTACAACCCTCGCTGAGACCAGGAACTTCGGTTTATGGACAATGACGAGGAAAAACGAGCAGTTGTATTGCTGAGCGGCGGGATGGACTCCGCCACATGCCTGGCGATCGCAAGATCGGAGGGTTTTGAGGTCTACACGCTTGCCTTTGACTACGGCCAGCGCCACCAGTTCGAGTTGCAGATGGCGGCCAGACAGGCCAGGGCGTTCGGAGCCCGCGAGCACCGGGTAGTGGCCGTGGACCTGCGGGGCATCGCCCCCTCCGCGCTGACCGCGGATCTGGAGGTCCCCAAGGACCGGGCGCCCCGGGGGATCCCGCCTACCTACGTGCCGGCCCGCAACGCCATCTTCCTGTCGATGGGGCTCGCCTGGACCGAGGTGCTCGGAGCCCGGGACCTGTTCATCGGTGTCAACCAGGTGGACTTTTCGGGATACCCCGACTGTCGCTCAGAGTTCGTCCAGGCCTTCGAGCGCATGGCCAACCTGGCCACCCGCATGGGCACCGAGGGCCGTCCTGTACGGATCCGGGCGCCGCTCCTTACCCTGGGCAAGGCCGGCATCATCCGCAAAGGGCTCGATCTCGGTGTGAACTACGCAGACACCCACACCTGCTACGACCCCGACCCCGGCGGCCTGGCCTGCGGCCGCTGCTCGGCCTGCTCGCTGCGCCTTGCCGGATTCGAGGCCCTGGGAATGAAGGATCCCGCCCGCTACCGGGGTGATTGATCTCGGGTGGTTTTTTGGTTGCCCTGGCCAGCGAAGCGTCCCTATACTCCTGCCAGCCCGGAACGCCGGAAAAATCTCTACCCGAGGAGGCAGCCGTGGACATGAAAGGTCGCTCCATCGTGTCCATCCGCGATTTTGAGAAAGAAGAGATCCAGGCCATCGTTGACAAGGCCATGGAGGTCAAGGCCGGCAAGTACCTCAACGCGCTCGAGGGCAAGCTGCTGGCCACCTTGTTCTTCGAGCCCTCGACCCGGACCAGGCTGAGCTTCGAGGCCGCCATGGCCGGCATGGGCGGGCGGGTTATCGGCTTTGCCGATCCCGACGTCAGCTCGGCCAAGAAGGGCGAGACCCTGGCCGACACCATCATGACGGTCACCGGGTACTGCGACGTGATCGTCATGCGCCACCCGGTCGAGGGCGCCGCCCGGCTGGCGTCCGAGGTGGCCAGCGTGCCGGTCATCAACGCCGGCGACGGCGCCAACCAGCACCCGACCCAGACCTTTCTCGACCTGGTGACCATGCAGGAGGAGTTCGGACGGCTCGGTGGGTTGACGATCGGGCTGATGGGCGATCTGAAGTACGGCCGCACCGTCCACTCGCTGGCCGTGGCCCTGTCCCGCTTCGACGCCTACCTGGTGTTCATCTCGCCGCCCAGCCTGCGCATGCCGGAGTACGTCAAGGAGGAGATCTCCGCCGCGGGCGTCGTCTTCGAGGAGGTGGTGGACACGCACGAGTCCAGCCGTTCGCTGGACGTACTGTACGCGACCCGCATCCAGAAGGAGCGCTTCGCCGACTTCCAGGAGTACGAGCGGGTGGCCGGGGTCTACAGGCTGACCGCGGAGTCGCTGACCGGCCCGTGCGAGGGGGCTCGCATCATGCACCCCCTGCCGCGGGTGGACGAGATCTCCACGGAAGTCGACCAGACCCCCAACGCGATCTATTTCCGGCAGGCGCACAACGGCATTCCGACCCGGCAGGCGTTGCTGGGCCTGGTGACGGGAGCGATCCAGTGACACAGAACGATCCGCGCAAGGTATTCGCCATCGAGCGGGGCACGGTGATCGACCACATCCCCAGCCCGCTGGCCCTCAAGGTGGTCGACATCCTGGGCGTCAAGCAGGAAGGGATCCTGACGGTGGGCATCAACTTCCCCTCGGAGAAGCTGGGCAGGAAGGACATCGTCAAGGTGGAGAACCTCAAGCTGACCGCCCAGGTGACCGACCGGATCGCCCTGGTGGCCCCGACCGCCACCATCAACATCATCGAGGGCGGCCGGGTGGTCGAAAAAAGGCACATCGAGGTGCCCAGCGAGTTCAAGGGGCTGCTCACATGCCCCAACCCGAACTGCATCACCAACGTGGACAAGGTCACCACGCACTTCGTCCGCGAGGGCAGGGCCGCACAAGCGGCCGTGCGCTGCGTATACTGCGAGCGGCTGTACAAGAAACCCGGCAACCTGCTGAGCTGACTCTATTTGAGGACCACGACCTTCTTGGCCAGGACGACGGGCTTCTTGCCCTTGGCGTAGTAGACCTGCAGGGTGTGCTTCGCACCCGGTGACTCGGTGGTGTCCACCACGATCCGCGATGCCAGGGTGCGCTGGCCCTTTTCCCCGCCCACGTCGGCCAGGGCCACCGGCTCGCCCTTGGCGTCGAGCACCACCACGCCCATGGATTCGACCGGCAGGGCCCTGTTGAAGAAGGCCACGAAGTGGATCACCCACTTGCCTTCCGCGTCCTTGCTGAAGGTCTTGCGGTCCTGCTTCTTTATTTTTTTCACGAAGTTGCGGCTGCCGCCGGGGATGTCGATGGGTTTTCCGCTGGTGATGATCTTCCCCCGCAGCGCTCTGGGGATCGACTGAGCCCGGGCCGCCGAAGACAGCCCCGCGAGTCCCAGCGCCGCGGCCAGCGCGAGCGGTAAGAGCCTGGTCGCCTTCATCTTGTCCACCTCCTGCTCGTGTGCTCCAACTCGATCCGTACCCGGTTCGACGGAGCAACCCGGCTGATGATTCGAGGCTGTCCGATCTACTATCAAGATAGCGCCGGCCGCGAAAGGCTGTCAAATTCCGGATCTGGGCATTTTTTCTGGAAGACGATATATAGTTTGACAAAACGAAAAAATCAATGATACGCAAGTGACCAATTCGACAGAGTAAGGCGAAGACTTCGATAACAGGAGTCCTTGAACGGAGGAGGAGACATGAGAATCGCAGCGGGAGTTCTTCTGATCATCGCAGCCATCATGAACATCTTTGCGGGCGCGGGCTACGTGCTCGGCGGCGGCTTAGCCTCGGTCGCAGGCGAAGTTGGCGACCAATTAGCCAAGGAGGTGGCCAAGGAAGGAGCGGTGACTGCGGACGATGCGGCCAAGGCGTCCGAGGCGTTGGCCACCGTGAAAGGCGCCGGCATGGGCCTGCTGGTGTTCGGCCTGTTCCTCTGGGTCTTGTTCATCCTGCAGATCGTGGGCGCGGTGTTCCTGTTCATCAGCAAGGGCAAGATGCTGATCTTCATCGTGGCCGCCTTGAGCATCATCGCCGAGATCGGGGGCGTCGTCATCGTAGCCTTCGGCTGGACCAATCTCTTCGGTCTGGTAGGCGGCGTGCTGGCGTTCATCGGCGCCATGGGCATCGGCAAGGCGATCGCCGCCCCGCCGGCCGCCCCCGCCGCTCCCGAAGCTCCGGCAGCCTGACGGTCGCCACATATTGTACTGACGAGAAGACCGGATCCGTAGGGGTCCGGTTTTTTCTCGTCTGCGAGACGGGTCGCTCAGGTGATCTCCAGGACCGCGTCCTCAAGCGAGGTGCCCTTCTGGATGCCCACGAACGAGACCTGCTTCTCCATCAGTACCTTGATGAAATCCGACACGGCTTCGTCCAGGTTCTTCGCGTCGGTGCGCACGGTCAGCTGTAGCTTGCGCTCCACCACGCGGATCTCGACCTTGGAGACGTAGTCGAGCGCCTCGAACGCGGCGGCCAGATCGGCTCCTGGAGGTTCGCTGAGGGTGAACACGGCCACGGCCTCGCGAAGGGTCAGGTCGGCCAGGGAAGGCTGGGCCACGATCCTGCCCTCCTTGATGATGGCCACCTGGGAGCACAGCACCTCGATGTCGGCCATCACGTGGGAGCTGATGATGAAGGTGCGCTTGCCGGACTCCTCCTGGATCAGCAGCCTGATCCTCCTGGCCTGGGCCGGGTCCAGGCCTGACAGGGGCTCGTCGAGCATCACGAGCTGCGGGTCGCCGATCAGCGCCTGGGCGATGGCCACCCGCTTGGCCATGCCGTGGGAGAGCTTGTCCGGATGGCGGCCGGCGAAGTCGAGCATGCCGGTCAGCTCGAGCACCTTGCGGACCTCGGCCCCTGCTTCGGCCGCGGACATGCCCTGCAGCCTGGCGCACAGGATCATCTGGGGGCCGATCGCCAGCCCCTTGCGCCAGGCCGCGTCCTGGGGCAGCACGGACAGGCGTCCTTGCAGGGAGTCCCCGCTGACCTCGCCGCCCAGGACCCGGACCCGGCCGGAGGTTGGACGCAGGAAGCCTGCCACGATGGAGAACAGGGTGGTCTTGCCGGCCCCGTTGGGCCCCACCAGGCCGAAGGTGCTGCCGGCCGGCACCGACAGGTCCACTCCGCGAAGCGCCTGCACCGCCCCGAAATGCTTGTGCAGGTCTTGTACCTCGACCGCGTTCGTCACAGGTCCCTCTTGCGTATGATCCAGCAGGCTCCCACCAGGAACGCGACCGTGTATACCGCCATGGCTACGGCCGCGACGATCACCTCGACCGGTTCGCCGAGCATCAGGTCGTATCGCAAGGGTGATGGAAACACGAAGCGGATCACCTTCAAACCCTCGTGGAACCAGCCCCCCAGCCCGCCCATCAGGAACACGGCCAGGTACGCCCCCAGGCCCATGGTGATCGATAGCAGCGGGTTGCCGGTGGTCACCGAGCACAGGGCCATGAAGGCCACGAAGGGCAGCGCCGCCATGATCAGGCCGAGCGTGAACCACAGGCCGTCGAGCAGGATCAAGGCCGGGCCGTGGTTGGTGTCGATAACGAGAGCCAGGACCACGGCGGCTACGCCGGCCAGGGCGAGCCCGATCGACCAGAAGATCAGGGTCCCCAAGAAGCGCCCCAACAGCAGGTTGTCCCTGCTGATGCGCGGCAGGAAGAAGCGGATCCCCTTGGTGCCGATGTCGGTGGCGTTCTGGTCCAGGGAGGCGACCATGGTCAGGAACGGTACGGCGAACACCGTCATGGCGAACAGCCCGGTCACGAACGGGGAGTGGTCGACCAACAGGCGAGTAAGGACCTCCTCGTCGAAGTCGGCGAACCACTTGACGACCTCGAGCAGGAAGGTCTGCTGCGGGGTCATCAGGGTCATGCCCGCGGCCAGATCGTTGATGGTCTCGGCGTTGCCGGCCAGCTTGGACATCCACCAGGCCAGGGGGAGCAGCAAGAAACACAGGGCCAGCACGCCTTGCGGGGAGCGGAACGCCTGGCGGAGTTCGAACGCGGCCACCAGCCGGATGTCACGCCCGTCGAGCTTCATCACGGAGAGGATAGTAGACCCGCCGCAGGAAGCGTGCAAGCTAAAGAACCGAAAACGACGATCTGTTTCTCTGGCCGCACGGGAACGGTTGTTGTAGACTGCTCCCCCATGAGATCGCTGGGCCTGCTGTCGTGCATCTGCGCCTTCTGGGCGGCCGGGTGTTGTCACGTGAACCGGCTGGCCGGGCGCTCGAGCCCCATCCGCTCGGTCGACCTGGCCATTCGGGCCGAGCCGCAGATGGCGCTCCATTTCACCCGCAAGATGAGGATGCGGCAGACCCGCAAGCTGATAGGACCCCTGGTGCGAAGCAACCGGTCGGTGCTGCGGTACCAGGAACTGGTCCAGGAACTGGGCGGGCCGCGGCTGCAGCAGCACCTGCGCGACCGGATTGCCCGGGCGCTCCGACGCCAGCTGGGCCTCGCATCCGGGGGTTCCGATGAGGAGGACGCCGAGTTGACGATCGTCGTTGCGGAGATGGTATTCACCGCCGCGGATCACATCTCGCCGCTGACCGTAACCTTGCGCCTGGAACTCGAGATGCGCGAGGCGGGCCGCGGGGAGACGATCTGGAGAGACTGTCCCGAGTGGCCCCAGGATCTGGGGGCGATCAGCATGGCCCAACTGCTCGGGATGGGGCCCGAGGGGCGCGATCGATTCCTGGACGAACTGGCCCGCGGTCTGGCCGACCGGCTGGTCCGCAGCCTGATAGATGACGGGATTCGACCGCAGCCGGAGGAGCCGTGAAAGCCGTGCTGAAGCCCGAAGACTCTGCTTGACATCGTACCGGGGCCCGTGTAGGAATGATCACCGCTCGAGTTCGCAGGGCAACGTCGCCCGTTTCCCTCGCTGGCATTCGAAGTTGTGAAAGTAGCAGGAGACGACACCTGGCGCGGTAGAGAAGGAAGATCGAAGGAGGAGCATGGCTGACAACGATGGTTTCGAAGTTGAAGGAACGATCAAGGAAGTCCTGCCCGGCGGCATGTACCGGGTGGCACTGGAGGGAGGCACCGTCGTCCTGGCGTACGTGTGCGGCAAGATGCGCAAGCACTACATCCGGATCGTCCTCGGTGATCACGTCAGGGTGGCTTTCTCTCCATACGGTCCGGATCGGGGCCGTATCGTTTACCGGACCCGTTGATCCGAAAGCTATTTTTCGAATCACCCCCCGCGGGAGCGGCGCCCCAGCGTTTGGTAGACCAGCTTGGGGTTGAAGCGCCACTCGCCGTCCACCTTCACGCCCCGGATCCGGCCGGACCGCAGCATCTGTCGCACCCGCATGGGCGGCATGCGGAGCTGCCGGGCCATTTCCTCCAGGTCGACCAGTTCCACCGCTCCCGCGGTCGTTTGATCGGATCTTTCCGCCTTCGCGGCGTCGGCCATCTCGGTTTTCTTTTCGGCCTTCTTGGCGGTTTTCTTTTCGGCCTTCTTGGCGTCCTTCTTCGTAGTCTTCTTCTCGGCGGCCTTCTTCGTAGTCTTCTTCGTAGTCTTCTTCTTGGCCGTCTTCTTGGCCGTCTTCTTGGCCGTCTTCTTGGCTGTCTTCTTGGCTGTCTTTTTCGTCGCCATGGCTGTCTCCCGTGATTGGGGTCAAACGAGTCCTTCGAGTATGGACAGAGCGTCTCGTATGTCGTCCGCGCCTCCGAGGTTCAAGAGGTCTTCAAGCCGGCCGATGTGCGACTGCACCCGCTGAAGGATTGCGGCTTCCTCGACGTGAGGCGATTCCAGAGAAGGGCGGGCCGATGCGATCTGCCTGAGCTCATCCAGGGCGTCGGCCGTGTCGTGGTCGCGCAACAGCGCGACGGCGAGGTGGAAGCGGGAGGCCACGGCAGCGTCTTTGGCCACGGCCTCGCGCAGGTTGCGCAATGCCTTGTCGTTGTCGGAGAGTTTCAGGTACGCCAGGCCCAGGGTGTCGCGGATGAATCCGTTGGCATTCCGGTCGGGGAACAGAGCCAGGGCGTCGCGGGCGTACCGTACTGCCGCATCGAGCCGGACGTTGAGGCGGATGAGGACGTAGGCCAGCTCGTTGAACAGCATGGCGTGGACGAAGGGGTCGTCGGGCCTCAGCGACAGTCCGCGCTGAAGCCAGCCGACCGCCTCGTCGTACAGGCCAAGGACGTTGTCGATCGAGCCCAGCGCCAAGTACAGATAGGGCTGGGCGCTCTCCTCCTGCATCAGGTCGGCAAGCTCCTTGCGGGTGCGCTCGGGATCGAGCGCCGCCCCCACGGCCCAGACGTCCAGCAGGTGATGACCCTTTGCGGGCTCGATCCGGAAGGCCAGCTTCGACAGCGTGTAGGCGCGCTGAAGCTGGCCCAGGCGGAACGAGCCCATGGCCTTCTCGACGATCTTCTCGGTGCTTATGGCGCCGGAGGATAGCTCGGAATCCAGGACCGGGGTCTGGCCGGGGCCGCGGGGCGACTCGCGGGCCTCGAGGTTGTAGAGCGATTCAGAGATGATCAGGATCTCCAGGTTCCAGGGGTCGAGAAGCTCGGCCTTCTCGATATACTCTCGGGTGCGCACCAGGTCGCCCAGGCGTTGGGACACCTCCGCCAGCAGGCGCAGAGCAGGGACCGAGTCGGGATTGGCGGCCAGGAACGATTCCAGCTGCTGCCGGGACAGATCGAGATCCCCTGCAAACCGATCGGGATCGGAGGCCGCCCTGTACCGGCGCAACAGATCCACAACCCCGGCGAACAGGGCGGTGTCCTCCTGTTGGATGTTTGTGTCCTGGTCGCTCGACTCGGGCATGGCCCCTCCGCGCCTGATGGCTATCACAACCTTGCCGGGTGCCGGGTGTCAAGACACCGTTCTTGACTGCCACCGGTGGCGGGGAGAAAATCGCTGGATTCCAACGGGAGGAACCCACATGGCTGCCGAGGACAAACTGTACGACCAGCTGATGGAGATCGGCCACAACCTGTGGTGGTCGTGGCAGGCCGATGTCGCCGGAATCTTCCGCGACCTCGACGTGGAGCTGTGGCGCGAGGTCAACCACAACCCGATCGCCTTCCTCAAACGCCTGGGTCCCGAGCGCCTGGGCGAACGCGCGCAGCTGGCGGCCATCGAGAGCCGGGTGATCTACGCCTACCACAGGCTGGCCGAGTACATGCAGCCCCAGCGAGGCTGGGGCGCCACTCACGCCGGACCGCTCAAGGTCCGTCCCGTGGGGTACTTCTCGGCCGAGTTCGGCCTGCACGAATCGATGCCGATCTACTCCGGCGGCCTCGGGGTCCTGGCCGGCGACCACCTCAAGAGCGCCTCGGACCTGGGATTGCCAGTGGTCGGTGTGGGCCTGTTCTACGACCAGGGCTATTTTCGCCAGCACATCGACTCAGACGGTATGCAGCAGGAGACCTACGGTCGCGCGCAGCTCGACATGCTGCCCTTGCGGCGGGCCCTGGACGCGGACGGGCGTCCCCTGACCGTACAGGTGGAGACCTCCGACGGCACCCTGCACGCCTCGGTCCTGAAGGTCCAGGTGGGCCGCTCCCTCCTGATCCTGCTGGACCCCAGCGTCGAGCAGAACGTGCCCGACGACCAGCGCCTGACCGTGAACCTCGACCGCCTGTACGGCGGCGGTCAGCGCGCCCGCATCCGCCAGGAGTTGCTCCTGGGGGTGGGCGGGCTCAGGGCGCTGCGCGCCTTGGGGATAGACCCCGGAGCACTTCACCTGAACGAGGGCCACTGCGCGTTCGCGACCATCGAGGCAATGCGGCTGGCCATGCTCGAGCAGGGGATGGACTTCCAGCAGGCCCTTCGCGAGGTGTCCGCGCGCACGGTGTTCACCACCCACACCCCGGTCGAGGCCGGCCACGACCGATTCCCGCCCGAGCTGGTCGAGCAACACCTGGGGCCGCTCAGGAAGGAGCTGGGCATCGATGAGTCCACGCTGCTCGGCCTGGGCAGGGTCCGGCCGGACGACGCCCACGAGCTGTTCTGCATGACCGTGCTGGCGCTCAGGACCGCCCAGCGCGCCAACGGGGTGTCTCAGATCCACGGCGGAGTGAGCCGGCGCATGTGGAAGGCGCTCTACCCGGGCCGAGAGGAGCACGAGGTGCCCATCGGTCACATCACCAACGGCGTGCACGTCTCCTCGTGGCTGGCGCCGCAGATGCGCCGGCTGTACGAGCGGCACCTTGGGCGCGACTGGGGCGACCGCATCCGCCGCCGGGAGGTCTGGCGGGGCATCGGGAGCGTGGACGACGGGGAGTTGTGGGAGACCCATCGGCACCTCAAGGGCGCCATGGTCGAGTTCGTCAAGCGCCGCATGATCCGCCAGGCCCGCGCGCGCGGAGAATCCGATCAGAGTATCCAGCGTCGGGTAGGCAGGCCCAACCCGGACGCCCTGACCATCGGGTTCGCGCGTCGCTTCGCTATGTACAAGCGCGCCTGGCTCCTGCTCGACGACGAGGAGTTCCTCGAACGGCTCCTGTGCGACGCCGGACGCCCGGTCCAGGTGATCTACGCCGGCAAGGCCCACCCGCAGGACGAGCGCGGCAAGGAGATCATCCAGCGCATCTTCCGGCTCAGCCGCGACCCGCGCTTCGAGGGCCACATCTTCCTGGTCGAGGACTACGACATCAACGTCGGCCGCCACCTGGTGCAGGGCGTGGACCTGTGGCTCAACAACCCGCGCCGCCCCCTGGAGGCCTGCGGCACCAGCGGCCAGAAGGTCGTGCTGAACGGCGGCCTGAACTGCTCGACCCTGGACGGCTGGTGGGCCGAGGCGTACGACGGGTACAACGGCTTCGCCGTCGGCAGCGGCCTGATCCACACCGACGCGGACGAGCAGGACCGGCGCGAAGCCGGGCAGCTCAAGCGGACGCTCATGGACGAAGTGGTTCCCATGTTCTACCGGCGAGACCACCGGGGCCTGCCCGTCGAGTGGATCGCGCGCATCAAGCACGCCCTGGCCAGCCTGGCCTGGCGCTACAACGCCGACCGCATGGTGGTCGACTACGCCCAGCAGGCCTACCTCCCGGCCGGCGGGGCCTGCACCTCGGCCCTCCCCGACGAGAACGACCTGGACCTCCCGACCGTGGTACGCTGGATCTCGCGCAGCGAGTAGCATCGATCCTCCACAAACGCTGCAGAGGGGGCGATCCCGATGCTGGTATCTTTCCCATTGACCTCCCAACTCTCGATGGACTACCCTTCGCCCAGAGATCTGCTGAGGAGGCCTGAGCCATGAACAAAGACGAGATGGTCGAAGGGATCATGCGCGCGTCGGGGATCAGCAAGGCGAACGTAAATCGCTTCTATGACGGGCTGGTGACCCTGGCCAAGAAGAAGCTGGGCTCGGACGGCCAGTTCGTCCTCCCCGGCCTGGGCGTGCTGCGGGTCAAGGTCCGCAAGGCTCGCGAGGGGCGCAACCCGCGCACGGGCGAGAAGATCCGCATTCCGCGCAAGAAGGTGGTCCGCTTCGGGACGTACAAGGACCTCAAGGAGATGCTCAATCCGGAGACGGCCGGGTCGGAGGAGAAGAGGGAAGAGTCCGAGGGCAAGGAGCCGGGGGAGAGCTGACCGCGGGCTATCTCTTCCCCCGCAGCGCACCGATATCCTCGAAGTCCCGCTTCTCCTTCAGGAACCGGACCAGGTCCGCCGGCGATTCGCCGGGCGAGACGAACAGGTAGAGCACGTAGTCCTCGATGGCCTCCAGCTCGGCGCTCGATCTGGCCTGCCGGGCGCGTTCGAGTATCTCGCCCTGCCAGCGCTTGCACAGGTCGCCGATCCGGCCGGCGGCCTGCTTCACGACGGCGTCGTAGGCCTCTTCGACGAGCTCCTCGTCCGACCTGGGGAACCGAAGCGGATCGGCCTCGATCCCGTAACGGGAGTAGGCCTTGTTGGTCTTGTCCTTGGTCGAAGCCGAGCCCTCGAGCTCGGCCGAGCGGATGAGCACCTGCTCGTCGTCGCTCCTGGCGTCGAGGATCGTGCGCACGCTGGCCGTCCGGGTCACCTCGTAGATCCGATATTCGCGCTCGTCATAGACCGGCTTGTCGAGCGTGGGCGGCGTTTTCGACAGCTCGTTGCGCTTCGCGATGACCAGATCCTCCTTGGCCAGCTTCTCGTCGCGGTGATCCTTCAGCGTCTTCTCGGCCTTCTTGAGCCGGTCCCGCAAGACCTGCTCGTCGTCGTCGGGCCCCGCGTCGGCAAACGCCTGGCGCACCTGCTCCACCACCTCCTGGTCCTTCTTGATCATCTTTTCCAGCTCGGCTATCCGCCCGCGGGCCTTTTCGATCTGCTTCTGAAGCTCGCCGAAGGCCGGGTTGTCCACCGGCCGGGTGCCGGACTGGTACTTCTTCCGGCCCGTGCTCACGTTCTTGCTGTCATCGAATCCCACCGACTGCAGGCCGATCGTCAACAACGCCTGCGGCTCCTCGGACGTCCCGGAGCAGGTACAGTCCTTCAGCGGGGTCTGCTGCAGGCGCTGGACCAGCTGTGCCGTGCCGGCCACCAGACGCCTCTTCGCCTTGGCGGGCCGGACCTTGAATCCGAAGGTCGCCGCCCGGTCCAGGTGCTCCCTGGAGACGACCTCGCGTTCGGCCGAGTCCCCGAAGGCGCCGCTCATCTGCCTCAGCTTGATCAGCTCGATCAGCGCGCTGCCGTACAGGCCGCGCTTCTGGTACTTGCCGGCCCGGCGCAGGAGAATGTTCGCCCAGGCCTGTTCTGCGTCATTCAGCCCCTGCTCGGCCTCCTTCATATGCGGCATCTCGGCGAGCATTTCCTTGAAGACCGCGATGGCGTCGGCGTACCGTTTCCGCTCGACGGCCTTGTTTCCGTCCGCCATGCGGTGCAGGGCCGCCTTCTTCATGTTGGTCTCGTATCCCGGGTTGCCCGGGTCGAAGGCGAGCGCCCGCTTGAACGCCAGCATGGCGGCGTAGGCGTCGCCGGACTCGAGCTTTTCCAGTCCCTCGGAGTTGGCCCCCCCGGCCAGATGTTTTTTCGTTTTGGCGATCCGGGCGGCCGGGACCGGGTCCTCGGGATCCTGCTCGGCGGCCTTCTGGTACTCCTCCAGCGCCTCCTCGAACAGGCTCGCCCTGGACAGCTCGTCCCCGCGCTTCAGCCGCGCATCGGTGCCCGCGCAGCTCGATGACGCCGCCGCCAGGCAAACCAGCACGAACAAGATATCCGCTTTCCATCGTAGTCTGGCACTCATGATCCGGATCGTAGCGATGCAGGCCTCGTCCTGTCAAAGAAAATGGCGCTCGGTCAGGGCGAGAACCTCCACGACTCGTCGGGGAAGTCCATCCACTGCCTGCCGAGCATGAAAAGCGGCCGGCCGGGGGACAACAGGTCTCCGAAGGATGGCAGGGGATTCGTCCGCTCGGCGTTGTCGTCGAGGTCGATCAAGGCGTAGACGGTGTACCGGCCTTCGGCCACCTGGTTGATCTGGTATTCGCAGCTCGGGCCGGAGAGCTGGCAGCTAGCCTTGTACAGCGGAGTGTCCTCCAACAGGCCGTCGGGCGTCACCAGCCGAACGAAGGCCCAGGCGTTGCTGGCGCCCACCGTGGTGGAGGTGATGGTGCCGGAGAGCATGTAAGTGGGCGTCGGCTCCTCGACCTCGCCGCAGGAAGACGCCAGCAGGCCGCACAGCGCCCAGGCCAATGCGCATCGGTTCTTTTTCATCGCGTTCATCTCGACCGTCCGTCCGTCCGGCAGAAGCGCCGGACAACCTCGTACAGGACCTCCACGCCCCAGAAGAACGCCTCGATCCCGATCCGTTCGTCGTGCCCGTGGGCGAGTCTGGCTAACTTCTCGTTCGGGTCGTTGAACATGGGCGAGAAACCGTAGGTGGTTATTCCCAGCCTGTCCAGGTGCTTGGCGTCGGTGAAGCCGGACAACAGGAAGGGAACCACCTCGGCACCGGGTTCCCTCTCGAGCAGCACCCGGCGGATGGTGCGGAACAGCGGCGTGTCGCTCGGGTACACCAGCGGGTCCTTCCACTGCATCAACTCTATCCGCGCCTCGGGGCCCAGCACCCGCTGTAACTCCCGCCGGAAGCTCTCCCAGGTCTGGCCCGGCAGCACCCGTCCGTCGATCAACACTGTTGCCTTGGAAGGAATAACGTTCTGCTTGTCTCCCGCCCGTACGACGGTCGGCACGGCGGTGTTGTGGAGCTGGGCGGACATCAGCCGGGCCTGCTCCGCGTCCATTAAAGCCAGGCAGGCGCGGTGGGTGGCCGGATTCAGGAGGCCCTTGATCGCCATGCGCACGTGAAGGCCCTGCTTGACCGCGACGGTCTCGACGAACTGCCGCATGGTCGGTGCGACGTGCAACGGCAGGCCGGTTTTTCGCAATCTCGCAAGAGCGCGCGCCATGCGCATGACCGAGCTGTCGGGGTCGGGAACCGATCCGTGTCCCGGCTCCCCGGAAAAAACGACCCGGCACCAGGCGCACCCGCGCTCGGCCACCTGGACCGGGTAGAAGATCTTGCCCTTTACATCGATGCGAAAGCCGCCGATTTCGCACAGCGCCCAGCCGGCCCGGATCAGCTCGGGGTGGTTCTCGACCAGATGGCCGGCCCCGAATTCTCCGCCCGTCTCCTCGTCGGCCACGGCGGCGAAGATGACGTCACGCTCGAGCGGCAGTCCTGCGCGTTTCAGGGCCAGGATGACCATCAGCGACATGGCGGTCATCTGCTTCATGTCCAGCGTGCCGCGACCGTACAGGTACCCGTCCTTCTCCTCGGCCGCGAAAGGCGGCAGGTCCCAGTGCTCCGGTTCGGCCGGGACCACGTCCAGGTGGGAAAACAGCAACAACGGCTCGGCGGCCCCCTGACCCTCCAGCCGCGCCACAACGTTTCCGCGTCCCTGGGCCGACTCGATCAGGACCGGACCAAGGCCCTCGGCGTCGAGCACATCGTGCAGGTATCTGGCCGCCGGCAGCTCGTTGCCCGGCGGGTTGGTGGTGTCGAAGGCCACCAGCGCCTTGAGGTGCTTCAGGCCCTCCGCGGCCAGGGCGGCCATATCCATCTATTGGTTCTCCATTTCGATCAGGCGTTGCTCCAGTTGGGCCGCCCGTTCCTCCCACCACGTTCTCTTTGCGTCCATCTCGGCCAGTCGCTCGGTCAAGGACAGCATCTGCTCTTCACGCCGACGGATCTGTTCACCCAGCGATGACAGCTCCAGCCCGGTCTGGCCTTCCAGTGCGGCCATTTGCTTCTGCAAGGTGGCCAACCGGGCTTGCAGCGTATGCTCGCGCTCGGCTGCCATCTCGATCGCCTCGCGTGCGGGCGCCTCGCGCTGTTCGATCTCGACTCGCATGCGGTCCAGCTCCTCGCCGAGCGAACGGCTGCGAGCCTGCTCCTGCTCGAGCTTTTGCCGCGCTTCTTGCAGATCGCGTCCGCGTTCGTCGATCTGACGCTGGAACGCCTCGAACCGGCTTGCGCTCTCGCGCGACTTCTTCTCCAACTCGTCGATGTGTCCCCTGGCGGACTCCAGCTCGGCCTGCATGTCCGTACGCTGCTGTTCGGCACTCCGGGCGTCCTCGCGCAACTCGTCCAGCCCATCGAGGGCCTCTTCCTGCTCGATCATCGTCGAGCGCATCAGGTCTATGGCGGCGGTCAGATCCTCCTCCTGGCGTCGCGCTCCGAAGAGCTCGTGAGTCAGCTCGTCGATCTTCTCCCTGGCTTCCTCGAGGTCCTGGTGCTGTTGCTGAAGCCGCCGGTTCAACTCTTCCATGGAGCGGTCCCGGTCGTAGTCCCGTTCCTGGCCGTCCTGCAGCCGGTTGGCCAGATCGACAAGATCGGACTCCAGCTCGTGGTTCCGCGCGATCCGATCCGACAGGCGCTGCTCCAGCTCGGCCCGCAGCCCGGTCTCCTGCGCCAACCGATGCCTGAGCTGGCGCAGTTCCTCCTCCCGGTCGGCCAGCTCCGCCTGCAACAACTCCTGCTCCTGTGCGGTCCGGTCCTCCCGCTCGCCGGCCGCGGCCAGCAGCTCTTGGAGCCGCTCGGTCTGCCGTTCGGCCTCCTCCTTCTGGCCGAGCAGACGCTGGTGCTCCTCGCCCGCGGCATCCAGACGCTGCTCCATCCGCGACACCAGGTTCTCGCCTTCCTCGATCTCCCGTGCACGGTCCTGGATCTCCAGCCGCAGTTGTTCGGCTTGCCGACCGAGCTCGTCGGTCTGGGCCTGGCGTTGTTCATCGGCCGCCAACCGTTGCCGCTGTTCGGACTCCAGGTCGGATTGTTTCCTGCGGCTGTCTTGAAGTTGCCGGCCGAGTCGCTCGATCGCCTGCTTCAGGCCCCTGTTCTCCTCGCGCAACGAGGCCGTCAGCACCTCCTGGTCGCTGCGGGACCGGGCCCTGTCCCGCCGTTCGCGCTGCAGGCGTTCGACGGTCTTTTCCAGCTCGTCGATACGGTTGCCGCGATGGGCGGCCTGCTGATCGAGCCTCTTCACCTCGCCGCGCGAAGCTTCCAGCCAGCTGGCCCTCTCCTCCAACCCGGCCTTGAGCAAATCCAGCTGCTCGTTTTCGGCCTGAAGCCGCTCGATCTCCTCGTCCGCTCCGGCCGGTTCGGGCTCGTGCAACCCCTCGCTCATCTCGCGCAACAGGTCGCAATAAGGCAATTGCACCAGCGACTGGGAGTCGAAGCTCACCGGCTCGCGTCCGCAGATCGCCAGGTAGAACGCCACGTCCTCGCCTCCATCCGGCAGCAGCCCGGAGTCCATCTCCAGCGGCAACTCCTGGTCGTCGGCGCCCATCCAGCCGATGGAAAAACCCACGAAGGGGGTCTGGGCGAACACGCTCACCCGCGCGAATCGTTCCTGCAGCCCGGCCACGAACCGCTCGAACGCCACCGGCTGGTCCGCGACATTCATATCGAACAGACCGACCAGACTGGAGAGGGACCGGTGTTCCGGGTTGCGCAGGGAGGTCACCAGATAGCCGTTGGGTTTGAGCACGCGTTCGATCTCGGACAACAGCCCGGGATCCATCCGCTCGGCCAGGTCGAAGGCGATCACCACATCGAAGTTCGCCGAGGGGAAATCCAGGCGCCTGCCGTCGAACGCCTTGAACGACAAACCGTCCCGGCCGGCGTCGGTGAGGGCCTCGTCGAGCGAGGGGCCTTTGCGCTCCACGCCCACCACCTGCCCGACCCCCCGTTCGGCCAGGAAGCGGGCCCCGCTGCCCTCGCCACAACCGATCTCGAGCACTCGCTTTCCGGCCAGCAAGGGATCGAGGAAAGAGTACCGGGGCAAAATGTCGCCCCACGGCCTGCCTGCGGCGTAGAATCGCATCATACTCCTCGGCGCTCATCATAGTTGGCAATCCGCGCACGGGTCAAATCCGTCTGAATAACCCGGCCCGCACGGGCGTCGGAACGTCAGCAAAAGGATTCTTGACACACCGTGGTCGCGGTTCCTATGATCCGCCTACGATTCGACGAATCTTAAACAAGGAGGCACATATGAAAAACCTAGTCTTCGTCATCGGAGCGCTGGCCGTCTTCGGCCTGAACGCGAGCGCATCCGCCCAGTCCCTTTTCGAGCGCTGCAAGAAACAAAAGGAAGAGATCGCCGGCATGAAGAATGAGGTCGGCGATCTGTCAAGCCAGATCCAGACCATCGACCAGAGGCTGGCCGACATGGCCCGCCAGTTGCGCGAGCTGCGCGTCGACAAGGGCAAGAAGACTCGCCAGAAGGACGCCCTGGAGAAGAAGGTCAATCGCGAAGAGGCCCGGCACAAACGCCGCTGCAGGGGCCTGCGCCAGTGTGAGTCCCTCGATAACAAGGTGGCCCAGCTGAAGGAGAACATGGCGCCCCAGACGGAGCGATTGCAAAAGATTCGCGAGGAAATCCGCTCCCGCAACAGCGGGATCGCCGACCTGAACAGGGACATCGGGCGGATCGAGAACCAGTTCGGCCAGCTCGGCTGCGACAACTTGCAGATCGGCCAGACGGCCCAGACCACTTTCGACAGGTGCTCCAAGCTGTCCAAGGACTGGAGCAGCGTGCAGAACCGCATCAACCAACTGCAGGCCTCGGTTCAGCGACTGCGCAAGGCCTACCAGCAGGTCATGAGGAAGATGCGAACCGCCAGCGTGAAACTGGACCGCTTGCTGAAGAAGATGCGCAGGGCTTGCTCCCACAGCGCGCGCCTGGCCGAGCTCGAGGACATGGAGAGGAAGCAGCACGAGTACCGGTCGATCAAGGACCAACTGGACGAGATGGACACCAAGGTCAATAGGTTCAGGACCATCAAGCTGAAGAAGGCCAAGCCGACCATCAAGCCCAAGAAGGGCGACACGAGGAAGAGGAAGAAGAAGAAGCACACCATCAAGCCGGTCAGGTAGAGCGTAGAGTACCGTGTGAACATCGACCCCTGAACAGCCGCGGTGGAGAAATCCCAGACACGCTGCATGCGTTGCGAGGCCCCGATACCGTTTGCGCCCGGTGCCGGCAGCAGGCTGTGCCCGTTCTGCGGCGCGGTCAACCTGGTTCGCGAACAATTGATCGCCACCCCGCCCACCGAGCTGAAGATCGACGAGGTCTTCCGCCAGTATCAGAACGGCCATCTACAGGTCGCCCTGGGCGAGGCCGAGCACCTGGCTCAATCGATCACTGACAACTTCCGCCTGGGGTTCTACAAGGCTTGCATCATGCAGGATCTGGGCCGCAGCCAGGATGCCATCTATGCCCTGATCGACCTGGGCGGCGTGGACGCCCCGGCACACCTGCGAGCCGACTCCCAGGCCAAGCTGGCCGAGGCACTCCTGCTGGCCGATCGCGTCGATGAATCCATCCAGGCGGCCGAACGCTGTCTCGAACTGCAGGACGGACACCCCGCGGGCTGTCTGGCCATGGCGCGGGCGCTGCTCGAAAAGGGTCACCTCGAGGAGGCTCTGGGGATCGCCGAGGACACCCTCGATCGTCTGGATCGCGCCTGGCGGCTAACCTTCCCGCCGCAACGCCACGTGCTGGTGCTGCTGAAGGCACAACTGTGCGGGCTGTTGAACAAGCACCGGGAATCGGCAGCCACCCTGGAGGACTTGCTGCTCACCGATACGGCCGCCCCGCTTCAGGCGGTGCTCGAAGCGGTTGAGATGCTGGCGGAGAACTTCCTGAAGCACGCCCTGAACAATACCGCGGCAGTAGAGTTGCTGCGCCGGGCAGCCATGCTGGATCCCGAGAACCGCAGCGGCCTGCTCAACGCGTTGCGTTCCGCGGCCGAAAGGACGGGCGTCTTCTTCCAGGACGAACTCGATCTCTTCAGGCGATCCCGCGATGAACTGCTGGCCGAGATCAGGTCCGTCATCGTCCAATCCGACCCGAAGGGGGTGCTCGACCCCGACCAGATCACGCCGGACCTCGACCTGACCCTGCTCGATTCCGATCCGGATCGGCGCACGGACCTGCTGGAGCGGGCGGCGGGACGGCTGCAACTGACGCGCTTCGACCGGGGCACCCTCTACCCCTTGCGCACCATCGAGGACTTCCGTCGCTGGGTGGTCGCCTGGCAGTTGCGCGATCTGGTCAAGCGGCTTCGACGCGACGAGGCCGAGATCGATCGCATCATCGATCTCAAACGAGCCCGCGACCAGGCCGTGGAGCGCGCCGCGACCACCCACAAAAGATCCGGGCCGCCGGGGTCCCGTCTGAAGCGGCCCTGGCTGGGCGTGTTCTTCCTGGGGCTCTGCATCCTGTTCGTGCTGGCATTCCTCTTCCTCATCATGGCGGGAGATCGCTACCTGGACCTGTTCGAGGGCAACCTGGTCAAGGTCGAATGCATCGGCGAGAACGATGGCCCGCCCTGCAGCCTTCACGTGGCGGCAGGCAAGGCCGGACGCAAGCGTTTCCGCTCCCGCCAGTTGGAGGAATCATGGCTCGGCAAGCTGTGGAGCAACTGGCTTCACGGCCGGATCAAGGCCGACGGCACCATCGTCTACCCGCTCGACTTCCCCTGGTCCGACCTCGACGCCGACGTGTACCGCCGCTGCGTGGGCAAGCCGATCGCCAAGATGCGCTTCACCCTCTCGCCGATCTGCAATCCCTAGGAGTAGATCAGGCGCGCTGGAGGCCCGGGACGGCCAGGGGCGGGTCGTGGGTGATCTCGACGGCCTGGCCGTCGGGGCCCATCTGCACCCGCTGGCAGCAGCCCGGCGTCTCTGTAAGCTTGCGGATGAGCCGGTGGTGGAGCCCGTGTCCGGACTTGTGAGCTTGGACCTTGCCGAGAAGCGGACAGCCGAGCAGCGCCAGGTCGCCGAGGATGTCGAGCACCTTGTGGCGCACGAACTCGTCCGGAAAACGCAGGCCGCCCGGGTTCAGAATAGAGAACTGATCTATCACCACCGAGTTGTCCAGCGACCCCCCCCGGGCAAGGCCCGCCTCCTTCAGCGCACCCACGTCCTTGAGGAAGCCGAAGGTGCGCGCCGGGGCGATCTCGTGCTCGAAGTTGCCGTTTCTGGGCACGAAACGGTGCTGCTGGCCGCTGACCAGGGGGTGGTCGAAATCCAGGGCGCACTCCACCGACAGCGAACGGGCCGGCGCGACCCCGAAGGTGCGATCCCCGTCGGCCACGTCCATGGCCTTCTTGATGCGCAGGAAAGTGCGGCGCTGGCGAAGCTCGCGAATTCCCGCCTCCCTGGCGAGCAGCACGAAGGGCCGGGCGCTGCCGTCCAGAATAGGCAACTCCTCGGCGTCGAGCAGCACCCTGGCGTTGTCCACTCCAAGGCCGTACAGCGCGGCAAGCAGGTGCTCCACCGTCGAGACCCGGATTCCGTCAGCGCCGAGTACGGTGCACAGGCGCGAGCTGAATACGTTTTGGGGCCGGGCTGCAAGCTCCGGCCTGCCGGGGAGATCCACGCGTTCGAAGGTGATGCCAGAGTCGGCAGGGGCCGGTCCCAGGCTCATCTCTACCCGCCGGCCGGAGTGCAGACCGATTCCCCGCACGCTGACCGTGCAGTGAAAGGTCTTTTGACGCGATACGTTATTCATGCGTTTCATGGCTGCGCTATTTTTACAAACGAGGTGCTATGTCCGTTCGTGTTCCTGAAATGCTGCACACACTTGAAATCCCTTGTCAAGTTGCCCTCTAGAAAAGACCCTTTTGCCGGCCGGCGGGTTCCAGGCCGAGGTGTTCGTACGCCTTGCGGGTGGCCATCCGGCCGCGCGGTGTCCGCTGGATCAGGCCTTCCTGGAGCATGAACGGTTCGTAGACGTCCTCGACCGTTGTCCCGTCCTCGCTGAGCGAGGCGGCGATGGTGTCCAGCCCGACCGGGCCGCCGTCGAACTTCTCGATGATGGTCAGCAGGATGCGGTGGTCCATGCGATCCAGGCCCAGGTCGTCCACCTCGAGGCGCTCGAGCGCCGAAATGGCCAGCTCGCGGGTGATGCGCCCGTCGGCCAGCACCTGGGCAAAATCACGGATGCGACGCAACAAGCGGTTGGTCACCCTGGGGGTGCCTCGCGAACGGCGGGCGATCTCCCGAGCAGCGTCGGGATCCAGCTCCACGTCCAGGATGCCGGCGGAGCGCTGAACGATCCGCCCCAGATCCTCCGGCGGGTAGAATTCCAGCCGGCAGATCACCCCGAAGCGGTCGCGCATGGGCGACGACAACAGGGCGGTGCGGGTGGTTGCGCCCATCAAGGTGAAGCGCGGCAACTGCAGCTTCAGGTTGCGCGCGGACGGGCCCTCGCCCACCACGTAGTCGAAGTGGAAGTCCTCCATGGCCGGGTAGAGGGTCTCCTCGACCACGGTGGGCAGCCGGTGGATCTCGTCGATGAACAACACGTCGCCGGCCTTCAAGTTGGTCAGGATGCCGGCCAGGTCCCCCTTGCGTTCGATGGCCGGCCCGGAGGAGGTGACGATGTCGGCCCCCAGCTCGCGGGCGATCACGTAGGCCAGGGTGGTCTTGCCCAGGCCGGGCGGGCCGCAAAACAGCACGTGGTCCAGGGCCTCGGAGCGGAGCCTGGCAGCCTGGACGAACACCTTCAGGTTCTCCTTGATCTTGGTCTGCCCGACGTACTCGTCGAAGTTGTGCGGGCGCAAGGTGCGCTCGATCTGCAAGTCCTCGTCCGTGGCGTCCGGGGACACGGTCCGTCCGTCCTGGGCCTCGTCTGCCGGCACTCTCTACCCCCTCAGGATCCGCAGGGCCTGCGGCAGCAAGGTGTCCAGGTCCTGGCCATCGACCACCTGCTTGCGCAACTGCACCGCGGCCTGCTCCACCTCGGCCGGCTTGAATCCCAGGTTGGCCAGCGCCGAGCGCAGATCCTCGAGGTCGTCGGCAGGTGACTCCTCGTCGGGCCGGGCCAGATGCAGCAGGCGGTCCTTGAGCTCGAGCACCATTCGCTCGGCCTTCTTCTTGCCGATTCCCGGCACCAGGCAAAGCCGGGCCAGGTCCTCCCGGGCCACGGCCCGGGCCAACTCGTGGACGTCGATGCCCGACAACACCCCGATGGCCGCCTTGGGGCCCATGCCGCTCATGGTGATCAGCGCCTCGAATGCCTCGATCTCGTCGTTGTCGAGAAAGCCGAACAGCAAGATGGCGTCCTCGCGCACGTGGGTGTGGATCCGAAGGCTCACGGCTTCGCCTTCGCCTGGCAGGGCATCGACGGTCAGCTTCGAGACCGCAACCTTGTAGCCGACGCCGTGCACGTCCACCACTACCGAGTCGGCCGTCCGTTCGACCAGTTGGCCCGTCAAACGCGCGATCACGATCGTCCAACCCCCGTTGTGAAGCGCAGGTGGCACAGCGCCACGGCCAGCGCATCGCTGGCGTCCAGATCCTCGGGCACCTGTCCCAGGGAGGCCTCGAGCACCGAGCGCACCTGTCGCTTGTCGGCTCCACCGTACCCCGTGACGGTCTGCTTGACCCTCCGGACCGCGTACTCGAACACCTCCACCTCCGAACGCCCGGCCGCCGCCAGCGCCACTCCGCGTGCCTGGCCCAGCACGGCGGCGCTCTTCGCGTTCCGGGCATAGAAGATCTCCTCGATCGCCACCACGTCGGGCCGATGCTGAGCGAGCAAGCGCTCGACCTCGGCCAGGATCCTCCCCAGCCGCCGGGCCAGCGGACCACGGCCGGCGCGGATCACCCCGCAGGCGATCACGACCGGACCGGCCCCTCCGTCGTCCAGGATCCCGTACCCGGTATTCGTCGAGCCCGGATCGATGCCTAGCACGCGCACGCCGATACCGCCTCAATCGGCCGGGAGGGAGTCTTCGTCGATGTCGAAATTGGCGTAGACGTTCTGGACGTCATCGTGACCTTCCAGCGCCTCGGCCAGTTTGAGCGCTTGGGCGGCTTCCTTACCCCGCACCGCGACCGTGTTCTGGGGGATCTTGTCGATCTCAGCCGAGAGGTGTTCGATCCCGGCCTGTTTCAGGGCGTCGACCACGGCCTGGAAGCCGGCCTGGTCGGTTGTCACCTCCCAGTTGTCCCCGTCCTCGGTTATATCTTCGGCGCCTGACTCCAGGGCCACCACCATCAAGCGCTCCTCTTCGACGGCCGTCTTCTCGATCACGATCAGCCCCTTGGTGTCGAACATCCAGCCCACGCACCCCACTTCCCCCAGGTTGCCGTTGAGCTTGGAGAATATCTTGCGGATCTCGGAGGCGGTCCGGTTCTTGTTGTCGGTGATCGCCTCGGCCATGATGGCCACTCCGCCCGGGCCGTAGCCCTCGTAGGAGAACTCCTCGTAGTTGACGCCCGCAAGCTCGCCGGTGCCCTTCTTGATGGCCCGCTCGATGTTGCTCGCCGGCATGTTGCTGGCCTTGGCCTCGGCCACGGCGGAGCGCAGGCGAGGGTTGAACTCGGGATTGCCGCCGCCATGCCGCGCCGCGATGGTGATCTCCTTGATGCAACGGGTGAACACCTTGCCGCGTCTGGCGTCGGCGGCCGACTTCTTGTGCTTTATCGTGCTCCACTTGGAATGTCCAGACATGGGCCCTCCTGGCGATCGAGAACGCAGAACATCCGGATAACACAACCACCTCCTTTTTTCAAGGCGCTGAATTGACAACCCAGAACGCCGGGCGTAGCCTCGAAGCATGCAGGCGCTGGGTGAACTCCTTTGCGCGGACGGGATCTGCACCCGGCAGCAGATCGAGGACGCGGTGCGCAACCAGGTGATCCTCGGAGGCATGCTGGGCACCAACTTAGTGGAACTCGGCTACATCGACGAGGAGACCCTGGCGCGATACCTGGCGCGTGCGCACAACCTGCCAACCCTGTTCGGCGCGGACATCCGCCCAGACGCGGAAGCCCTGGTGCTGCTGACGCCCGATACTGTCGCCCGGCTCAACGTCATTCCCTTCGCCAAGGAGACAAGGCGGCTCCAGGTGTTGTGCGTCGACCCGGGCAACCTGTCGGACCTGGACGAGGTTGCCTTCATCACCGGCCTCGAGCCGGACCCGATCGTGGTGCCAGAAGTGCGTTTCTGGCAGTTGCTCAGGGACCTGTATGGCATCAAGCGTCAGCTTCGTTACATCGCACTCGACACCCGCGATTTTCTGGGCAACGTGTTCATAGACGAACCGCCGGCCCCGAAGCCGTCCGTCGGCGAGGACCTGATCGACGAGGAGAATTTCGCCTTACTCTACCAGCGCCGCGACGGTTTCCCCACGCTTTCGAGGCCGGAGCCCGCCCTGCCGTCGGAAGAGATGCCGATGTTGTCCGCGGACGATCTGGAGGAGATCGTCGAGCAGGCAGAAGCCCAGCCCCCTGGCGGGATCGAGCGCAGGGTGTGGCAGGCCCGCGAGGGCGTCGAGGACCGCCGGGTCGACGATCTCCTCCCGGTCGAGCGGGTCGGGGCGCCGCCCTCGCGGATTACAGAGCCCGTCGAGGATGTGACCCCGCTGGACTTCGGCGAGGCGACCAACATGCTGACCGATGTCTCCGACCGCGACGCCATCGCCCGGGTTGTGCTGCGATTCGCCCGCTCGATCTTCAAACGCAGCATGCTGTTCACCGTGCACCGCGGGGTGGCGCTGGGATGGGACGCGCTGGGAGAAGGGCTCCAGTCGATCGCCTTCTCCAGCCTGATGATCCCGCTCGACAGCCCCTCGGTCTTCAAGACAGTGGTAGACACCCGGGCCCACTACCTGGGCGCGCTGACCAAGACCAAAGTCAACATCCAGTTCCTGCGCGCCACGGGCAAGCAGGTTCCCCTGAGCGCCTTCGTGATCCCGGTGCTGGTCCGCGGCCGGGTCGTCAACCTGCTCTATGCGGACAACGGTCACAAGGCTCACAGCCCCAGCGACATCGGCGAGTTGCTCATACTGGCCCAGCACATCAGCCGGTCCTACGAGTCCCTGTTCGAACGCAAGAGGAATGCTTATCTCGGAAACCAGCAATCCGGTGACGATACGGAGTGATCATGGACGAGCGAAGGTCGTTCAAACGCCTGCCCGCCGAGGCCGAGGTCAAGGTCCACCGGCGGGACGGCGACACAGTCGAAAAAGCCGCCGGCAAGGACCTGTCCGGGGGCGGCATCCAGTTCTCCTTCGCCGAGCGCCTCGAGGTGGGCAGCCTTGTGGATATCGAGGTGATCCAACCGGGCGAGTCGAGGCGCCTGTCGCCGCTCAAGGCCCTGATACGGGTGGTCCGCGTCGAGGGCGAGCAGCCTCCCTTCCAGGTGGCCGGTGAGTTCATCGAGGTGAGCTGACGAGATTCCAGGTCGTCGTGGAGAACGTTCCTTGTGTTCTGGTGAATCAGGCATTCAGATGGCTGACTTCGATGCCAAATTGCTTTGCGGCTTTCTTGAAGGAATTGTCCGCCGTCACGAGCGATAGGTTCTCTTCGATCGCAATGGCCAGATGTAGTGCGTCCAACGTGTGCAAGGCGGTCCTGAGTTCGCCGATCATTTCTCGTGCTCGCTTGTAATGCACGTGGCTGGGCACGGTTTTCCGATAGTACCCGGACTCCAGGTGCGACTGGAACTCGGCGAGGATCATCCTCGCCTTGCGTTCCCCGAAATCGCCGACCCGCTTCTTCTTGGCGACCAGGGAGAACAGCTCTACCTCCGTAAGAAGACTGATCACCGGCACCTCGACTTGGCGAAGGAAATCCTGTGCGACCTTGCTCAATGGCTCGGGGCAGTAGTAGGCGCCGAGCACGCTCGAATCGACGTAACAATCGCTCACCGCGCGTCCCGCTCCTCCCTGAGGAGTTGAACGGATGGAGTACCCGTGGCGCCTATGGATCTCCGAAAATCGTCGAGATCAGGCAATCGCTTGCCTGTTCTCTTGAGCGGGACGATCCGCGCAACAGCCTTCCCGTGGCGGAGCACGACGACTTCATCGCCCTGTTCCACGCGATCGAGCAGTTCCCGGAAATTACGACGGGCTTCTTTCACGTTTATTTCCAACATGGTCACCGCCCCAAAGTGTACACATCGAGTGTACACCGGTATTCTGCTATTGTCAAGGTCCAGATCCGCTGTCGGCGGTGAGTTGACGAGATTCGTCGAGAAGGCGCTCAATCCACGCGTAGCTCCAACCCCTCGCGCGCGCCGAAGACTACCAGATCACCGCCCAGGCTCTGGACCCGCTCGCGGCAGGCCTCGATCTTCTTCGTGACGTCGTCGTCCGACTGCATGGGATCGTGGTGGGTGACGGCCAGCTGCTTGACACCGGCTCGCAGCGCCATGTCGACCAGGGTGGTGGCGCGGGGATGTCCGAAGGTGACCTTGAAGGGATACTCCTCCTCGGTGTACTGGCCGTCGGCGATCAGGAGCTCGGCCCCCCGGGCGAACTCCACGAATCGGTCGGGTATCTGGCGCGGAGTGGACAGGTCGGCGTTCACCTCGTCCTTGTTCCCGAGCTCGAGGTCGATCTCGTTGTCGGTCGCGTAGACCACCTTGCAACCGTCCTTCTCGAACGAGTAGGCGTAGCTCGGGCCGTGATGGATCTGCGCTACGCAACGCACCCGCACTCCAGCGATCTCCTTTTCTCCGTCTCCCAGGTCGTTGGCCTTGATGTTGGCGCCCAGATCCGAAAAATCGACCGGGAAGTAGTCGGATTCCATCTGGCCCGAGAGCAAGCCGTGGAACTTGGCGTCCCCGCGCGAGGTGCCGTAGACCGTGATGGTGTTGTCCGGCGCATAGGCCGGGACGAAGAACGGAAAGCCCTGGATGTGGTCCCAGTGGGCGTGGCTGAAGAAGATGTGGGCCACGATGGGATTGAGCCCGCGCTTGAGCAGGTCGAGGCCCAGCTCTCTCAGGCCCGAGCCGCCGTCGCAGATGAACAGCACGTCGTTGATGCGCAACTCCACGCAGGGCGTGTTTCCACCGTAGATCTGCGTCAGGTAGCCGGGTGTCGGAATCGAACCGCGGGTCCCCCAGAACTTGACGAAGAATGCCATCAGCTCCCCTCGTGGTAGACGAAAATCGCATTACCCAGCTGGATGGTGTCGCCCTCGCGCAATGCGGCCGAGTGGATCTTGATTCCGTTCAGGTAGATCCCGTTTCGGCTCTGCAGATCCTCGCAGTAGTATTCCTTGCCCGAAAGCCTGAGCGTCATGTGCTGGCGGGAGACCTCGGCCGAGGGAATCCGGATTTCGGCATCGGGGGCCCGGCCGACAATAATGTTCATCTCCTGAAGCGTGATACACCGCGGGGCGCCAGGCCCCTCGAGCTGCTCGAGTTCGGCGGGCTTGCCCTGTTTCTCCCTGAAGTAGAGTCCCGGCCTGGTCTCCGTGGTGGGCTCTTCCTCGTCCCAATCGTTTCGACCGCCCATGGAACTCCTCGTCGAGCTTCCGCGGCAACCCGGGGCACTCCCGGCCGTCATCCGGTCGGGTCTGTTCCGGGAAGCGGTGCGGTCATTTTTCCACCCTTGGCGAGCCCAGGTCAAGCACTCGGTGAAAAAATCCGGTGGAAAAATCCTTCCACTCCCCAGCGGCCGTCGTCCACGATCATGACGAAAATCGCTCCGGCGAGCCAAAGCAGGTCACGCACCATGGTGCCGGCGTTGATCTCGTTCCCGGCCTCGGCAGAGGCGAAGCATCCGCAGGACATGTGCAGGTCCCTGGCCAGGGCCAACCCCAAGGCGCCGATGAACAGAAGCATCATGCCGGCGACGGCCAGCGCGGAAGCCCTGGTCCAGAAGCCGATGATCAGCGTCACGCCCACCACCAGCTCGATCCACGGCAGGAGCACAGCCATCAGGTTGACGAGCTTCAGCGGCAGGATGTCGTACGTCGCGATGCTCAGGGCGAACTCGCCGGGATCGGCGATCTTGTACCAGCAGGCCGCGATGAACACGATCCCCAGGTAGATCCGAACCGGCAGGGCCAGGCCGCAAAGCACCGTCCGCGCGCGCGAAGCCATCACTCGCCTCCTCGCTCGACCGGCCGTCCGGCCTCGGCCCAGGCGGGAAAGCCGCCGGATAGGTAGCGCACGCCCAGGCACCCCGCCGCCGAGAGCTCTGCGGCGAGCAATCGCCCCGAATCGATCTGCTCGTCGCCGTAGACCAGGATCCGGTTCTGCCCCAGGGCCTTGAGCTCGGCCAGAAGGGACTCGCCCGGCGACTTCAGGGGATGGTAGGGGATGGAGCGGGAACCGGGGACCCGCTCGCGATCGTGTTCGGACCTGGCCCGGGCGTCCACGATTGTGTAGCCCGACAGGTCAGCCTCCAGCCCGGCCACCTCCACGGCGGCGGCCTCGCTGGACATCATCGGACAGGGCACGTAAATCGCGTAGGGCGCCGAGGCCACCAGATCCAGGCCGCCGGAACGCGCCAGGTTGACCACGAGCGCCAGGACGCAGGCCACGGCCGAGAGCACCATCGATTGCAAGAGCACGCGCAACGCAGATATCACGCTCATTTCCCCTCCTCGGGACTGGCGAAGTGGTCGTAGCCCTGGTTGCTACTTTCCGTCCAGGCGCCGTCCCTCAGCACCCGTACCCCGGAGCCGGCTGCTATCCGACCGATTCGGGTGATCTCGGCGCCCAGCTCGTCGCGGCAGGCTTCCACGGCCTCGGCCTCGCGTTCCTGCGGCACGCAGAACAGCAGGCAGTAGTCCTCGCCGCCCGAAAGCGCCCAGTCGCGCGGGTCCAGGCCGGCCAGGGCTGCCAGGCGCCTGGCCGCGTCCGAGAGGGGCAGACCGTCCGCGTCCAGCTCGGCGCCCGCGGCGCTGGCTTGGCAGACGTGGCCCAGATCGGCCAGTACGCCGTCGCTGACGTCGATCATGGCGCTTACCAGACAGCGCGTCGCCAGCAAGCGTCCCAGCTCGACCTGCGGCCTGGGCTGGAGAAGAGCCTGGAGCAGCGACTTCCGGTCCTCGTCGCCCAGGGCGGAGCGCTCGTTTGTCAGCAGGTGCAACCCGGCAGCGCTGTCTCCCAGGGTGCGGCCGGCGAAGATCCCGTCGCCCTTGCGGGCGCCTGAGCGAAGGACGACCTCATTGGCCCTGGCCCGGCCGAGAACGGTGAGACAGACGAAGAGATCGCGATCGGAGCAGGACGTGTCGCCGCCGAGCAGGTCGACTCCGAACTCGCGGGCGCAGTCCAAGAGCCCGTCGCGGAACTCGCGCACGAACCGTTCCGTCCGGTCGGCGGTCAAGGCGATCGACAGAAAGGCGGCCGCGGGCTCGCCGCCCATGGCCGCGATGTCGCTCAGGTTGACCGCCATGGACTTGTAGCCGAGCTGCCAGGGGGTGATGCGGTCGAGGAGGAAGTGAACCCGCTCGAGGAGTATGTCGGTGGTGACCAGCAGGCGTTCGTCAGGCCCGATGCGGAGCACGGCGCAGTCGTCGCCGATGCCGATCTCGGCCCAGGCCCGTTTTGGATCGGCCGCCTCGCGGAACAGGTCGACGACGCCGAACTCGCCCAGATCCGTAAGATCGCTCTTCATTTCCGGTATTCCCTGCCGTTGACCCGCTCGTACTCCTCCTCGAGCACGTCGATCAGCTCCGGCATGTCCAGGTCGCCTGCGAACCGCCGCCCGTTGATGAAGAAGGCGGGCGTGGCGTCCACCTTGTTGCGCAGGCCCTCCTTCTTGCTCTGGATGAGAATACTCCGCGTCTCAGGATCCGCGACGAGTTGCTCGAAAGTCTCTCCATCCAGCCCGACCGCATCGGCCCACGATCTCTGTTTCTTGATACAGAACTCGTCGAAGCGCTCGTAGGAGTACAGCATGAACTCCCAGAACTTGCCCATCCGCGCGGCGGCCACGAAGCCCAGACCGGTCTCCTTGGAGTACTCGTGGGAGCGGATCGGAAACGTCTTGAAGTACAGCCGGACCTTGCCGGCCAGCAGCCCCTCGGCCACGGCCTTGTACAGGGGCGGGATGATCTTCGAGCAGAACGGGCAGCGCGCGCAGGAGTACGTGACCAGCACCACCGGTGCGCCCGGTTCGCCCCGCACGGGCGTGCCCTCGATCGAGATCCCGGCCTTCTTGCCCGACGGCATCATGGATCGCGCCCGGCGCGACAGGCCGCGGGTGATCTTTTCCTTCTTCTGTCCTTCGGCCACCCGGCGGCAGATGTTCTCGGCCAGCCTGTATGCCAGTGCACAGACGGGCTTCTTCTTCAGGCACTCGGCGATGGTCTCGTCGCAGCAGTCGTAGGGGTACTGGCTTTCGAGCAGCTCGCCTGCCAGGGCCTTTTGCTCTCCCGAGAGATCATCACAGGCGGGGGTCTGTGCCGGGGCGCTTCCCGTCAACGCCAGCACGACGACGAGGGCCGAGGCCGTACCGAGAATACTACGCATTGGCTTTACTCCTGCCGGACGACCAGCGGTCCAGGCCGAGGGGGTTGCGGTCGAAGAATACCACGTACCCGGCCAGTGCGAGCCATCCCAGATCGCGCATCACGGTCAGCCAGCCGATGGGATCCTCGTCCATGGCCTGGGAGGCGAAGCAGCCGCAGGACATGTCCAGGCCCTTGGCCAGGGCGATGGCGATCGCGATGATGAACATCACCATCATGCCGCAAACCGAAAGTGCGGACGCGCGGACGCGCCAGCCGATCACCAGCAGCACACCCGCGACCAGCTCGATCCAGGGCAGTATTATTGCCATCGGGTTCACCAGCGAAAGCGGCAGGATGTCGTAGGTGGCGATGTCCATGGCGAACGCCGACGGGTGGGCGATCTTGTGGATGCAGGCGTAGATGAACACCCAGGCCAGGTACAGCCGGGCCGGAAGCGCCACCCATGCGTGGCCGGGCCAGAGCAGCATCCTCCTCACGATCCACCTCCTGCCCGCTCTTTCAACGCCGGCGCGCCGCCCTTGACGAAGAAGACGTTCTTGATGCCCTTGCCCGAGATCTCGCGGCCGAGCTGCTCGCCCGTGTCCGGGTCGTCTCCGTCGCCATAGACCACCACCAGCTGCGCCCTGGACCTGGCGATGTTGCGGACCAGCATACGGATGACTTTTTCGGGGATCGGGTCCAGGTAGTCGTAGGTCACGTTCATGGCTCGGTCCAGGTGCCAGGCCCGAAAGTCGCCTGCTTTCCGTGCGTCGACCACGAACGTCTCCGGGGCGCGGATGCGCCCATCCGAGGACTGCATGGCGGTCACCTCGCCGCCCGGCTCGGGACAGGGCACCAGGGTCTCGTACTCCTGTTTGGCGATGAACGGGATTCCCTCGGGATGCAGCCAGGCGTTGACCGCAACCGCCACCAGGGCGCAGACCGCCGTGATGATCAGCGCGTCGCGCAGCGCCGCGCCGAGCCCCTCGAACAGCAGCGCCAACCCGGCCTTGTCTCCGTCTCGTCCGAACATGCCCGGCGCCCTCTGTTCACGCAGACGGACTTCCGGCCTGCTCCACCGGGCCTACTACCCGTTCGAGTGGCTTGAGCATGAGCTTGCGCATGTCGCGCTGGACGCGCTTCCTGAACGGCGGCCACAGCATGGCCAGGCCCAGCGAGCGGTCGAACAGAATCCGGCGCAGCTTCTTGTGGGGGAAGTCGTAGATGCCCTGCTCGCTGTAGTAGCGGTCGTCTTCTTTGAATATCGAGGTGGCCAGGAAGACGAAGTCGCGGAACAGCTTGGTCCCGGCCACCGCGGGAAACGTCCGCGGCTTGCGCAGGCCGCGGATCAGCGCGCGCTCGAACCTCGCGGCCCCTTCGCGCAGCCGCGCGGTCAACTCGGCGGTCGACTCGACCTCGTCGGTGATCACGTCCACCAGGTTGCTCTTGCCTATCTGGGCGTGGGACTCCAGCACGTGGCGAAGCGTCGTCAACTGACGCAGCGGGCCGGAGACCAGCCACAGCAGCTGCTTGCCCTTCCACACCGGCCGGTGGCCCAGGAAGAACGACCGGTCGAAAAACCGCTTCCAGCGCGCCGACAGGTACCGGTCGCGCACCCCGCCTGACAGGATCAAAGCATCCGCGCTCAGGATCTTCTCCCGGTAGACCCGGTCGAACCCGTCCCGGTAGACGCACTTTCCATCCCAGCCGCAGCGGATGCACCCCAGACACCCGCCCTTGAGCCCCAGCTTCCCGATCTCGATCCGCTCCACGTCGTCAGCCAGGCAGCCCGTCAGCACCCGCTCCATGCGCCGCAGGTTGACGTCTTGTTTCCCGGCGTCGCTAAGTATCACGATCCTGCGCCCGGTCTTCTCACCGACCGGTTCGACCCGGCCCGGCCGGTACGTAAACGAGGCCGGAACCAGCGGCGCGAACCGCCGTCCCACCGGCGCGCCCCGCTCGACCATGTCCGCGAACCCCTCCCAGAACTCCGCCAGGCTATCGCGGAACTCCTCGCCCAGCAGGCTCTCCATCCCGGCCGACAGGCCCTCGACGTACCGCATCCCGAGGTCTTCTGAGACCGCCTGCACGTACTCGTGGGCCGTGTGATCGAAGAAGTGGATCGAGGTGGACAGCGAGGTCGCGTAGCAGTCCTTCAGCTGCCCGCCCGCCCCGGCCTCGAACAGCAACTCGACGAAACGCTTCATCTGCGACGGGACCAGGAAGTAGTAGACCGGAAAGGCCCACAAGACCGCGTCCGCCGACCGCATCCTGCCGACGACCTCCTCGACCGCGGCCGGATCCCGCTCGAGCTGCCGCAACTCCCTGGCCACGTGCAGACGTGGGAAATCATGCTGGCCGAAGCGCTGCTCCAGCCAGCGCACGTACTGCTGAGTGACCGAGACCTCGTTCTTGGGGCTTCCGTTCACGACCAGGAACTCCACGCTCCACCTCCTGAGGACAGATGGGGACCGGACAGATGGGGACGGTTTCTACTATGGCACTTTTCTCTATTTTCGTCCCTGATTCTTCCAAGCGACTGGTGGGCTACCTTGCAACCGCCCTGGCGGCCGGTTAGTATCCTGGGCGTCATGCCCGGATCCGAAAAGCCCTCGGTGCTGCACTCGGTGGCGGACCTCCTCGAACGCCCGGTGACCAAGGATCAGTTGCTCAAGGCCATGGTCGAGCGGGTCCAGCAGGAACTGGACGCCGAGCGCGGCACCCTGTACCTGATCGACGCCCACACCGGCGACCTGGTCTCCCGGGTGGCGCACCTGCCCGAGCTGGCAGAGATCCGGCTGCCGCCCGGCAAGGGGGTGGCCGGGCACGTGGCCAGGACGGGCGAGACCGTCAACCTGCCGGACGTGACCGGGGACGCGCGCTGGTTCAAGGGCATCGACGAGAAGACCGGCTTCACCACCCGATCCATGCTGGTCATGCCGGTGCGCGACTCGGAGGGCACCGTCCGGGGCGTGCTGCAGATGCTCAACCGCCGCCTCGACCGACGTCACCATACTCGTGTGCGGCGATTCGGGCACCGGCAAGACCCTGGTGGCGCGGGCGGTGCACGAAAACTCGCTCAGGTGCTCGGGTCCGCTGGTGCACGTGGACTGCACCACGCTTCCGGCCGGGCTGATCGAGAGCGAGCTGTTCGGCCACGAGCGGGGTGCGTTCACCGGCGCTGACAGGCAGGTGCGCGGGAAGTTCGAGATGGCCGACGGCGGCACCTTGTTCCTGGACGAGATCGGCGACCTGCCGCTTGGGCTGCAGGGCAAGCTGCTGCGCTTCCTGCAGGAGCACGAGTTCGAACGACTGGGCGGCCGCAAGACCCTGAAGGCAGACGTGCGGGTGATCTCGGCCACCAACGCCGACCTGGAAGCCCTGCTGAAAGAAGGGAAATTCCGTCGCGATCTCTACTACCGCCTGCGGGTGGTGGAACTGGTCGTGCCGCCGCTTCGCGAACGCGGGCCGGTCGACATCGAACGCCTGGCCGAACATTTTCTGGCCGTCTACTCCCGGCGCCACCGGCGCAAGGCCCGGGCCGTGAGCCCCGCGGCGATGCAACGGCTCAAGAGCTATGACTGGCCGGGTAATGTTCGCGAGCTGGAGCACTGCATCGAGAGCGCCGTGGTGATGTCCACCGCCGCGGTGATCGACGCCGAGCACCTGTCGCTGCCCGGGACGGCCGGCGACGGGTCGGCGATCGCCGTGACCGAGGGCGGCGGCTACCCTCCGGGCACGCCGCTGGCCGAGGTGGAACGCGATCACATCCGTCGCACCGTGGACGCCTGCGGCGGCAACCGATCCCGGGCGGCCAAGCTTATGGGGATCGGGCGCAATACCCTGGCGCGAAAGTTAAAGCAGGGCGGCGGATATTGACTGCCGTGCCTCAAAACCCTAGTATGGAACATGATTCTGTTTCAAGCGAATCCCGCCCCCATGAATCCCCAGGAGCAGACCATGAGAACATCGATCGCCCTGCTTGCCCTGGCATTGCTGCTGCCGGCCTGCGCCGACGAACACGTGGGGTTTTACGGTAAGCAAAGCGAAAGACGTCTTTCGACCGACCGCGTGTGGACGCGGATGCACACCGACGCGCCGGGCAAGTTGCGGCGACTGCTGGCGCGCGAAGGCGTGGACGTGACCGGCTCGCACCACAGGCTGGGCTTTGTCGACATCCTGACCTCGCCCGCCGAGCGCGACCGGCTGGTTCAGAAGTACGCCCCGCGCATCGAGCGCGCGGCCGCCCTGGATCTGCGGCGAGCCGCGCGGGCCCTGGCCGACTACCACGACCCGGCCGAGATGTCGGCCTTCCTCGACCAGGTCGAAGCCGACTACCCGTCCATCGCCCGCAAGGTGACCCTGCAGACCGGACTGCCCGAGGGCGGGGTCATCCACGCCATGAGAATCTCGGATAACGCCGCCGTGGACGAAGACGAGCCCACCTTCCTGATGGACGGCCAGACCCACGGCCGCGAGGTGATGACCGCCGAGGTCATGATGGACGCCATCGACCACCTGACGTCGAGCTACGGCCTGGACCCGGCGGTCACCCGCTGGGTGGACCAGATGGAGATCTGGATCGTGCCGGTGGTCAACCCGGACGGGGCCGACTACGTGCACACAAGCGCTTCCTGGTGGCGCAAGAACCGCTCCCACGAGTGCGGCTCGGGCTTGAACGTGGGCGTGGATCTGAACCGCAACTTCGAGTGGAACTACCGCCAGTGTTCGGGATCCAGCGACGTGTGCTGGGACGAGACCTACCACGGCCCGGGCCCGGCCTCGGAGATCGAGACCCAGACCGTGCAGGCCCTGATGGCCGAGCTCAGGCCGATGTACTACATCAACTACCACTCCTCAGGCGAGTACATCGTCTGGTCGAGCGCCTGTGGATTGACCGAGGAGCAGGAGATGCTGAGCCAGGTGGGCTCCGACCTGAACGACCGGGTCCAGACCGACTCCGGCCAGACCGGCCAGTGGACCATCGGCAACACCTCGGAGGTCATGTACGAGGCGCCCGGCGGCGCGGACGACCACGGCTACGGCGGCGCCGGCGCGGTTTCGTTCACCATCGAGCTCAACAGCACGGACTTCCAGCCCGATTACGCCACCTGGCGCGACATCACCTGCCAGCGCCAGCGGGCCGCCTGGGGCCACCTGCTGGACCGCACCCTGGATTACCCGGCGGTGGTCGGCCACACCTTCGACGCCGACACCCTCCAGCCGGTCGAGGCCGCCTACTTCTTCGCCAACCACCCCTTCTCCTCGGGCCAGTGGCAGCTTGCGACCGATCACCACGGCCGCTACGGCCGGGTGGTGCTCCCGGACTCGGAGCACGTGATCGTCTTCACCGCGCCCGGCTACCTGCCCGAGACCCGCATCGTGGCGGTGGGCTCGGGCCCGACCCCCACCGAGGTGCCCATGAGGGCGGGTGAAAACCACCCGCCGACGATCGACGCCGGGCAGAACCAGACAGTTAGCGAAGGCGACACGGTGGTGCTGGACGCCTCGGGCTCGTCAGATCCCGATGGCAACACCCTGTTCTTCACCTGGACCCGGATCGAAGGTCCCAACGTGTTCCTGCAGGACGCCTGGTCTGCCAGCCCGACCTTCTTCGCGCCGTCGGTGGACGCCGACGCGCAGGTGGTGTTCGAGGTGACCGCCTCGGACGGCGAGTTGGAGAGCCCGGCCGCCAGCGTGACCGTCTTCATCCTGGACGTGTGGAACGAGACCGTGGTCTGGGACTCGACCGACACGCCCATCCAGATCCCCGACGACGACCCGCTCGGCATCTTCAGCGTGATCCACATCGCCGAGGACCGGGCCATCCTCAAGGCCGTGGCGCACGTGGACATCACCCACACCTGGATCGGCGACCTGTACGTCTCGTTGACCTCGCCCTCGGGCACCCAGGTGGTCCTGCACGACCACGAGGGCGACTCGGCTGACGACATTCACGCCGACTACGAGATAGCGGAGTTCGCGGGCGAGATGTCCGGCGGCGACTGGACCCTGTTCGTGCTCGACTCGGCCGGGGCCGACGATGGCAGCCTGGATCACTGGTCGCTGTCGCTGGACCTGGTGGGCGGGGCGGCCTGCGACTCCCCGGCGGATTGCGACCTGCCCAACGTTGACCAGCACACCTGCACCGGAGGCAGGTGCGAGATCTTCTCCTGCGATCCGGGCTTTCGGGACTGCGACGCCGCGGCCGGAAACGGCTGTGAGATCGACGTCCTCGGCGACCCGGCCAACTGCGGTGTCTGCGACCTCGCCTGCCAATACCAGCATGCCGCGGCGCTGTGTAACCAGGGCGCCTGCGAGATGGGTCCCTGCGACACCGGGTACACCGACTGCAACGAACAGACGGCCGACGGCTGCGAGATCCGGACGGCGGACGACCCGGAAAACTGCGGCGGCTGTGGAACGTCCTGTGTCCTGCCGAACGCCACGGCCGGTTGCCAGGAGGGACTGTGCGTCGTGGCCCAGTGCGACGCGCTCCGGGACGACTGCGACCTGCAGGCCGAAAACGGTTGCGAGACCGACGTGTCCGCAGACACGGCCAACTGCGGCGCCTGTGACAACGCCTGCGAGCCGGCTCACGCCTTTGCGGCCTGCATCCAGGGCGACTGCGTGCTGGACGGCTGCCAGGGAACCTGGGCGGACTGCGACGGCCAGGCCGAAAACGGCTGCGAGCACGACCTGGACAGCGACGTGAACCACTGCGGTTCCTGCGATTTCGACTGCCATTCTCTCAACGCCCAGGTCGCCTGCCAGGCCGGCGCCTGCGTCGTGGGCGACTGCCTGGACGGCTACGGGAACTGCAACTCCGACACGGGCGACGGCTGCGAGGCCGAGTTGTCCAGCGATCACGATCACTGCGGCGCCTGCGGCATGTCCTGTGACCTGCCCAACGCCCTGGCGGGCTGCCTGGCGGGCCAGTGCTTGATCGAGAGCTGCAGCGCCTGGTTCGGCAACTGCAACCGGCAGACCGAAGACGGCTGCGAGGTCGACCTGGAAAGCGATCCCGACCACTGCGGGAGCTGTGGCATTGCCTGTGACCTGCCCCATGCCAGCTCCGGCTGCGAGGTCGGCGAGTGCACGGTGGCGGAGTGCGAGGTGGCGTTCGGCGATTGCAACGCAGACCCGGAAGACGGCTGCGAGACCTACCTGAACAACAACGACGAGCACTGCGGTGGCTGCGGCATCGCCTGCGACCTGCCTGATGCAGCCTCGGCCTGCCGCCAGGGCGAGTGCACGCTGACCGGATGCGAGGCAGGCTTCGGCAACTGCGACCGCGACAGCGAAAACGGCTGCGAGGCCCGTTTCTCGAGCGACCCGGCCAACTGCGGTGGATGCGGAAACGAGTGCGAATTCCCCAACGCCGGAGGCGTCTGCGAAGTCGGCCAGTGCCTGATGGGAGATTGCGCGGACGGGTTCGGCGACTGCAACGGCGATCCGGAAGACGGCTGCGAGCGCGAGCTGGCATCCGACGACGCCCACTGCGGAGCGTGCGACAACGCATGCGCTTCGGACGAGGTCTGCATCGACGGCCGGTGCGACCATGCCTGCCAGGATGCGGACGGAGACGGCTTCGCGGACGCGCTTTGCGGCGGCGGCGATTGCGACGACGCCGACCCGGCCGTCGGTCCCGACGGCAGCGAGGTGTGCAACGGCGTAGACGACGACTGCGACGGTTTGACGGACGAGGATCTCGATTGCGACGACGGCGGCTGCGGCTGTGCTGGATCGAGCGGATTGCGCGGCTCCCCCTTCTCCGTCCTGGCGTGGATCGGCCTGCTGGGGCTGGCGGTCCGGCCGCGTCTCCGGAGGAGGCGATGATCGATGTCGAGGTGCCCGGCTGGGGCAGGCGCCAGATAGAACACCTGGTGATGGACTACAACGGGTGCCTGGGACTGGACGGGCAGCTTCTCGAAGGGGTCGAAGACCGGCTCCCGTTGCTGTCCATGCGGATGCGGCTGCACATCTGCACCGCCGACACCTTCGGATCGGTCAACGATCAGACCCGGCGGTTCGAGGCCGCCCTGAAAATCCTGGGCCCCACTAACCAGGATCAACAGAAAGCCGAGATGATCCGCAGGCTGGGGCCGCTCAAGTGCGCAGCCATCGGCAACGGGCGCAACGACGTGCTGATGCTCAGGGAGGCTGCCCTGGGCATCGGGGTGATCGGCCCGGAAGGCATGAGCACAGAGCTCGTGGAGGCGGCCGACCTGTTGTGCTGCGACATCAACGACGCCCTGGACCTGCTGCTGGCGCCCAAGCGGTTGACGGCCACTTTGCGTCGATAGCCCGCTATTCTTCTGGACATTCGCACGCCCCATGGCTATGCTTGCACGCGCAATTGGGATACAGATCCGGGGGTCAGACATGACCGCGTCCAGCACCGAACCGCTGCTGAAGGAGCTCGGCTTCCAGCTGACCGTCACCCGGGCCATGCTCGGCACCCTGGAACTGGACCAGATCCTGTACATCATCCTGTCCGGCATCACCCACGGCGACGGCCTGGGATTCAACCGGGCCTTCCTGTTCCTGGCGGACGAGGAAGGGCGCGAGTTGCGCGCCAGCACCGCGGCAGGACCGGCTGACGATGCCGAGGCCCATCGGATTTGGGAGGAGATGGAGGAGCAGGAACTGGACCTCGAGCAGATCCTCGAAAAATTCGAGGCCAGCGCCGGGGATCCCAAGGCCCGTCGGCTGTCCCGGCGGATGGCCGGTTTCGTCGTCCCGCTGTCCGCCAGCGCCCCTGCGATCGCCGAGGACGAGCAGGACATACCCATCCAGGCCCTGATCCTCCGCTGCGCCCGGCAGAAGGATCCATTCTTCTCGAACACCATCAAGGCCGTTTACCCGCCCCTGGACGACAGCGCGGGCGAGCCGGTGGAGTTCAACCACCTGGCGCTGGTTCCGTTGCTGCTGCGGGATGACGTGCTGGGCGTCATCTTGGCCGACAACCGTTACAACCAGCGCGAGATCCGCGAAGAAGAAATGCGCGGGCTTACCACCCTGGGCAACCTCGCTTCCATAGCCATCGAGAAGGCCCGGCTGCACCAGCGGCTCAAGGAAATGGCCGCCCTGGACGGCCTGACCGGGGTGTTCAACCGCCGGCACTACGAGATGCGCCTGGAGCAAGAGGTCGCCCGGGCGCGCCGCGACGGCCGCAGCCTGTCGCTGATGGTGTTCGACATCGACCGGTTCAAGGACACCAACGACCGGCACGGTCACGAGGTAGGCGACAAGGTTCTCAAGGACCTGGCCGCCATACTACGCGAGCGCCTGCGGGCCGAGGACATGGTGGCCAGGTATGGAGGCGAGGAATTCGTGGTGCTACTGACCGGCGGCGCCACTTCCGACGAGTCCCGGATTGTGGCCGAGAAGCTGCGCGCCAAGGTGGAATCCACTTCCCTGGGCGAACGCCCGGCCGGCGAGATCACTTTGAGCGGCGGCGTCGCTTACATGAACGCCGAACAACTGGAGGGCGCCATGATCTTCCGCATGGCCGACGAGGCCCTGTACAAGGCCAAGCAGGCGGGTCGCAACCGCGTCGTCCTGGCGGGTTCATGATCCGCAGTGCCCCCTGATCGAGGTCAGCGCCCGTTGTCGCTCACCAATCCCGAAGGCCAGAGCAGCAAGATCTATGTACAGACGGGCCTGGTACTGTTGCTGGGCGTGGCACTGGGAGGGGGGATCGGCTTCTACCTGGGACGGGCGACAACACCAGCGCCTGTCACGGCACCGGCCACCTCCCCCGGGCCCGCGGATGAGCCCGGGCCGGCCGAACCGATCGCACAGAGACCGGAACCCGCACCACCCGGCACACCGTCGAACGGACAGATAGCAGAACCGTCAGTGCCGGAAGGCGACCTGCGCCGGCTCGACGCGTCCATCTCGGGATCGCTTTACGCCACCCTGGCCCGCGAGCTTCAGGGACGGGAAGCCGACATCCTGTCAGCCCAGATCGGACGGTTGCTGGTCTGGTGGCTCGACGCGCGCCGCGACGTGCTCAAGGGCGACCGCGTCCAGGTCCTCTACCAGCCCGCATCCGGGCCGGGCCGGTTGCGAATCCTGGCCCTGCACTACCGCAGCACCAAGCTCGATCAGACGTTCCAGGCGTACTACTACAAGGCTTCCGACGTCCCGTACGGCCGCTATTTCGACGAGCGGGGCCGGGAGATCGAGCAGCGTCTGGTCGATTCTCCGCTGGACGAATACGAGCAGGTAACCGAGTTGATGAACCTGGCCGGACGGCGTCACCGGGGGGTGGACTTCAAGACCCAAGTGGGCACCGAGATCCGCACGCCATACAGGGCCAAGGTGATCCGGCGCAACTGGAAGACGCGCAGCAACGGAAACTGCCTGCACCTGGTCTACCTGAAAAGCGGCGTCACCGCCCTGTTCCTCCACCTGGACAAGGTGCTCCCCGCGGCCAGGCCCAGGAAGATCCTGAAGGCCGGCACGGTGGTCGCCCTTTCAGGCAACACCGGCCGCTCGACCGCGCCCCACCTGCACTACGAGCTACACGACCGAAAAGGCCGCCTGCTCAATCCCTTCGATTTCCACAAGACGACCCGCAGGCAGCTGAAAAGCGAACAGCTCGAGGCATACCAGCGATATTGCAAGCGATTACAGCGGGATCTTCAAGGCTCTTCGAGTGCCGGCTCGGGCGACAGGCGGTGAATCCGAACCAGCGCCCGGGTGATCCATTCGGGGTCGGGCCTGGCTAGAATA